>Ga0210036_1002072_pt1 | contig 21776 bp, 12 predicted proteins | sample CryGeymeta201515_FD_185469 | JGI IMG/M metagenome (GOLD analysis project Ga0210036, IMG submission 185469) | Groundwater microbial communities from Crystal Geyser aquifers in Utah, USA - Crystal Geyser metaG 2015-15 (SPAdes) (version 2) | ecosystem: Environmental > Aquatic > Deep subsurface >...
AGTAGGAGACTAGTGGTGTGTGTGTATAGGAAGCAGGCACAGGCACACGACCTAATAGAGTAAGACCTAACTCCTGAGTCCTATGGCAGTCCACCTGGGCTTAATTTGCTACTACTGTGTGTACTGTAGGTACAGTAGCTAGCATAGTACTGCTTTTTGTCCATGGGCAAACTGTCGCATTTTTCCTCAAGCACGATTGAATATCATCAACTCTATTTTTCACCAGATCTTTTTTGAGAAACGAAACGCGGTTTGTGTCTTGCATATCCCAGATAATAATGATCATATATTATATTATATTATTATAATTATTATTATTACTCTTTACAAAGGTATCTAGTTTCATTTTCCAACTTTGTAAACTTGCATGAAAATAATTGTCACTGTACGATGACGGCCGCTACCATGAACATGAACATTTCCCCAGCTTTTGAGGAGGACCACCATACGTATGATGTTATCGCGACGACTACTAGTATTTTGGATGACAATATTCCAGAGCCCGTAGTTGAGACCATCAAACAGGAGCATGAGCATGAGCACTTCCCTGCAGATACTGAAAAGATCGGACTTCTTAATGCTGAAAAAGAGGAACGCCATGTCCATTTTAAACTCGAACCTACGATGAATGTTTGCGAAGAGTCCAACAATGGGAGCAACAACGAAACTTCTTCTTCAACTCAGCATTCCCCCAGGGCTCTCGTTGCAGCCTCAGCTACAGCTGGTGGCTTGGTAGGATGTTTGATTGGAGGCATCATCTGTGCTACAATTTCTGTAGTAGCTACGACGTATGCCGTAACACGCGAAAACGATTCGTGCGTAGGAGATGTTGCTCGCAGCTTGGGAGAGGTTGTGTTGGTGGCCGGTGATAAAGCGGCTGAGGTGGAGAAGAAACACGAATTGTTACAACATACCAAAACCACTCTGACGCAAACTACCGAAATGGTCCGAACCAAAACCAAAGAATTAGAAGCACAATACCAAATTGCTGAAAAGAGCAAACGCATGGTCGTGGAAACAGGCCAAACGGCATACCAAAAAGGGCACGCAGCCTATAACTACTCTGTCAACCATCCACTGGTACAACGCGGCATGATGCAAGTTAAACAGGGATATGAGTATGTCAGAACCAAGGTTGGTGCTGTTCAAGCAGTGACTACCAGTTCTGCTGGAGTCGACAACAGTATCGGTGTCGATGCGGAGGTTCCCAGCCGATACTGTCATTACATCCGGTGAAAATGGCATGTGATTTGTCCCTGTTTGTTTTAATGGTATCCACCGGGAAACGAAAAATGATATTGCTCTTATACGATTTACCAGCCCATTCTGTAAGAACTAATGAATTTCAGATCATGTCAGAAAAACTATCTGATGCCTTAACCGACGCATTTACATCATGAAGGTTCACGAGGTGTAATGTATATAGCACGTAAATAAAAGAATTCGCATCATCTCCCACTTAAAAAAATAAAAACCATAATGAAGTATTAGGAATATGTAAAACTACAGCTGAAGCGATTCCATTGTGTTGGAAGTAAAGGTTCTAAAGATTACATTGCATCAAAGTCATAGTCATCGGCATCCTTCAGATTGGCTCTCGAAGTCTTTGCGTCCTCGACATCCATATCATCGTTACTATCATCGTCGTTATTATCATCTCCCGTTAGGAACTTGACGGCGTCAACATGCATTGATGACGACGATCTGGTATCTCCTTTCAACTGGACAAAATCAAGCGCATCCTTGTCCTTCAACGCATTCATAACTTCTTCGTCCCACTTCTCGAGATTGAGCTCTTTGCTCATTTGAGATACAATGACCGCCGTCTTCTTGCTGTGGACATCGGCTGCAGCCATGACATCATCTTCTGGTGGTGTGGAATAATATGGAATCTTCCCACAATTCCAGTCTCTCAGTACGGTGCGCGCTGCAGCGACCTTGTCCGGGATTCCTCCCTTCAAAACACGACCGTATGATTTTGCCACCATGGCCAAAAAGACCATGACATTGCTATCAGGAAAGGAAGGAATATTGTATGTCATGAGCAGACTGGAATGATCACATCGCTTCAAAATGTTTTCAACTGGTGGAATAGGGTCATCAATCGAATCCGCATCGACAGCTCCCAAGAGCGACGATTGATCATTAAAAACTACACCGGGGCAATCCAACAATCGTACGTTGCGATCCAAGACTACTTCCTGCATCGAGGCTGTAGATCCGGGCCGAGAGCTGACGCCTACTGCACGAGTGCGCTTCAGAGCATTAATGATACTGCTCTTTCCAACATTCTTTGGTTGTTTTGTGTTGCATTCATTTTAGGGTACACAAAATGAGTCAAAAAAATTAAAAATATGCGACAAACAACACCTGTCCAAACTTCCGCCAACTCACCGGATATCCTAAAATACCAACCGTAATGGCCGTCTTACTCTTGCCTCCGGAGCCGCCAGTACGAGCATAATTCTTTAACAGCTGCAGTAATCCATCCATCCCAACGGGCACCGAAGTGGAGCTAGCATCGACCGATTGCACTTCTTCCGCAGATCCGCGTTCTTGACTGGCTTTAATGGCAATGGTAGGATGACTGCGGCGCAAATACGTCAACCATTCTCCCACCACTTGTTTGGGCACCAAATCAATCTTGTTGAGTACCAGTACCATGCGTTTGTCCGATTGCGACAAAATGGCATCTTCAATAGTGGGATGAATTCTGGAACCAATGGGATCTCTTGCATCGAGAACTTGCAAAAGAACATCAGCTGCGTCCACTACTTTCTTTAATTCTTTCAAATACGCACGTCGCGATTGTTGTCCTGCTACGTGCGTACCATCCGACCGTTCCAGAGTATCACTACTGTCGTTGCTGGTGGGTTGTTTTTCGGCAAAGGCTGCCTGTGATTGAGAGGCTTTTTCCATCATTTCTTGTACCGTCCTGGCGGTACCTCCCTTGGCTTGATGTTCTCGCAACATTCTCAATTCCGATTGACGACGCTGTTTCAGGTCCTCTTGTTTGGCCTTTTCTGTTTCTCTCTGACGTGCAATGTCCTTCAATAAATCTTGCTTAAAGGGCCACGAATTAGGAATGCCCGGATCCTTTTTCTTGGGAACAACTTTTCCAGCAATAGCATCCTTCTTGCCCTGCTTTTTGCGTTTCTTGTGTGTCTCGGCCACGCGTCTCTGGATCTTATATTTGTCCTTGAGCGTCGAACGCTTAGACTTGCCTTTTTTCTTGACCATGGTTTTAGGTTTGCTCAATTATTGCTCTGTTAAACAGTACTATAGCTTCGAACCAACGCAAGCTTATCCAGGTAGTGATTTGAGCTTCGGTCGAGAATCTATTTAAATGATGAAGTGATAAAGAAATTTATGTTTTTCTTGTTTTCTCGATTGGTGTGGAGTGATGTGCTCAAAACCTATTCTGTACTGCTCATGCACAGCAGTAATACTACTACTAGCTAGACTACTCTAGCTAGCTACTAGCGAGTCTACTACTACTAGCTAGTTAGTAGTAGTCTACTGTACTACTGTAGCTAGTAGTAGACTCTAGCTAGTAGTAGTAGCTAGCTGGTAGTAGTAGTAGTCTACTAGTAGTAGTCTAGTAGAGTACTCTAATTAATTTATAATTATTGTCTGAATAGTAGCTTTAACCCTACTGAGGTGTCAACATTTGGATTTGGATTGCTGTAGGTCTCTACTAGCTAGCTAGAGTAGCTAGACTAGATGATAGTACTACTAGCTAGCTACACTACTACTACTACCAATATCGCTCTTATCATCCGGCGTACGGTAGACTTTCCTTTTCCAACTTTTTCTAGTGCTCTCAATATTACTCTATTTGTTTCTTCAGTCACATCAAACCGATACAATCCCATACTCGAGTACTGTACATAGCAACAATAGCACATCGCAAAGATGACCCATACAAATTCTGTTCTCGTTTCACTGCTGCTCTTGGCCGCGTTATGGTTACCACAATGTCATTCCTTTCAAATAAAGCCTACCACTACTATTGGAACAACGGTGTCATTCACCAGGTGGACTCCTGCGATAATGACAAGGAGAAACTCTGATCCAAATTCTTGGCAAGAGAGAGCTGTGGAATTGACAGCAAGTTCTTCCAAGCAAGATCAGCAACAAGTGCAGGATAGTAGTAGCAGCAGCAGCAGCAGCAATGTTTCCGATTCCATGAAGGAGCGTCTATTAGTGGAGGCTTCCAATACTTGTGGTTGCAGTGACACTTCTACGTCTCGTCGCAAGAAGAAGCAGAAGGCACCAACACAACTACTCATTGTAGCAGGTGTTGGAATATTGGCCATTTTGGTGGCTGCCGAAGAAGGAATGCTCTTTTGAAACTACAAATAAAACATTACTTGTCACAAACTAGCCGCTGGTATGGTTTTTTGTGTTACTCCTCGTTGCCTGTGGTTTCCATCATTGTTTTTGTAGACACAACTAATATTCTAGCAATAGTATGCAACTGTTGCTTCTAGTTCTCCACAATTTAAACGGACACGATCAGATCGTACGCACCAGAAGTCGTGAGAGAGATGACACAGAACGAAAGTGAGCTCACGGGAAACGATAATCTCGAGAATCCAATCCAACATTCTGTTTGCCATGTCTTCCCCCTCAATGAGATGGCCCAGGGATTGATACAATTTGACATTCGAGGACCAGCTTTCCCTTGTTGGAGGGCAAATAAATTCATGTATATTTCTGAAATGAAAAGCTGAATAGCTAGATGCATACTGCAGGTCTGTTTTGAAAGTGCGGTATCCAACTTTTGACCATAGAAAAATAGTGGGTGGATCTTATTTTAGCGTTTTCTCATCCGAATGTTAGTACAATAATCAATCAAAATCTCCTAGTTCGATTCTCCCCGTTCCGCTGACATAATGTCGGTGCATTCTTTTGACATAGATACAGGCACTGTTACGTTTCAGTCACTGACACAATGTTTTGCTCCCCTCGTTTAACCTTGTGAAAGTGCATCCGCAGCTTGATTGTGTGTTGTGTTTTTTTGAAATCGTTTACTTTTTGCTGCTGGGCGGAGGTCTACCTAATCCTGGTGGATCTAGTTCTTGTTGTTTCCGCATCATCCGTGAACACATTTGAAACTTGTCTTGCAATTGCTTGTTAGTCATGGTTTCACTCACCAATTCATCCCGGTGCAATTCCAAGGCGCGTCGAGCTGATGTCAAGTCAAAGAAATCCGACAATGAATCTCCCGAGTAAATTTTCTGCAGCTCTGTTCGAAGATAGGCATGGAGATCGTCGACAAATGGAAGTAGAAAGAAACAATTGTATTTTGCGGTGACTGCCTTGCTGAATTGTTCTCGCCAATGGGATACAATATGCTGAACCAAACCTCCGACGACGATGTTGGTGCGATTGGCGTGTCGGGACATGGCAACTTCTTCCATAATCTGAACAAGGTTGTGATAGTCACGCTCCATAGCTCCTTGGTTGAGCGGACTCACAGTCATGCGATGTTGGGGTTGGGGCTCCACTGGCTTCAGTGCTCGACTATCACTTCCGCTATTTTTACTCTTTTTGCCTTTCTTATTGTGGAAATGTTCTTCTGGTGAATCCTCAATGGCTTCAAGTCGCTCTTGATTCTTGACAGCAACTTTATAAACATTGAACAAATTGGTCTGATCTGGCAAAGCACGAGCAAGTGCACCACTGCCTCTTTGGTCAAGATTCCAGGTAACATATTTGGTAAGCGCTTTCAAGTCCTGGTGACACTTTGTCATGACCGAGTTGGCACAATCTTCCACAAATTGTTCGTAGATATTACGGATCACTTCGCGGAACTGTGGGTTCTGGGAAATATCCATGGCTTGTTCAACCTCCTCAAGCGCACTTGCAGTAGATCCGTCGCGTCCTGGGATTCTGAATGTTGTGGTCTTGGTTCTATCACGTTGTTCCTTGAGCATGTATTCTGTGACGGGAAAGAGGCGTCCCATGACATGCGTCATACGGAAAGCAAGTGTCTGGAGCATGGGTTCAAAGGATAATCGGGCTTTTTCAATTGCAATTACACACGAGGCAGCCAAAAAATTGACACCATCATTTGTTTCGCCTACACCGGCAGCATTGGCAATTTCATCTTCTGTAATCATGGGCATTCTGAGACACTTTGATGCAAGATGGAATTCACGTAAAGAACGATGATATTGGGAACCTCCGTACAATCGATGATCCCTATTTCCAACCTCAGAGTCCACAAGACGGTCCCAAGTACGGTCCGACACTGCCATTGGGCAAGTTTTTCCATCTGAAGAAAAGAAATAGCAGCAACATGAGGAGAAAATGGATGAGTATCAACAGCCAAGAACAACAGCTGAAAAGCGCAAAATATGCGATATTCCCACGCACTATGAAAGGAGCCGGCCTTTTGAACTTCTTGGTTCAGGGTTTCACCAAATATACTGGCAGGGGCTGTAATACTACCGGAAATTGCTTTTCTTAAACAGGCACAAAAATCATCGCAAAATGCATCGGCGCCTGCCCTTAATCGATCCAGAGATAGCGCATCCAGCTCAGCCTCGACAGCTTTCAGTCTGCGCTCTGCTGCAGCACACTCTGCTTGTAACATGGGGATAATTTTATTGACATTTTTACGGTAGCTTTCGTCCACTCGTTGTTCCAAAAAGGAACGAAGCTTCCCAAGACCAATCTTGTTAGACATAGAAGCACTGGTGACTTCGTTAGACCATTTCAGACGTTTCAAGCGATTCAGGACTGATTTTTGATCGCGGCGTTCAGCATCTCGGCAACTTGCCACAAAAGCTTCATCACTTCCGAATTCGAAATTACCGGATTCTCGCAGACTACTGTTGGGGCGACCCACACGGCCACTGGGAACTGAAGTGTAAAAGGGACCACCTAGACGATGGGGAGAAATGTGTTCCAGAATCTGAGCCCTCAAAAATTCTTCAATGTCGGAGGGAGAACCAAACTGAGGAATTTTGGTATCAAATTTAGTGTTGACAATGACGGTACGAGAAAGATCAGGATCGGCTTTTTGAACCACTTCTCGTGTTTGTCCGTGCTTCCAATCGCTGGTATCTTCAACACAGAGAATAATGTAATCTTCACACCGCATTTTTTCAACAACTAGACGCTCTGCCTCACGTGCAGATGCTTGCAAGGCGCGTTGTTGGGCAAGGGCTTGTGTTTGGCCAGCCCGCCCGCGAGGAACTTTGGGAGCCGAAATTAGTCCAGGTGTATCGATCAGGATCATGTTTGGGCAATGTTTGTACTCCATGCGAAGGTTAATTTCACGAGGATCAAACGACCTCATGGGGTCACGTTCCAGGCGACGGTTTTCTTTTTCAATGTACTCCTGAACCTCCTTGAGTGAGGTAAGACGCTCGACACCATCATCACCTACCAGATACCATCTTGGTACTTTGCAGTCGGGATTATATTGCATACGAAGAGCTACAGGGCGTCGTGTTTTTGTTCCTCCTCCTACTTGATTAAATTGAAATCCCATCAAAGCCTCAATCAAAGCTGATTTTCCTGATGATTGATGACCGACGACAACCACGGCTGGTGCATCGAAGGGTTTGGAGTATTCCTGTTTGTTTTTAATACGTGCAAACACATGTCAGGCGTTGAGCAACACCAAAAATTCGAATTGAGACTTTCAAGTATACTTAAAGCATCGTGGATTAAATCCACTTTTTTCATAAACTCACCTGAGCAAGGGTGTGCAGCTGATTGTAGGCTTCGTACATGGCCTCTTTCCCTTGGGCTGGCATATCCTCGTCTAGGTAGGTCTTTTCAAAAGAATTCTCCCCGTCTTCATATTCTTTATCCAGATCCAGAGTGTCCGCTGGACTAGACTTTCTCCCAGACTTTTTAAGGGACGAAAAGGACGATTTTATGTCTTCGTCAAAGGTAAACTCGGAATCCGATATATCACTGAGGAAGTCGCCTTCGCCGCCATCATCGCTAGGAAAAGATGATGATATTTTATCACCCCCAAGCTCGGATCCTTTTCGCTGGAGAGAGGATGGCTTGGACGATGAATAGGATCGGTATAATTCATCTCCTGGACTTTTCAGTGCGTCCACTATGGGTGATACCAAAAGAAAGACCCCTACTAGAGGTGCGATGAACACTAGCCTCCTCAGTCTGCGTGGTTGCTGGAGACTCGGTGCCATCGTTGTAAGGTTACCAGGTTGCCTACTACTACCGAATCGTTACTATTGTTGCCTGTAAAAGATAAAGATAACTTTGTCTTGAACGTGCGTGACACTTGGTGATAACCTCACGACACAAGGGGAATGAAGTTAGTGGCGTTTTGCGGTAGGGCATGAAGTTATTCGTTTGGTTTGGCGTTGATTCTTTTATTCGATATTTCGAGGTTGGCTTTGTGGCCTAATTACCGTATTTCTCTCTAATTAAATATAACGATTGTTCCGCCATTCTTGCCAAAATTAAGGCTAAGGATTTACACGTGTCGAATTTAGTGTTGATTCCCACTGGCTGCTCCCTCCGAGAATTTTTTTGGAGCTCCCAAAGTTAATTATGTGTAACATATGAGAATATTTGGCTTGCGAAAATCCAAAAGCAAGAGGCACGCAAACAAGCCCGTGGCATGACTGAAGTGAAGCAAGCATCAGAATGCGTTGGTATCCTTTGCCCCTCATCGGAAGCTGCGTTACTAGTCTGCATTGGACAGATGGCTCCCACAAACGAAACAGTTGATATAGTATCGCTCACGTAGTCTCTAGCTAGAGAAGTTTTCGGTTTCTATGCCATTGTAAGTCGACTAGCTAATTACTATAGCTATTAGTTGAGCGGCTACCTACTAGCACTGGCCAGAGGGCTGGCACTTTTATTACAGGATTCATCGACCGTGCGGAGGCCTTTAACAATAATAATTATTTGTCTCCTGGGTGATGTGTGTCGTCAGACAAATGATTGAATGGCTTTACAGGACTCAAATCTTATTACAGTGCGTATCTTTCTGGTTCTCGGATGACCAAAACAAGGCAGGGCATCAATGACTCGTGACTTCAAAAAGCTAAAACCAATAGTCGTCAACAGCAAGATATCCTATCGGCTATCGTTGAGCACTTTTTTGAACTATCAGATAAACAACCAACAGCAACTGCAGTCATGGAAGACAAGAATCCACTCAGCGAAAACCCGCTGAAGACCGATGCCGAGTTAACAGCCCTTCTGAAGCGTTTAGATGCCGTCAAAAAGTACAAGACCTTTCAACGATGGAAGACCAAATTCTTGGACAGATTGGAGCAATTTCTTTATGAAGCAGGCATGAAACCTGCAGAGATCAAAGCAAATGAATTCGATGCTCTCCTCAAAAAATTTGTAAAAAGTGCCTCCAAAGTCCAGGACTTCATTGAAAAGGGAGATCTTGGCGAGAACAAAAAGACTGTCAGAGCTGCCTTGTCCCTAAGCGAAATGTGCAAGAGCTTGACGACTGTTGTTCATGAGGTAGAAACTGTAATTCCAAGCCAAGCCAAAGAGGAAAAGAAACTCGGTTTTACCAAGTTTCACCTTGGAGCAGTGCTCATTCGACAAGGATTTCATCAATACGTGGATATGAAAGCAATCGAAGACGCCTTGACCGAAATCGGTGCCAAATTGGAAACCGTGGCAGATAAGCAGCAGCACGATCTTTTTCAAGAGTACAAAAAAAAGGTACAACAATTTTGTGATGTTATGGCGGATTTAAATCTGTATGAAGTCATGTTGAAGTGTATTGAATTCGCCGAAGCACCGGAAGAGGAGGAAAGCAGCGACGAAGAGCCAGTCACATTGCAGATTACCATTGATACGCACGATGGAAAGAAATTAACCTTAGTGTTGGATCAAAAGGAAACAATCGGCAATATTAAAGATTCTATTGTTGAAGGATCTGGAATTCCTGCTGACCGGCAAGTCTTGAAGTTTGGAGGCAAAGTGTTGGATGATAGCGACGCCACGCTGGAATCACTGGGAATCCCTGACAAGGCCAATCTCACCGTAGAACCCTTCCGAGTACCCATTACAGTCAACATCATGGGTGGTAAGCAGGTTAAGATCATGGTAGATCCAACAGATTACATTACTGATCTCAAACGTCAATTGCAGGATGAGTCTGGTGTAGAAGCTAGGAACCAGGCCCTATTTATGAAGGGAGATGAGCTCCACGATCCCAACAAGAAGCTTGACGAGTTTGGTATTCAGTCAGGTAGTGTCATTGATCTAGAGCCAAAGATCATCAATGTAACTGTGAAAAGACGTGATGGCAAAAAGATCAGTGTAGCTGTGAAGCCTTCAGACAACGCTGGAGATGTCAAAGCCAAGATTGAAACAGAGACTGGATTGAAGGTTGACCAACAAGTTCTCAAGAGCAACGGAGAAGAATTCCCTGATAATAAGACAATTAAGGATATGGGCATGATAGAAGGAGATGAGCTTGAAGTAGATATTTTCAAAGTCCCTGTTACAGTAAATACCTTGGATGGAAAGACTATCAAGATATTGGTAGACCCCACAGACAGATTATCTGAAATCAAAAGACAGCTGGAAGATGACTCTGGTATCCCTGCCAAAAACCAGAAACTCTCCATGGGTGGCACAGAACTTGCTGACCCCAACAAAACAGCCTCTGAGTATGGTATCAAAGCTGGAAGTGTGCTGGATTTGGAACCAAAAATTATCAAGGTCAATGTTAAAACCCCAGATGGCAAAATAATCAGTATTGAAGTCACTTCCTCTGATTCTGGAGAAAAAATCAAAGAAAAGATTGCAGAGAAGACAGGGATGACAGTGCCTCAACAAGTTCTCAGATTCAATGGCAAAGAGATGCCAGATGGGAAGACTGTGAAGGATATGGGCATTTCTGATGGATCAGATCTTGAGGTTGATGTTTTCAAGGTTCCAGTTACAGTAAATTCCTTAGATGGAAAGACTATCAAGATATTGGTAGACCCCACAGACAGATTATCTGAAATTAAGAGACAGCTGGAAGATGAATCTGGTATCCCTGCTAAAAATCAGAAACTCTCCATGGGTGGCACAGAACTTGCTGATCCCAACAAAACAGCCTCTGAGTATGGTATCAAATCAGGAAGTGTGTTGGATTTAGAACCAAAAATTATCAAGGTCAATGTTAAGACCCCAGATGGCAAAACTATTAGTGTCCAGGTTAGCTCCACAGATGCTGTGGAAAGTATAAAAGAGAAAATTGCTAAGGAAACTGGGATGACAGTGCCTCAACAAGTTCTCAGATTCAATGGCAAAGAGATGCCAGATGAGAAGACTGTGAAGGATATGGGCATTTCTGATGGATCAGATCTTGAGGTCGATGTTTTCAAAGTGCCAATCACTGTAAATACTATGGACGGCAAGTCTATCAAGGTCATGGTGGATCCTACTGATAAGCTCTCTGATATCAAGCATCAGCTAGAGGATCTATCTGGAATTCCTGCTAAGAACCAGAAACTGTTTATGAAAGGGGAAGAGCTTTCAGACCCTAACAAATCTGCAGGAGACTATGGTATTAAGGCTGGAAGTGTCCTGGATTTAGAGCCTAAAAGCATAAAAGTCAACGTGGAGACTCCAGATGGCAAAAAGTATGAAATTGAAATCAAGCCATCTGAGACTGATGATGACATCAAGAAGACAATTGCCGAGGTATCTGGTATGGCAGCGCCCCGCCAAGTATTGAAGGTCAGTGGGAAAGAGCTTCCTCATGGAAAGACTGTAAAAGACATGGGCATTCTAGATGGATCTATAATTCAAGTTGGCATCTTGAAGATGCCGATCAAGGTAAAGACTTCAGATGGCAAGACAGTATTGGTGGATGTGGAACCAACCGACTCCATTGAAGCCATTAAGAAGCTCATTGAGAAAGAGACTGGCATTGCACATAAGAAGCAGATTCTACATCTAAATGGCGAAGAACTCAAAAACAACCGTACCACAGCTAAGGATGCCGGAATAAAAGCCGGGTCAGAACTTGTCCTTAAAGAGCAAGACGATCCCATCATTTTCGTTGACTGTAAGGCAGGAACTCTCTTCGCTGTGGACAGGGATGATGTAGTTAAGAAGAACGCACTCACACCGCACCAAAACAATAAGCTCGATTTTATTGAAGCCGCTAAGGACACGGCCGCGAAAGAAAAGATTCTGAAGGCGATGCAAGCATCTCCAAACCTCGGTGTAGCAAGTCAAGTTGTGGTGACCGGTATGGACGTTGAGGACTATGAATTGGAGGAAGCAGAAAAAGTTCAAGGAGTGTTCGGTGTCAAGCTCAAGAAACGCGAAAAGAACAAAAAAGGAGAAGAATTCATCTTTGTGGACCCAAGGACGGGCGCCTCCGGTGAGCTCTCCCGTAAGAAATATATCGACAGCAACTTCATCACACTGTCCGGTCATACGATCGAAGAGCGCGAGACGGACAACTTGAAGTACGACAAGTACATTGCGATGATTCGGTCTACTTTTGGAGTCAAAGAATTTGCATAGAATGGGCCATTTATCTGTAGCTGTATACAACATGCAATATGCTTATTTCGAATGTATCTTGGATCTCGCTGTTTGATAGTCGTGGCACCGTAACACCAAGTCAAAGGTTCGATGACTCCGTATTTTGATTTTTTTTTTGCAACCAAAGCAGTAGCATATGATTTCATTCATGGCATAAAGATGATTGTTAAATTCATGGTGTCTTGATCGACGTATTATCTTCTGTGAAAATCCTTTTGTTAGGGAAAGTCTGGAAGGATTTTGAAGTGGACAAATTTAACAAGGATGTAAAAAGTTGCAAAGAATACCAAATACCGACCCACAAATAAATCGATGGCTTCCAAAAACTCTCTCGTAAACTGTGCGTGGTAGCGTAAGTCATGTATGAGTACCGGCAGGAGAGAAGGTGAGGATTTGAGACGACTATTAGCTTTCGATGGACATAAAATTGTAAGATCAGCAAAGATACTCAAATATCATCCTTCTCTACTTACACCGGCTGCTTTTCCCAGCAGTTGGACACTTCCACTGGTCAATACAACCAAAAGAGTCAATGGGTTGGATAAATCGACCAATTCCTCGCCTTTATTTGCCTCCAAAACTTCATCACTGGGACCCAACAATCTAGATTTAAAGGGACCAAATCCAACATCAAATGTCACAGGGCGACCCAAGGCACGATCATAAAAAAAACCACCGAATGTTCTTGATGGAATACCAATCAAAAGATCAAAGTAGGTGGTCTATTCATCAATGAAACAGAGTAAAAGCATTTGATGAGTCCACAGTGCAACAAATCACTAACGGGTAAGCACTCTTCGGCATGCAATCACGCAACCCACACACTAAGCACACCGAGTAGCACAGCTTACAATGACAGTCAACAGTTTGGTGGATCCCACCAAAATAAATGTCGTAGCCAAGGCAAAAATAGATCCCGCCAAGAAGGTTTCGACCGTTTCGTGCAAGGGCAAAATCCACGAAACACCATTCTCTTTGATGAAGGGACCGACCGCTTCGTTGAAAAAAGATTCTACAACGCACAGTTCCAAACGAACCCGCAGCAATCCTCCAGCAATTAACGGGCCGTATTCAATGAATTTTTCCTTTCCGACAATGGCTTCAATACCCGTTTGCAGGACTCGATAAAATCCATCCGACGAGGGACACACAGGTTGAAAGGTGGCTGGATTGTAGACTTCCTTCGAAATGATCGATTCTACAGCATTGGCCGATTCTGTCATACCGACAAAAGGAACGAGAGCAACACTCGTGGCCCACAGTGCCTTCTTGTTGTTGACGTCGCTGTCAGCTGCCAATCTTCCTGAGCTGCTGCTGGACGATAGGTTTAAAGGATCATACGATTCAACAGTATCCGCCACCCGTCGTTCCAGAACCAATGTTTTCCTAGTTACCGCCAACTGTAGATTATTGCGAAGGGAATGTCGGGAGGACAATCGGGCCGCCGAAAAGGCCGTAGCATTTTGCTCCTGACCATTGAAGACGAACAGCGCCAAAACAATGGGAATCAAGCGGTTCATTTTCTTCTTTTTTTGTGTGTAAATAGTTGTTTCAAGTTCGTCAATTTCCTCTGGGATTGGACACGCTTAAGCAACGTCTTAGCTTATTGGAGCATACAAGGATACTCGTAGCAGTAGAAGGAGTTGTCTGATTGACTCTGTGAATTGTGCAACCGAGCTGAGAGGATAGATTCACAAAGATTTTTTTGTTGTTGATGTTGGCTGCCTTTGCTTTATGACGTATGCATGGCCAATCGACATTTTTGGCACGTGTGCGTGCCAAAACGTTTTGGGAAAGAGAATGTTTTTGTTTTTCTTAAAATCAAGGACAACTACATCAATCATTACTCTAGCTAGTAGTAGTAGTCTACTCTACTAAGCTAGTAGAGGCTACTCGTCTACTACTAGCTAGTAGTAGTAGTAGTCTCTAGCTAGTACCTGGTAGTAGTAAAACAATCAAAAGTTTCTTCGAGTGGCATGCAGAAAAAATAAAATTAATCGTCCAAGGTAGTGCATCGTAATCCATTTAAACGACCGGTGCTCGTCAACCCTGCATACTAGTTCAATTATCTCTCTTCTGGGATAGCTATTATCTGGCATTGAAACCCGAGATCCCAACTGAACTACTGTCAAAAGTATATACTCAAGTCTTCGGCAAGGATATTATATAGTATTTGTTCCTCTTCATTTCAATAATAAAATGACGACTCAGCTGGATCGTCGGGATATCCTACCTCTTCTGCAAGAGTTACAAGAAGCGTGTCGTCGTCCATTATTTACCGAAATTGGACTGGACGATGCTGTACGAAAGCAGGAGCGTCGAGCCAAGCTACACCAGAAGTTGCCCGACCTATTAAAAGTAAACGAGGATAAAGGAAGCAGTGATAATGATACAACAAAAGAACCAAAAAAGCGATCATGGAGACAGGTATGTTGCTCAAAACTATGGATATATAGGTCTGTATTTTATCGTATTTCATCTCAAATCCTTTTTTCATTTCTATATTATTTTCTGCTGTAGCTCCTACGAGACGCCTCCCAACTGCTTCCCGCCATGACCGAGAAAGAGCACGATCAAGTGTCACAGCTGGCAGCTATTTTATTCTTGGGGTATCTGTTGCCTCATTCGACGGGCAACGAATTTTTCCTACTCCAGCATACCCCCGACACTTTGCCAAGTGAAAATAGCGATAATGCCAACGACGAAACAAAAAGTGGCGCCGAACTGGCACAAGAGTACATATTACAAATGGACTTGGAAGAGCGATTAGAAAGCACCTGTCGACAATACAGAGCCTTTGAATTCGGAGAAATGGGAACCTTAACAGACCTATCATGGGAGGCTGCCTTTTTCAGTTTCTGTCGAGATGGTCTGGTGCCGTTTTTAGGAGGAAGAGCGGCATCCTTGCAGCAAGTCGACTTGATCCATCTCTTGGCGATGGTGATTCATCCACAACCTACCGAAACAACCATAAAAGAGACAATAGCTGAATTACGGAATCGACCTTGTTGGGAAAGAGCACGTAGACTTATGGCCAACCGACATGCACATTCTTTTAATGTCAACTACGAGCACCGATTGCGCATAATCCAGTGGCTGGCGCGTGATTTTGCCTTGCCAGCCTTCGATTCAGAAGCGCCCTTGATTAATTGCCCGTTATTTGATGGAGCACTGACTCACTTGCGAGCTTCCTTGCACGCCTTTGCCATGGGTGCTATCTCCTTGAAAGACGCCCACTGGGCGCGTTCCGCCGTATTATCCATCGCGGTCCAAAGTCGCATTGGTGTCGTATTGAAAGAAGAATGGGATTTCTTGATCAATCGCATAGTGGATGACCGGGTCTTATATGAAGGATGTCACTGCTGTCACAAAATGCTCCGGAAGCAGTCCATGGGAAATTTTGGGAAAGAAGGAACGTATTATATGGATAGCGACTATTCATCGTTTTGCCCTCATGCCGCACGGGGTATACACATGGCTGAATTTCTAACAAGCATGTGTCAGTCTCGAGGCAGCACGGTTGGTACAACATTTTTCTCCATGGCCTTTTCATCGTTGACAGATGCCGTTGAATGGCAGATGCACTGCTGGAAGAAGCCCGATGACGATGAAGATGAAGACACATCAGACATAAGCGAGGAGCCACCTTGCATGTTGGCTTCACTGATATTTGCCGCGAGACACTTTATTTACTTTTTATTTTCCAAAGAAATGAATACAAAGGCGGATAATGGCGAAGAAGATGATGACATTGCGACTCGTCGGGAAGATCTCATTGCCTGCGCTGTACAACTTATACACCACCCTGACAAAACTGTCGTGAGCGAAGCATCTGAATTATTGGCTTTAGCTTTTGCATACGGATCAAAGCCATCAGTTGACATTCATGGCAAGACATTATTTGCAAGCCTACAGGTATTATTGCCGACTATACAGAATGACTCAAAAGTTTCAGCCGAGCTATCGCGCTATGTCCAATCCAGTATTCAGAAAATGGTGTCTGCTGCATCTCGGATATCACTGTCGTTTGCAATTTTGATTTTGAACCTCCTCTTTGAGAGCTTGAAGATACCAGGTGAAACGGAGCAGGAGCAATTCTTCTTGCGTGTGGTTTCTTCCGTCGCAGCTGCCAACCCTGGCGCGGCGGCGCAAAATTCAGCAATGCTGATTGAAATGCTGGAGAAAAGGACAGACAAATCCAGTCAAGCTGAACTCCTTGCCGCAGTCTTAGCGTGTCGTCAGGCGTATTTCTTTGAGAGAGCGGAAAGTCAAGTAGGTGAGGCAATTCTAAAGATAGCTCAACAGTTGGATGATCCCTGGAAGCAGTATCAATTGGCACGCTTGGCATTACAGACGGGGAATTATTCGTTTGCAGGACAGTGTTATCAGAATATTTTCCAAACTCCTTTAAATGAGAAATACTATCTTTGGATGTCGGCTTTGTCCAAAATAGCAGATGCAGAGAATGGATTGTCAAAGTTTGCAGCCAGAGGAATACCGATGGCAACAACGAAGCTACGGTCAGCGCTGACCATCTTCCAGTCAATTCATGCCGTCTACCTATCCCCAGAATCAGATTTCTCATTTCAAATCAATGTCGTTTCATTACAGCTGGACTTTCTCGACGTGTTGACAGGCTTGCGCCAGATCATACGGGAAATGAGACTCACGGGAGATGGGCCAGCGAAACGAACGAGATCGTTCTTGCATTTTCAAAACCTCATAAAATGCTGCGACGCGCTTGCTTGTCGGTATCATAGAATTTTTCGAAGGCATGGGTTGTTTCTGTGTCAGCAATCGAGGTCAGCTTTAAAAACCCTTCATACAGTCTGTCGTTTCGTGGCTCGAGCAATTCGCGTTGTCTTTTCGGATATGCTCTCGCTGCCAACAAAGATGGGGGAGACCTGGCCAGGAACAGGGCATTCGGGCGATCGCAGTCTTCCAATATCCAGATTCATGCAATGTCTTAATGAACGCCTGCTGGATAAGATGCGCACCTCCGTGGACCCTGTTATCCGAGCAGCTGCCATGCTAGAGATGATGGATGGTATCTTGTTGTGTCCATGGCCCTTTCCTGTCGATTTCTTGCGGGTGTCTGGCGTTCCCAGTGGATGTTTGCAACTGATCGCTGATCCTGATCAATGTAGCCATCTTGCCAAAATCAATGACAGGCTCGATGTTGCGGAGGGCTATCCCGGAATATCCTTTGGCGTTCTTGCTACTGGTGAGATCCCGTCGGCCTTTTTGGCCAAAACGAAATTGGAATTCGCGTCTGTCGTGCTATGCCACCGAGCCGACTATGCCGGTCCACTTGAGGAAGAGGAGCATGTACTCGACGAAAAACAAGAAGACGACAAGCAAGAAGAGGACGAAGCTGCCGCTTCTCCAGCAAAGACAAGACCCTGGGAATACAAGGAATTGTCGACAAATCTGCGCGCCAACGGCAAATTTGAATTTCGGTTCGAGTGTCCCCCGATACGTGAAGAAGGCAATTATTCTATTGAAATCAAATTGGGCTGTCGCGATGTACGAGGAGGCGAATGGGATATTTCCCTTCCGATAGAGTCCACCAGACTTCGTGTCCAGGTCTCTCGTTCTAATTTGTAGCTTACATCGAAGCAGCAACAGCAAAGCAAACTAACAAATAAATTACCAAGAGGTTCAAACAAAGATTGAGAGGTATTACGGTTGCCGTTGCTTTTTTTCCTCTGGAAATATTGAGTCTGGTTCACACTTTGGGCAGCAATACTCTAGCTAGAAATGCTTCGGTTTGATAGATCGGTTGGGCGCTGCTTGTCGTTGCAGTTGTCGTTGCCGCTGTCGTTGCCGCTGATTGTTGCGCCACGGCTTGTCGGGGAGATCGGACACATGCTGATTGATCTTCAATCGTTGCGTCGCGCGCTTAAATTTGTTACTTATTCTCTCGGGGATGGATTCAATCGAGCGAGGAAGACGCACAATGGGTCTATAAGGACAAATTACGATGGGTGGTAGAATTGTATGAGGTTGATGGTTCTTCAAGTAACAACGACCCAACAGGACACACAACAATAATCTTCCAGTGGATGATTTACCTGTCCACCAATAATCTACCCCCCTCTGGAATATTCATGAGATGTAATCTTGGTCCAAAGTAATACGCAGCAGCACCACCCCCAACGAGACCACCTAAATGGCCCCAATTGTCAATCATAGGATTCATCAAGCCCATGACCAAATTCAAGCCCACTGTCTGTAGAATGGCGGATTGCATTCGTTCCCCTTGCTGCCCTAGCAACCAATCGTTGCGGGACAAGAACACGAGTTGAGCCCCAATAATACCAAAGACGGCACCACTGGCCCCGAGCGCCGGATTGGGGGAATTGATGGCGGAAAGGAGGTTGCCACAAATTCCGGCTCCCAGATAGGTGGCCAAAAATCGACCCGGACCAAACAACTTTTCCACATCCGGGCCAATGTTTCGTAACGAATACATATTCATGGCCAAGTGCGCCACACCCCCGTGCAAAAAGACGGGGGTTAGCAGTCGATATAACTCTTGCCCTCGCAATATTTTGGCCGAATCTTTGACAAACATTTGAGTAATTCTGGGATTCCAACTTTGAGCCAGATAACAGAGCACGTTGGCAATCACCAGCCGCGTGGCCCACGAATACTTTCCTGGTTGTCGTGTCTTGAAATTGACCTGCCAGATCCTGGCCTTCTTATCGCGTTGGAATTCATCCACGTCCAAAAAAATGGTAGAGTAATCCCGTGGCTGCTGCTGCTGCTGTCTCGTGGCGTACGGATTGGTATTGGAGATTGGTCGACGTTGGCGATAACTCGATACTGGTCTGGCAATAATATATCTGGTAATAGATGGTCGCGTAGTCGAAGGTGTCCGCGACAATCTTCTACTGCAATAATACATGGGTTCGGCAGATGAAACGGGTATCGCAGCGCACAGAAATAACCATAAGATGAGACGTACTGTCATTTTCTTTGTGAGAAACGTCAACTATCGCAGAAAGAGAGTGCGAGAAAGTTTGGTTGTCCTACAGTAGCTCAAATGTAGCAAAATTGCAACTAGTATCTGTTCACTCTGGTGGTAACGATGCTGGTATGTTCCTAAAGAGGTAGCTTTCCTTCCGTCCTCGTCAATCTACTTTCTTGTTATCTCCTAATGAACTGAACGGGATTATTGTTGTTTATTATCATTATTATTTGTGATTGCTTGTTGGCATTTTTTACAAACGATCGTAAAGGCTTGATGCGAAAATCAGTCGTCCGAGAAGTCAAACCCGAGTGATGATCTCTAATACTACTACTACTACGTAGTCTAGTCTACTCCGAGTATGTTGTAGCGTAGCATGATGCATGCATTCTAGTAGTAGTAGACTACCCGTAGTACTGCTACCACTCACTTGGTACTACCACTCACTTGGTACTACTAGATAGTAATCTCCTAGCTACAATACTACAGTAGTAGTCTACTAGCACTGTAGCTAGTATTGTTGGCGTTTGCCTCTTCATCAATGGGGTTAAAGCGATTGGAACTGGAATGTAATTTTGCCAACGCCTGTGTTTGCAACATGCACGGGCTACAAAACATGTTGTACTGTATTGATCTTACTTCTGTGAAAAATTCTAGATAGTAGGATAGTAGGCCAACGTTGTGTCACTCTCGCTTAGAGATGCAGTCGTTCGTATTGACTAAAAGCTCCACAGTTGCTCACCTGTCAAGCCTTCCTATGCTGGACTATGGAGGTTACCTACCATATATCTCCTACTCGAAAGCCTTCCGCAAAGGGATCTTCTGGATCTACAACCACCTCACAATACTGAGTAATGCAAGCAGACCCTTCTACTTGAGGAACTATTGCTTTTCGCCCATCTTCCAGGGTGGTTTCTTCCAATATCGTTCCAATGAATTTTGAGCCCACAATGCTGTAGTGCTCAAATGGTTCCCCTACTTGTAACAACCCACGCGCATGGAGAGTGGCCATGATGGCACACGTTCCCGTTCCACAGGGAGATCGATCAATCATGGCCGTCCAGGTTTCGGGTCTGTCCCAATCCAAGACATTGTTGCTCATAATGACAGCATTTCGATTGCCATCGCGAAAGGCCAAAATGTCACAACCCGGATAGTCCTCGGTAGGATGCTGCACAGGAAACTGTTCTCGACAGGCGACTTTGATCATTTCGCCTACACGACAAAGTTCTTTGCCGTTGCCGGGGTCCAGTACCAAATTTATAGTAGCATCGTGCTTTTGGAATTGTCGAATATCGACGATGGCATACCACATTCCGCCGTAGACCACATCCAGTGTGACTGGTCCAATACCGCGCGGAACTTGAACCGTGATATCCAAATGTTCGACAAACGAAGGGGTATTGCGAAAGGCAATGGATTGTGCCTTGCCCATGTGACACTTAGCTGTAATTCCGATCAGTCCAGCCGGTGCTTCGAGAGTGAACTTGGTGACTGGTTCGACCATTTGAATGACACCGCATTCTAACAGTGCTGTGCAGACACAAATTGTATTGTGTCCGCTCATGAGAGGATAAATCTCGTTTTGCTCGGCAATTACATATTGTATATGACCGCCCTCACTGTCAGGAGGGAAAATGTAGTCGGCATTTTGACAGGGATATCCTCGTGGTTCTAACAGCAGAATTTTACGTAGATGATCCAAGTTTGACTTCATGTAGGATCGCTTCAAAAGAGCCGTAGAACACTCCGATGGGAGACGTGGAAGTCCCGACAAGATAATACGAGCCGGTTCTCCTCCAGCATGACAATCGATGCATTTCAATACCACTTTAGACTTGTCCTGTGGAAATAGTCGCTGCGGCAGCTCAAACGGTATATCGACGGTCGAGGAGGGAGCCGTTGCAGCGATGCCCGAAGAAAACTCATTCTCCTTTTTGTTTTGCATTATCCTTCGCTTCTACCGTACAATTTTCTCAATGGTACTGGGCAATATGGATCGAGCTTGATAGAATAGGCAACAGACTTCATAATTCTGAAAAAGACGTGGTGAGTAATACTAAGTAATAAAATCGCAAGATTTGATTTCTCACTTCTGCGAGAAAATCCATCAGAGCCAGCCGAAGGGAACGTGAGACAAGGAGACCCGAATCCAACGTCACCGGAATGACCCGAAATGCCCCATCCCGTCTCCCACTCAGAAACAGGAACACATCGGGAGAAATCGGATACGACTATTCCCACTTCGGGGAAGAAGATCCACTCGCCAGGCTGCCGAAGC
>Ga0210036_1002078_pt1 | contig 21709 bp, 8 predicted proteins | sample CryGeymeta201515_FD_185469 | JGI IMG/M metagenome (GOLD analysis project Ga0210036, IMG submission 185469) | Groundwater microbial communities from Crystal Geyser aquifers in Utah, USA - Crystal Geyser metaG 2015-15 (SPAdes) (version 2) | ecosystem: Environmental > Aquatic > Deep subsurface >...
GGTCCCAACTTAAGATATGACTATACAAATTTTCAGTACCCTACTTCTAAAATAGTAAGCTAAATATTTATCAGTAGCACACAAATAAAACTTTCATAGGCCACCCACTGGCTAGAGTGGTTGGCGAATATTACTACTACCAGTAGTAGTAGGAGCTGCAGTACGGTACCTGGTAGTAGTGCTACCTGGTACCTGGTAACCTAGTATCTTCGAAACTAAGAATGTGGATCAGTGGGTACTGGTACCTGGTACCAGGTAATAGTACCTGGTGTGGTACTGCTACTAGTGCCTGGTACTATGGTACTACCACCTGGTACCACTACCAGGTACCAGGTAGTACCTGGTATCAGGTAGGTCTGTATTCAATAATTATTGATTCTTCCCTTTTGGTTCCCCAACTTCGAAAAAGAACCTAAAACGTCAGTATTATTCAATGCACTTACAAGGTACGTACTGTACCAGGTAGCAGTATTTGCCTGGTATGGTACCTGGTACGGTACTAGTACCAGGTACCATACTACCAGTAGTACCAGGGTAGCTGGTGATTCTCTACCTTCTCTGGACTTTCTTTTCCGAAAGCCTCGAACAGCTATTTTTCACCATAAACCAAAGTTTGTACCTTTCTGATGGCCAATTCTCTTCACGACAGGTAATAATTATGGACCGCTAACGTGTTACGTACGGTAGTAGTACTGGTTGAAGCTGTAATGAGAATAAAAAGTGTATCCCTGACTGTCGAAGAGCCTTACCTGGTACTTGAACAGCATGCGAGTGGAACTGTGGTACAGTAGTACTACCTACTACTGTCGTACCCATGAAACATAATACTGGTAACCAAAACAAAAGTGAAAGACAAGAACAGCAAATAACAAACAACAGGCATGAACGAACCCTTCAAGCCTCTCGGCAGCAGCGGCGAGATCCTATTTGCCACAACAGAGCCAGCCAGAAGTGCAATTTGCAGCACAAGTCCAATCAACAAAGCACAACAACCGCGGACGACTGTGTTGGATCAAGGCCTGGAACGTCAACAACCGCCGACCATGGTTCCGCTCTGTCCTTTTCCGGCAAGAGCACCTCTGAAATCGTTTCATAAGATTTGTAGCAGTGACAGTCTCACCATAGCACAAAAAAGAAAGCGCGCTAAAATCTACAAGGACATTGACGGGGTCGTGTACCAGCAGAACAAGAAGCAAAAGACTCTACGAACCGCCAAGGGCACAGCAGCAGCAACGACGAACAACAACAAGAAAGCTGTGCGATTCGCTCCTCCCGATAAGCTGGACACTATCATCAACCAGAACTTCAGGTGGATGGAAGATGATCTGTATCATGCCTGGTATCAAAGAAGAGACTATGTAATTATCAAACTTGGAATCTTGTCGTCGATTCATGCCATTGGAAGTGCCATGTTACCTCTTGCTCCTTCTGCCCTGCAGGAGATAGAACCGTCGAGTACTTCTGAGCAAGCAGCCATAGCTTCTGTTCCATCATTAGATCTCTCTGAGCATTGTATGAGAGGCATTGAAACGGGAATTTCCATGGAAGTTTATCAGCAACGCAAAATGCATATTCATACAACGACCCAATCGGTATTGGAACAGCAGCGCGTCTCTCGGTGTCTGGGAGTGGCATTGGATCCACAGATTTTGCGGGCCATTTCGATGCAGCTTTCTCAAGCAGCCTTGGAATCGGCCCTGGCCATGGCAGCAATGGATGCCAACGAAAGCAAAACACAAGATGGATGACTATCATGTAAATAAAGAACAACCACAACACGATCACGTTAGAATGGCCCTTGCAGTACCACCTCGACGATCTGATGTCTGCACCACAGCCAGCATAATGCACAGCGCATCACGACGATAACAACAAATTCCGCTGGCAGTGGTGTTCACGCATGCCAGCAAACAAGGTACCAGGTACTACGGTACTTACTAGCTACTCGAGTAGTTCATTACTGGTGCCAGCTGCGATTACGCGATATTTGAAATGGATATGCGGGGCAATATTGCACATATTATTGTTTATTATCCGGCAACGTTTGCGGGGGAGGTCCAAACAATCCTTGCACGGCAATCGCCTTCAGAAGTTCTACTGTACCAGGGGGTACCACTACTCCAAAACGAGTACGTACCTTAAAAGTGCACATATCAGTATTTATTTGAAAAGTAAGACTACTATGACTCCTGTTGTACTCCGTGTACGACTACTTTTTCCGACGGCTCGGGGAAAGATAATCTTCGCAATCCTGGCTACCGTATTATTGGTTGACATGCGACACTGCCATAAGCCTTTGAGTTCCCCTGGCCTTGTTACATTGACACATACCAGGTACCTGGTACAGAACAACACATCCACAAGGTTCTGAGAACAGGTAGTCTACTGGGACCTGGTAGATACTACCAGTAGCTAGAGTATTACCCGTCTCCATGAAAGCGGTTCTCACCACTGATGAATCCGGGAGATTCTTTTATTCTGGAGACTGCAGGATGAAGGATTAAAATGGGGAAGCTACGGTAATTATTTGTAAGAATTCATTCATGTCCAAGACTTGTATCGTACAAAGCAAAAAAAATGAATAATACGAAGATACTCAGATCAATACTTGTCTACTACATTAAAAAAACTACTGTAGAATATCCAATTCCCAGATTACTGTAGCCACAATAACAATGGATAGATACGTGCTGATATAATATTGTGTACTACATGGTCGAATCCGCTGTCCTAGGGGGGTATGTGATGTAAATTCGAGTTGCTGCCAGACTCTTTGCTCTCCAAGATCTGCAACAAAAACGACTAGGTCTACAAAACTGATGAAACCGTGTCCTGTTGCGCAAAACAAGTGGCGGCAGGGACGAACCATGCTTGACTTCAACTAGAGTGGTGAAGCCTCCTTCGCTTTCTTCCGTCAAACATTCATTCAATAGGGGTATGTACACTATCATCAAATGTCTTCGAATTTGCAGCAGCTCCAATACAACATGATAAGATAGTCAACGCGACAAGCACCACGCGGTGGTGGTAATCGCTTGCTACTAATTAAAAAAACGATTACCACCAGGTACCCACAACGAGACTACAAGCTAGTATTCGCCACTTGGAAACGTGAACAGGGAGGCACCAGGTGCATAATAATATTGCTACTAAACTACTCACGCGAGTGATAAATCTGGAGTTCTTACGATGCCAAGGGATAAAAAATAATTATTGTTGTGTTGTCGTGGTGTAAATGAGATCTTGTTTTACTACTCCTGATATGTTGTTGTGTTCTGTATTTTGCACATTCGGCGCAATTGACCCGTACCCGATGTATTGCCAAAAATACGAATTAAGTTAGGCCCTGCCTCGAACGAAAATCATTTTTATTATGAACCGGTATTTATCTTATCGCAATGGTGGTTGGTAAGAATTACAAATATTTCTTAAAACCAAAGCATGTGTTTTCACAAGACTCGACACGACTTTCTTCGTTCATCATCATCACAACAACAACGATAATCACAATTGCACAAAAACTACGCTACGTACAGTACGCTTTTTATTATTCTTATTTGCATTACTACCAGTACTTCTTTATTAAAAAACAACAAAAAAATGGGTGGTCGCAGTAGTAAGCCATCCCAAAACAATGATAAGCGGGCCCAGGCCCAGGCCCAGATAACTGATATTGATCGAGCCGTACTGGATTTGAAAAATACGCGTGACAAACTGACCAAGTACACTGTACAATTAGAAACGAGCATTGAAAAATTAATGATCCGTGCCAAGACTGCCAAAGAACAGAACAAACCCAAAACGGCACTGGGATTATTGAGACTGAAAAAGTACAAGCAAGCGCAGGTCGAATCGGTACAAACACAACTACTGAACGTGCACACAATGATTGGATCGATTGACAGTCAACAACAGAACAATCAAATTGTAATTTCCTTGAAGGCAGGGAAGGATGCGCTGGCCAAGTTGCACCAGGAAACGACTGTGGAAGATGTACTGGATTTGATGGATGAAATTAAAGAACAAAATGAAATGGAACAAGAAATTAATGACGTTCTCAATGGAGCTGTACCGACTTTGACGGCAGATCAAGAAGTAGCCGTGGAAGCTGAATTGGCTGCCCTGCAAGCCGAAATGGAAGGCACTACTACTACTACTGCTCCTGCTGCTACTGAAAAGGAAGAGGAAAAAGTCAATGATTTGGACATGCCACAAGTACCGGATGACAAGTTACCAGAATTGAAGGAACCAAAAGTGGCCGAAAAGATCAAGCAACAACAATCACAACGAGTGGCGTTGCCAGGATAGAAGGGGGCGAAAGGTAGAATTTTGCCACTGCACAGTGCTCCTATTGTTGCACTCTATGAGCTACTAGTAGCGACCTTACATTATTTAGGACCTTATGGACTCGTACCAGCTGTACTTTTTCTTTTGAAGCACAACATCAACCCGCAAAGCCTGGTGTATCCGCGGAAAAAGGGTTGATAATGGTACACAAATAATGATCGCCTTCAAAGCTTTAAGCTGATAATATGAATTTTTTTCATTATGATTTTGACATTATTTACATGACAGGAGGAGCGTGCAGGGCATTCGCCGCCACTCTAGCTGCTTCCATTTTCAACTTGTGTTGAATTTCACGGGTAATGGCATTGCGAATATCACCTACCCACTCTTTCCGTTCTTCTGCAGAACTACAAAAGACGAGGAACGTCTTGCGAGGATGATGGACCTGAAATGCCAACTTCATCAAATCCTTGTTGGAAGACGGAGGAAACCAATCAACAACCTTCATCAGGTGCAAGGGAAGCTCTTCGTGAATCTTGTAACATTGCTGCTCCTCCACAACGTTTTCAACAAAGCTGCCACTGCCAGTGTTGATACCAGTGGTGGTTCCTGGACTGGGCGTCACTTCCTTGGCATAAATCAAGGCATCCGAAAACAACATGAAGCGATATTCTGTCATTCGTCCCGACTTGTTGCTCTTCTTTCGCAGATCTCCCATACGGACAAAGGATCTACCGGGATCGTTCAAGAGAAATTCACCGTCCACGAGTTGCCGGGTAACCCTTGTCATTTCCTGCTTCACCGCAATATCGACGTGCAATGCTGATCGGAGGTCTTCCGTGGCTTTGTGTACTTGAACCAGTGCCTTTACCTTGTCGTCATCGTCCAGAGGTCCCGCAATGGCACGGTCAAACGCAGGATTTCCTTGTAACAACAATTGACGACCTTGTTCCTCATCTGGAACCCAAAAGCTACCATGCTCGTTTATGTTCTCGTCGTCCTCAAAAACTTTGAAGCGTCCAAGCTGGCTCAAGAATGCAGCACGCTCCACGGGCATGTCCAAACAAATCGTCACTACGAGAGCGTACTTCAAGAGTTCCACACAAGGTTCCATTCCCTCGGGATCCAAATGCGCTGTCTCTAGAGCCGTATTAACAACGCCATGAAATTGATGCCACGCCTCTGATATGCAACTCTGAGTCAGATCTGACAGTGCTTCAGCTCCCTCGTATTCCAAGCTGCTGCTAAAGTCTTGAATCGATGCCCATTTTACATCGTGGACCGACAGACTGCGAAGAAGAGCGTCAGTTGATCGGACATTATGCAACATACTCTTGAGCATTCGGTTCCGGCTCTCCATTGGACCACTTTGATTTTGAGCTCCAATGCCTTCATCGTCAGCCAGGATAATTGGATTAGATTCAATAGAATCGTAAAGAGCCGAGAGGTAGTCGTGCTTCATTTCTTCCAGCCCCTCCACCCCTGATAGGTTCTTGATGAATTGAGCCTTTGTGATACATTTGTGACCGCTCTTCTTCTTACCGCGGGAGGTCTTAGCGCTGGTATTCGACTTGTGCAAGTCCGTATTTAGCATGATGATAGCAAAGGAAAGCAAGAATACAGTGTCTTGGTCCCGGAAAGGACAATTCTTCACATCACCGACATTATCTTCCCAGTAGCATTGAGCAAAGGTACTCATGATTCGATCAATCTTTTGTGCTTCACCAGGAAGCTGAAAGCCACAATGGCTGAGAAAATGCCGCAACGCTTCTTCCACCTTCATGCCATCGAACGAAATAGCCCGGACATAGGTGAAGCGAATCATATTCCAGTAATCAGTTTCTTGTCCATCAAGCCCATCTTCGCCTAGATATAATCCGAGGGCTGCCTTATCCAGGTCGGACTTGTTAAGTCGCAAAAAAGCTGCAATATCTCGCGGCGACGACGACAGTGCATTACAAGCAATCAAATACTCCACAGCCTTCTTCACACTTTTCTTCCGTGCAATTTCAAAGGCGGTGTCTCGAGTTACACTGTTGAGTAAGCTAGATTGGGGTTCAAAACTGTATGCATGAGGCTGTGTCTTCCGATAAGAAGCCATTTCTTTGCGCCAAAAATTAAGTACACTGCCAGGGCCGCAATTGTTTTGGTTGCCCCCTATCAAGCTCTCGCCTAGAAAGTCATCATCAGCGCACTCCGACCATGATGATACAAGAGAATAGCAATTCTTTCCACTTGTAACAGCGGCTGTTCTGGCCAAGCACTTTAAAATCTGCACAATGGTATCCAACGCTGCTCTTCGCAAGAGACGCGCACCTTCTCTGACAGATGCCATATCAGGCTCCTTGATCGCATTGTTTTCTGGAGGAGCTTCAAAGGTGATATCGGAAAAACCGAGCATCTTGGTCATACTCGATTTAGTAGAGTTTTTATTGGTCTGACTTTGCCGGATCTGCTCCCCAATCAGATCTCCGCACTTCTCCGCCAGGTTGCAAAGCACAGCGCATGAACGCTGAAAAACTTTCCACTGTGTTCCTGGCAGCAAAGGCATTGGTTCCTGTGTCTGTGAAGTGATATCTGTATCAAAATTGAGATATAACTCAGCGGCTGCTTTTGGGTCAGCCGAAAACCAACGTTTTATTTCCACGAGTAAGTCGTATTGCTGTCGGAACAGAGGACACAAAAGAGAATCCGAGTGCGCGAAATCACTTTTAGCAACACGAGATTGCTGAAGCTGGGGACCAAGCTGTAAGAGTCGCAAAGCGAAGTGTTCAATAAGCATACCCAATTCACCCTTCATACGTTCGCGGTAGAGAGGAGTTTGCCAGAGACACGTTACAATTCGAAGTATCCGCTGGAAGATGGCCGGATCTTCTAATCCAGCTCTCGTGTTTGCAAACAGACATGGCACAACCAATCGACGGATTGAGAAAATTATCTTCTCCACACATCTTACCAGCCCCTGTTTGTTTCGATGTTCGATGATAACCAGTTCGCCTTGCTCGTCGCGGTATCGTTCCAAGAAATGAAGGAGTAGCTCAAGACTCAACAGCTTGCTCGCAACATCTCGGGGTCTCAGTTCTGATGTCTGATTGTTTGTCCGGATCTTTCCTGACGCTACCTTCACAAGATTGGCTAAAATCGAAAAGGTCACAACAAACATGTTTCGGGCCTCTTGGCTGATACTCTTTTCCTTTCCAAACAGGCCAACTCCGCAGGATGTAGTCATGTCGTGCCAGAATAATTCACTTCCCCCTGATCGGTGAATTTGATGAGCGGCCATTTGCGTGAAGTTGGCAACTTCGATCCGGCTCACAGCTCCATCGACAATAGACGAAAGAATATCGCCAATGAAACCTTTGTCCGCTTCCAGGTCCACTCCCTCACCATTCACTACATACTCTTCGTGCACAGGGCTGATGGAAAGGCAAACTCGTTGGAGGCGAGAAATGGAGAGAGTGACAAGTTCTTTGAAGGACAACGCGGCAAGCTGCGGAGCTCCCCCAAGCAGGTACATGCTTTTGGGTCCATTCCGAGGATCATACAAAAGTTGCATAGCTTCGTGATATTCAGCAAATCCTATTCTAGGCATTGTCCAGCTAGGAAATCTGCTGTTCGTTGGAGTACTTGCTCCAAAGTAGAAAACAAAGAGGTAAAATCGAAGTACGTAACCGATGGTTCGGACGTTGAGATGTCCAATCGTATAATTCATGGCTCCTTCCACAAATTCTACACAAGCACCAAACATGGTTTCCTGTGTGCCGCCCGTGGCAACATCACAGACGACCTGGACCGCCAGATCCAGCAACGTCAAACGAGTGCTAGCGCAATGGCTTGACCCATCCAAGTCGTCAGCAAAGAAATCAGATTCAGACAACAGCTTGGTCAAGCCTTCTACTGCCTTTAGTGCAGCACCTCCGTGGCGCTGATAACAAGCTGAAAGAATAGGTGTCAACAATGCTGTCCTAGCTCGGAGGTGCTGCTGTGGTTGCAGCTCGGCAGGGTGCGTGGCAGTCTCTACCACCGGAATAAAGTTCAAAGCATCGTGATTGACCTGCAGTTCTGAGTCATATAGCTTTGGATAATGACCTTCAGCCTGGACCTGGGAGTAGTGAAATGTCGACATGACCGCGCCCACAGAGTCCTTGCCATCGAAAGACGAGTTGGAGTCCCGAGATCCGAAGGACAGATTTACGTTCCCTGGATAGTCAGCCATGCTGCTGTTTGCTCCAAAGCTTGTATCAGCATCGAGAGAAGCCATACAACCAAAACTTGACCGTCCCATTTCAAAATCATTCTTTGCATGGCATGGGAAGTCATCATACTCTCCGGCAAGCTGTGGCATTGCTTTTCGCCGTGATATTTCGATGAGGGACAAACGGTTTGCCACCGAGCTGGGACTTAAGAGATCGTGCGTAGACCGATCCATAATGTGATAACGTCCAACTTCCGACTCCACCACGGTACCCCCAGTACAGTAGTAAGCCGACAACTTTGGTGGGGCGTTTTCTGTTGACCTGGAAGACATATTCGAAGGGGGAATGGGGTCTTCACTAGCGGGTGGTACTGACAACAAGAGAGGAAGCGGCCGCAATGGTTCTAAATTTGCCAACCGCTGACGGTATGCCAAGAACACAGGAGATCCCTTCTTTGGATTCACGCTGGCCACAAAGTTACGTGGGGTTCGCTCCAAAACTGTGTAGCTAGCAGGTATCGCTTCGTTCAACTCCGGTTGTAAAGGAAGAATTCCCGTGATTGGATTTCCTTCCCGAGATCGACGAAAACAGACAAAGACGCGTTCGCCATGTGTGTTGAAATTTGCCGGTTGGTCTTTTATAGAAGTTTCGCGCTCCTCTTTGTGGCCGTTCGTATTTAGTGTGGCTTGTCCGTTGCTTGTTCCTTTTCGTTGCGTAAACGAAGGAGAGCGACAATGTTCTCGAACTACACAAAAACCTGGAGGAACAAATTCCTGACGATCTGGAAAGATCACAGTAATAGCTGTCACACACGGACGCTGTGCCGCCCTGTGCCAGTTTGGTTCCTTCTTTACGTTGATGTAAGTCGAGCTCTTCCATTTTGGAGAGACAGCGCCTCCAGTTGCTTTCAAGGCATGGAATTCTTCTCCATCTACAGTCTGAGATATCCTGTAGTATCCCTTTGGCGGGGGCGTATCTTCCCCGTTCGTAATGCAAATGTCTACGATGGCTCCCGTCAAAATAGCGTTGTCTTGGTCTTCAAGATTCCAAGATGTCCCGGCGAAAATCTTATTTTTCGTGGACCGGATGTGACCACCAAATGAGCTGGTACTCATAATTTGTTGGATACCAGTGCTTATACCGCTCTTTCCGGCTCCACGGTGTTGACGCAATGAAAATGGCCCGTATCGACTCGAGGCAGTTGTGTGCAGCGAGCGAGAGCTCCTCGACTTTGGAGCTAGAGCACTTGCGGATAAATATCTGGCATACTCAGAGCCAAACATTTGGAGTCGCACCGGGGATGAATTTTGTCGCATCTCTGCATCGGTGCCTTGGTACATGCGTTCGTGGTCATCTGATCCATCCCTATGTTCGTCATCTACATTTGTCTGTGGAACGACAACGGTTAAGCCGTTATTTGTAGCGCTGTTCTTGATCTTCTTCTTAAAGGGCGACTTGAGCTTAAACTTTCTTTCTTTCCTGGCCGCATCTGATTCCGATACTGCCGTCGCAAGAGAGTTCTGAGCATGGCGCACGGATGGAACAGGACGAGTCACCGGTGGATCCGCCTGAAGTGTCTCCAAAGTCCATGTACATAAACTTCCCAGAGCTATCTGTCCCATATGAATCTGGGGTTGCTGTTGTACATGCCGGTAAAAGTTGTGTTCATTGTTAGTGCCCAAATTGCTGTGGGCCTGACTAACGTTGCTAGCAGTATCTTCGGTATCGTACGACGGTCCACTAAAGAATGGAACATGACGCTGACTGCTAGACTTTTTCGGAGTAAGGGTATTCCAATGGCTTTGAGGTGTCTCTGAAGGACCTGGCAATTGCATACCTTCCAGAGACAGTTGCCCCGCCTCAAAATTGACGACACTGCTTTCATTAACGGCAGGTGCATCGTGAAGTGTAATCTGTTCGTAAATTTCTCGAACCAGTTTACATCCCAACTGAATTCCTTTATTTTCTGTATCAAACACCCATGGTGCCGTTGATGGGGTCACGGGTTTTTGTAATTCAGCCATCTCCGCTTGGTTGCTGTGGTGGAAAGGAACCTTTCCCATCGTATTCAGGCCCGCGGATGAATCCTCCGAAAAGACAGCTTGAATGTGGCCCACCACTTCTTCTTTTGAACAGTCTTCATTTTTGTTACAAAGCCCTGATACAATTTTCAAAGATGCTGAAGTGCGATGCTGCTGTTGATGATGGTATAGGCTATTATTCTCGTTGTTGTTGTCGTATTCCACGTTCCATTGTTCAACAGAGATTAACCTACCCGCAGTCGAGGAAGTTGTCACAGATTCGACTTGACCAGAATGAAAACTTTCATTGTCGTTTTTGAATGAAATAGGAGAATGATTTCGGCGTTGGTGTTGCTTTTGTTGTTGTTCCATGGTGTGAAGTTGACGGAAATTCAGTTCGTCCGACTCATCATCCTTATCTTCAAAGACTTGATCGTCATCACTACCACTCAACACTTGTACCTGTCGCTGTTGCTGATGAGGATAATGATACTTGTCGTAGTATTCGTCGTTGCTGTTCAAGCTGTCTTGTTCCAATTGTTCCATCATGTTGGTTGGTCCGTTAACCTTTTCGGGCGAAGGATAGTTATGCGTTTTGGGCATTTCGGCGGGAGAAGGCACCCGACGATGCGAATAATAGCGGTAGTTGGATAGATTGTCTTCTTTCATGGTGAAAAGCAAGCAGCGAATGCAAGTGATATTAACAAACGGTACACTCAATGGATCTGTTTCGCTGAAAAACGTGGAGTCTCTGCAGAGAATGTTCTCGCCCTAAAGTATGTCGCAAGAGTGTAGTTGGAATGTCCACGCTCTTCCGTGTAGAAAAGGCAGAGGTGCTGCTTGCTATTTTTGAAAGTATTAATTTGCCTCTTAGAAACTTGATACAACGAGGATTGTTGTTTTTACAATCTACGTTTCGCTTGGATTAATAATATTGACGAAGAAAACTCCGCGAAACAAGTGTACGAGTAGTCTGTAGTCTAGTATCCCGGTTTCACAAAAGAAGTGGCCAGTAAACAATCCTTCCGGCGAGCCTTTAAACACGAAACTTGATGTGTCGTAATTAGCTGATTAATTGTTGGAGAGAAAAACTGATGAGGTCTATTCCCGGGGGAATGAATCACCCCCTCGAGTGGTACCAGGTACCCTGGTATGGTACTACCCCTACTATTAGTAGTAGTAGACCCTACTAGTAGTAGTAGTAGTAGTAGTCTAGTGATACGTTTTCTAGGTAACAAAAATTCACGGAATACTTCCAATAGCAGTAGTACCACTAGTAGTGGATAGTAGACCTACTTCACCTACCAGGTAACGTTCAAAGGTGACCTTCCCAGGTTTTTCTGATAATAAGCACCAGTCAAAGAACATGCGAATCAAGCTTCCAAAAGAAGAATTATTAATTAAATAACGTGCATTTTACGTGAAAAAAAATAAGAGAGAAAGGTATGGTAACTCGGAACCACTACTAGTACCTACGGTAGTACCCGGTAGTAGTACAAAAGAGCGGAAGCGAATTCTTGAAGTGTTGGCAAACAAGGCTGGCGGGGTTGCATGCAACAGCCAAGGATGATCAAAACCTACAATCGTGGTTGCATGTTGCACCCAGTCATCGCCTGGAAACTCGAAATCGCGAAAAAGCTACTATATAAGAAATCTTGATGCGTTTATTCTTCTCCTTCAAATCCAGCTCAGTCACTGGGATTCACATAGATTTTTTCATACATAGGTCATCGACATTGTGTTACCTGGTAACAGGCAAGACCCCACTATCTCCAACAGTAGCAAACTATGCCTCTGTGAACATCTCACATCTCACATAAACTTTTTCAAGCACCAAAACACCATACACTCAGCGCATGCAGGATATAAAACATGATGCAGAATACTCCTAATAGCAGCGAAACCAAAACAATCCTACCATCCACGACCAATCTAATGAACAGTCTGCAGCATATAGACAACCTGAAATGCACCTTCATGTATCCCGGCAACGATATGAACACATCGCCCGCTTCGATGATTGCCTACCATACAGACAAGATTGCATCGACATTTCAGAGTGCTAGCCTCAAAGAGCAGAACGTGGTATTTTCCAAGAAGTTCTTGTCATCTCCCGGGGACGGAAAAGCATTGTCCCACAGATCGCTGGCACACAAAAAGGAAAATCTGTTTCAGAAGTACAAGTTGAAATCGCTTCTTCGAAAGAAGAAAGACGTCAAGAAGCGTGCACGATTCGACTCCAATGACAACACAGTACGTGCATTACCACTAGAAAGAAGCAACATGACTGACGAAGAACGAAGTCGAATGTTTTACTCACGCAAAGACTTCAGTGCTGTCGACCACGACATTCTCCAAGATCTCCAAGCATTGAGGTACGTCAACTGCAGAGTGGCGTGCCTACCCCACGACAAGCATTGTCTGCGAGGGCTCGAGATGAAGTCATCACGCGCGATTCATCGTCATCGTCGACTGAGAATCTATACAACAATTCGGGCAGTGCTGGAGGGACAAGAGCATTGTCGACACATGCAACAGCTAGGAGTGACTGTTGACTTTGCCGCATCATTGGCAACGATTTCGAAAAAGTACACGGCAAAGGCCAAGATGCGGGCCAAGGAATTGGGATGGTTTGATTCTATCGAGGCCAATCTCGAACGATAGGGAGACGCACTTTGTGTCGAGTGCAGTACGGTGGTCTGACTATGATGAATGAAAGAGCACTGAACAGTGTCAGGGATAGAGGGAAAGCAAGATTAGTTATGTTATGCGAATCTAGAGAGGTAACCATTACAGTAGTCTTTATCGGTGCTTTTATTAAATTATTCCGAGTACACGTTATGGATCATGGATGCACTACTTTCTACTTTCAAAAGCGAATTCATCATCTGTGCTGAGCTTCGACATTCAAGCGATGACTACTTTAAAACACAGCAAGGAGAGATTAACGGTATCTGGCCCAAAACTGGCGCTGTTGCGGGTGTGGAGGAGAATGTAACAATACGAGGCTCGCGCCTTCACACATACGACGGACCTGAGTAGATTTCTGCCACGGGCTACAGGAAATCTGAATCAATGAATTACTTCCCATGGAAACAGGCATTCGAAGCATCCTTGTGCACTTAATTTTGAACAGGGAAAGAACTGAAAGTCATTTACCCCAGAGAGTAGATAGTTGACAACGAGTCATACTGGGCCCACTGTGAAGCCATAAGCCTAACAATAGTTCCCTTAGAGTTTCTGCGGAAATCATCCCATTGTGAAGATTCAGTGTGCATCTTAACCACCGAGTCCCGTGAACTACTATTTTCACAGAACTCTTACTAGTCTAGTAGGCAACATCTTTTGTGCCCGTTTCACTGTAAGTGATGAGTACTTACTTTTTTCGCTGGCGGGAGGCGTAAAATAGAACAGAGCCGGCTGCCGGGTCGAGTAATGGAAATCAACAGCTACTATCTACAGTAGTACGGAGGAACGTTGTGATTCGGCACGCCTTAGCAAGCGAGCTGCATACTTTATGTATGACAACCTTACCGTTGATGATAGCGTCGGTAGGAAGTCAAACGATCAAGGATTAACTCGCCATGACGCTGCTCGCATGCACGGTCTTGGGCGCTTGTCATCTAGCAGCTGGAATCAGCACACATCATATACACCGTAGTATTTGTATTTTTAAATGAAGGTCTCATTTGGCTTTTGTACAGACAGAGCAATGCCGGTCGATTTTGTGCGAGGCCATTGCTCGTGTATCTAGATCATAAATCATAGGCAGCAAAAGATTAGTAGGGGAGTAGATGTCATTATCATATAAGAATTTACAGAGTGAGCTCGCGGCGTGATAGTCTTTTTCAGTAACTTTGAGCGTCGAGAGCGCCTAAAGAAAACGCAAATTTACGCGCGGGTGCAGAATAAACCATGGACACCATTCCCAGAGCCCCGTCGTCTTTCTTTCCGAACTGGCGCAGCATTTCTTGCTGCTGAAGTACTCCCTGAATGACTCGCTTGATTGCGTTGGCCCGATATCTAAAGATCTCCGATGTGGCTTGCATTTCTAATCCACGGACGCAGTGATTCTGAGGGTCGAGAGCACCAAGATCACAACAAGCTGATCGAAAGGCGCGAATTGTCTGAGCCTTATCGTGTTTGAATCTCTTGTATTCTTCAGGCTGATACCAGGCACGTTGAAGATCTTCGTTGCTGGCATGGTGTTCAAGGATTTTGTTATTCTCGATCGACATGCGCACTTTCCGGGCACGTTGCCTCGAGACCTTGTCGGCACTGTGAGCCTTGCAGCATTTGAGGACTTTTACGGTCCTTTTGCGGCACATTTTCATCTCGGGAGAAAGCTTGAGAGGAACGATTATTTGGCTTTTTTACTCAGGTGTGCTTTTAAAATTGTGGTAACCAACAATGAAGACCACATGTCCCTGAGTTTGACAAAGAAGGAATGACCCGAGCTGTTCTTGATGAATAAGTTACTGCCACTCGTACCAGGTACTACCACCATACAGTACCAGGTAGTACACGAAGCAAATGACTAAACACGTACTCTCTACCTGGTATTTGAGTACTTTCAATTGCTAGCTACTACTAGTAGCTACTACTAGTAGCTACTACGTATCGTAAAACTATAATTATTAATCTTACAGGATGTGGCAGTGCTCTCAATGATAGTATTGTATTGTACAAATATTATTTAGTTGAAACTCGTTCATAAATAAAAGTCAGAAAAGCGTAAATTGGTCATGCACTAGTAGTACCAGTGGAGTCATTTTATCTGGAGGCAGAATCGCAACAGCATTGGTACCTGGTACCTGGTAGAGTGGTACTCGGACTACCTGGTAACTGGTAACTGGTACCCTGGTACTGTACCAGGTACCAGGTATCATTAGCATTTTCTGTAGTCTTCAAGTCTTTACGATGACAGTGGTCAGTTTTATCGGCTTGTAGTACGTACAGTACCAGGTACCAGGTACTAGTAGGCAGTACCGTACCTGGTACCAGGGACTGGTAGTACCTTGTATGTCACGGTACTACTGAGGGTAGTACTATTGGTCTAGTACGTAGTACTATTTTTCTGCGGGTAGCTGGTAAATTATACTGGTAATAGCTGATACCGGTAGCTTCGTCATGATGTCCAAGTCTTTTCGTTTTATCGATTCAAAAGCTTGGATGTAGTCATTGCAGTCCATGTCTACGGTGCCAGATAATAATTCCAAGACTAACAGCCGCGTCTTTTCCTCACAGCAAAAGACGATGGCAACAAAAAACAATCTTGATGAGAAATATATGAAATAACAGAAGGTACTTGAGATTCGTTAAAGGATTCGCGAAGTAACCCCTTTTGTTCATTTACCTGGTACTTTTTATCGATCATTGTCGCAACTGACATTTCAATAAGTTACCAAAATGACAGATTGGAAGAGGATGTCCGGACGCCTTGGCAATAAGATGCTGCACACGGAATACCTCCTCTACTACGGTACCTGGTACTAGCTACCCTGGTAGTAGCAAGTTGAAAGGAGAGCCATTGCTCGAGTGACTACCGAGTCACATGATGCTACCATTCTCGATGGTCGTGGCGTATCTTCAGGTTGTAGTTTTGTTTTAGTCAAAGGAGGCGTCGGCCCAGAAAAATATTGTATGATTACCAGGTATTTGTTTGACTGCGGCACCTACTAGCTAGTAATTAGCTACCGTAGCTGACTGACTCGTCAGCAGTGGAGCAAACAACCCTGCAGTGGTTTTTCGTCAAAGCTTCTGCAGCAGGACGTGCCTTTCTCGTGCTCTTGAATAGGAAAATTGAGCTGCCTACTGCTGCTACTACTGGTACTACCACTACTACTAGAAGCAGTATTACCTGGTAGTAGTACTAGTAGACTACTAGCAATACTTAGACATCGCAAGGGCTAGTAGTAGTGTTATGAAGTCTTTTGCTACTACAGTCCTGGCTAGTAGGGCTTGCTTCGGAAGCAATGGGAGCTATTCGTGGCGTTCTTCTGAACATGTTTCATGTTCATCGTCACAGGAACCGACCGGGTGTTTCTCTTTTGAGAGTGCACTTTTTGCATGCTGGATGTCCTATTACTGTAAAACATTTTCGACAGGGTTAGTGTTAAATAATTTAGAGAAGCCCCTGGGCGTGTTTATTGCCATAACAGGCCACGTAAGACTGGTGTTGTTTGATTCCAGTTGAGAAGCAAGAGAAGCAAGAAACAAGAAACAAAAACAAAGGAGCAATCTACTACGGAGTACTGAATTTATTTACCCACCATGCTGCATTAAAACCCAGCAGCTTTACTCTAATCTGCACGTGTAATACTTATTTAGCAGTTTACCATACATACATACAGTACGCTGGATGCCTCATAGTCGCCTGCGAGTCAAGAGAGCTGGTTGTAGAATTATGCAACACAGGCAACTTTTCCTCTTCTTGTCCGTCGTCCTTTTATGCTCCAACGGCATCCATGATGCATCCGCCTTTACTTACTCTTCGTCAACAGTATCGTCTTCACCAGCATTACTGATGTTACAATCTGGTGGGAGAAGCAGCATCATCAGTACTCGTTTGGACTACTATGGGAGAGGTTACTCCCAGCCAGATGATGGGTATCGCTTTTACGAAGCTACCAGCACAAGTTCGCAGCAGTCACCTATGAGAAGAGAGTCCTACTCGGACTCGAACCGAGCGTATCCTAATGAACCGTACTCGGACAACAGCTACTACAGCAGCAGTAACAACCACGACCAAAACAGATACTACAACGACTACAGAAATACGTACGTCACCAATAATAACGACAATTATTACGATGAACCGTCCTCCCAATCCTACCCGCCCACGCGTCATCGGTCTTCCTCGGCGGCTCTGACGAATCCATATTTTTCCCGAAATTATTGGACTGGGAATACCAACAATAATATGATATTCTACAGCGATCCATTCGATCCATGGAACCGTAACGCCAGGATAATAAACCCAATGTATACAGATCGAATGTACGAGGGGTACAGGGGAGTGGATGCTGCTACTAGTTCCTTCCTTCCCAATGATGGGAATACGAACAACAACAACAACAACAACAACAACAACAACAACAATAATAATAACAAGTATTACACTGGCAATGCAAACTTGAACAATTATCAATTTTTATCGGAAACCCGAAAAGATTTGTCCACTGTCGAAGGAAATCTTAATTATATTGCGGATCGATGGAAATCTCTTTGGGAATCACAGGAGTGGTATTCCAAGAATAATTCCACCAAACGAAGCAGATACGACCCGACCAACAGCTCTGCTGCCAATATCAACAAGCAACAAGATCTCCTTACAGTCCAAGGCAATTTGGATTATTCCATGAACTATGCAAAAGAAAAGGCGGGAGATCTTTTGGGTGCTCTTGGTGTACAGACCAATATACGCAACAACAACAATAACAAATTTAGCAACAATAACCAGAACAACGAGGGTTCCAAACATCAGAATGATATTTCGCCCAACAGTGATTTCCAAAAAAGCAATGACTACCAGACTACTACAGCATTAGAACAAGCAACGAATCAACCATTTCCTAGTAATGATGGCAAAATGAGTGAAGATTACTATGATTCGACCACCAGAAATGCCGTGAATACAATGGGACAAGCATCTTCGGTGTCCAGTTATAATGATGCTCCACAGCAGCAGCAGCAGCAGCAACAGCAGCACAGCACAAGTGAATACCGAACATCTCTGGATCAGGCGGCAAATTTTCCTTTTTCAACGAATCAGAACACGAATGATTATAGAAATGGTGCTGAAAGAGGACCTTCGTATGGTGACAACAACGAACAGGAAAAAAGTAGGAGAAAGGATGTTTTTCGGACCGCACAAGGTCCTTGGCGACAACGACAGCGATTACAGCAACAGCAACAACGACAACGACAGCAGCAGCAGCAGCAGGTACCGAGTACTCCAATGAGAACTGCCGAGGGAGGAAATTCGTCGTGGCAACAACAACAACAACAACGCCAGAACTTTGTAAGCACACCGGCGAGTAGAGTTGAGCCAGTTGGTCCCGGTGCATCACGCCAACAGCAGAATTGGAAACAAATGGCGTCCCAGCGTCCGCCTCCACCTCCACCACAATATAACGAAATAGGTAGAACTCTACCGTCACCTTCACGTCGATTTGAAAATGATATGAGCAGAATCCCACCTCCACATGCACCATTACCGCTTTCACCACCACATGATGATATGCGAAGAAATCCGCAAAGTAGAGGAGCAGCCATACACCGGCATCCACTTTCGTCTCCATATCAGGAACCACCATCCCAATATGGCGAGGCGATGAGTCCCTTTCGGCACCAGCCGTTGCAGCAGCAACCACCGCAGCAGCTGTTTAACGAGAGAAGGAATAGTCCGGCACAGGATAATGCGAGACTTGACCAGGGGAACGGTTTCTCCTCTTGGCCGCTACAACAAAATAGTGGGAGGCAGCAGCAGCAGCAGCAGCAGAAGGGATTGCGACAAAAATACGAAACGGAACAAACTCGACAATTCCCTCCTGAACATCGCTACGGACAACCTCCAATACCACCACGATACGAAAATATAAATGGACAAATGCGGAGCTCAGCGTCGCAGCAGTCTTTCACGAGACAGCCGCCAATGAATAATGCTGTATCGAGGTCTCAACAGCAATACGGAGCCAATGTGCAACAGCGGCGATCGCAAGGTTACAAAGAGCAGCCACCACGGAACCCTGGCTTTGCTGCACGCCAGGAAGAGTTCCAAAACGGCCAACCCTCGCGTATCCCCAATGGTCCACAACAAGGTCCACAAAATATACGACCACAGCAGGGGAATAACAGTCCCACACATTGGCCACAAGCTAACTGGCCACATTATGATGGAGCACAACCGCCTCAACCAGACGGAGGATTTTCTGGACCGCCACCTCAGCAAGGGTATGATCCAACGAGGCAGCTGGGGAGAGCTGGAAGAGTTCGGCACGGTGGCCCTGCAAGGAGGTGGTAGGTAGTCAGCAAGTGTAAGAGCGTTTTGGACTAGCTTGGTGTTACAGTGGCTGTTACAGTGCAAAAAAGTGTATATCAGATAGAAATAATATACGATTGTTACTAGTAGTAGTGTACATGGAACTTGCCAGCTTACTGTCTTAGCTAGTTTTCGTACGATAGTTCATGCGTCTCATCGCAGCACGCAAGTTTCCAAGCGTCGACGTGAAAAGGTTAGCTCCCAAGGAACCCAGCCCAGGTGTTGCAATGGGCGTATCCGGACCCATTATGAAGCGTAAGGCCTCCAGTTTGTCAAGCAATTGCTGAAAGGTGGGATCAATGTCGTCAGAACAAACTGCAGAACATAGAAGTGCCGCCGCTGACTGTACAATGATGTCGTTTTGCAAAGATGATGTCTGTTCTGGCGGAATCTTCAAAAACAGATAACTCTTTGCTGTTGTGTTTGTTTGTATATTACATACGGATTTATTCTTTCGTACCTCTGTATCTCATCGCTGACGCATAAGGTGATCTTTCGACAGGTAGTTTAGCACCTGTGAGAATTCTGGCTGAACACGGTGTTGATTCAAATCCTGAATTTTTATGGATGAATGCTGCAAAAGAAGAGGCAAAGACTTCCAATACAAGTGCATTTGGTTAAAAAAAAAGTTGAAGAAACAGGACTTGTAGGTGGCCACTTTTGGTTACTGTACACACGAGTCATTGGATGTGCCCTGGTGACATTTCAATCATTTCCTCACTTTCCATTTCCTCACTTTTGCTGATTGTCGATTGGATTTTTTCGTATGATTGTACGGTACCGAAATTATCTTGATTGTCGTTCCTAGTAGTAGCACTACGGTTGGTCGCCTCCCTGGTATGCAATGCAAATCCGATCCCACTCACCACCGAGCCAACAAGTAGGGATGTTCCAATTTGTTCGTGCAATGCCAATCCAATAATAAAAATACCCGACCACCGTCGTGCTGCTTGGACAATCGAAAAGGTAACGGCAGAATCGTGGACACAAATGAAATGCTTTGCCAATCGTTCCAAAAATCTAGAAACTCCTAGCAGTAGTAGCAAAAGCCCAACAATAACGGCCGACCACGTTTGGACCGTCAACGCCGCGGCTGCTGGTGGTGGGTCATTTTTTACCGTCGCAGTGGTGTCAATCATGTTGAATTCATCCTTATTCCGTTCTTCTTTCCACAGCGATGCTAGTGCCAAGATCACAAAAGCAAAAAAGCTGGTCCACATGGAATAGGCATTAGAGAGGAATAGTTTAGACGGCGGCTGCGACGGCTGCGACGGCAGCACTTGAGAATGATCATTGTAATTATCAAGATCGTCATCATCATCATCATCATCATGTTGCTGATGTTGGAGAGCTAAAAGTCGTTCTTCTTCTTGTCGTAGGGTGTTCTTGAGCATAGCCTCGGTACCAACAGAACACAGAGCATTCAAAAAGGCACCCACGAAACAGAGGAGAGATGCATACTCCACGGACGATGACGATGGTTGTTGTTGACTACTACTACTACTAGTAGTAGTACTAATAGCATTGTTTTTCTCGTCGTCCGTAGTGTTGCTATCATCCACGGCAAAGACATAGGCAATTCCCAGCATGATCAGTCCTGCAGCCAAAATTTGTAGTCTTGTGTAGGCTTTCCGTAAATATAGACAACTTAGTATCATCGACCATCCCACGTCCGATCCTTTTAGCAACAGGTACAACGATCCTGGTAAAATGGACATGGAATATGCATTCAATAGTTCTACCACAGATAATATCAGTGCCACACAAACGTAGATTTGGACTTGCTGGTATGAAACCTTGTAGTAGTGGTAGTAGTAGTACTGGTTCCATTGTTGCAGTTTGAAATGCAACAAACAGGAAAACACAAAAACGGATCTCGAAAGAAGAGCCATTATCCACCAAGAATGAAAATCATAATAATAATTGAGAATTTTGACCAAGGCTACACCACTCAGACTGCTGATAAAATAGACTACAATACCACATACTAGTAGTAACGACGACGACGACGACGACGACGACGACGACGACGACGCACTCCCGGGTAAGAGGATAAACTGCGCCCCGCTCCACGGCCTGGCTCCCCGTGCAAGTGTACTCCCCGCCGACTTTGGCTAGGTAGGCCCCAAGCTTGCGCTTGGGTGATGTTATTTTGGCTCCAA
>Ga0210036_1002090_pt1 | contig 21606 bp, 11 predicted proteins | sample CryGeymeta201515_FD_185469 | JGI IMG/M metagenome (GOLD analysis project Ga0210036, IMG submission 185469) | Groundwater microbial communities from Crystal Geyser aquifers in Utah, USA - Crystal Geyser metaG 2015-15 (SPAdes) (version 2) | ecosystem: Environmental > Aquatic > Deep subsurface >...
TGTAGATATCTATATATCTGGAGATATATAGTGGACTGTGTACTAGTAGTAGTAGTAAAGGCACAAGTTGTGCTTCTTGTAGCCGTAGAGGTGCGAGCCGTAGAGGTGCGAGCGTTAGAGGTGCGTTCGTTCGTGCGAGCCGTAGAGGTGCGTTCGTTCGTGCGAAATAAATGAGGAAGGCCCTGGAGGTGCGTTCGTTTTGTCACCGTAGAGGTGCGGTCATTCGTGCGAATAACTGAGAGCCCTGGAGGTGCGTTCGTTCTTGCGAATAAATGAAGGCCCTGGAGGTGCGTTCGTTTTGTCGCCGTAGAGGTGCGTTCTTGTTCGTCGTTCGTGCGAAATAATGAGGCTGTAGAGGTGCAAATTACAGGAAATAGTCGTGTATTACCTGTTAATTGTCTGTCTGTGCTCGTAGCCTTGATTTAGCTGCAATAGTCTTGTATTAGCAGTAGTTTGTAGTAGTAGTTTGCGTTTGAAGTTAATTCGAAACGAATAGCGCAGAGGAAGCGTAAGGGGTAAATATTATTATTTTATGTTAAATTGTGAACCTAGTTTTGGTAAAATGAACCTGTTCCACATTATGAGCAATCCATAAGTCTTTTAGCGAGTGGCTCGCTCAAACTGCCATTGCCTCTTCTAATTGCAGAACTTGTCTATAAGTACAGTCCATGAAGGCTGATTAACTCGCATCCAACCTGGAGAAAGAAAACAAATGAACCAACAAGATTTTGAACGACAAAAGCTACCACTGGTGTACAAGACAAAAGTTATCAAACGATTGGACCCAAATACCTACGTCTTTCATTGCACGAGTCGCAACGATGCTGGAGGTCGAGTCAATCGAAATATGGTAGTTATTTCCAGCGAAGATCGTGCCGGGCCCGATTGCGAATTATCCGTCGTCGATCCCCTACGCATAACTTCCGAAGGCGAACGCAAACTGAGGAAGTTGGGGGAAATTATAAGGATAGTTCGATTGGGCATGACGATCCATGGAGACGAAGAAGATGCCTACTACTTGAAGAAATTCCCGGGTGTAGAACGATGGGCCCCGGGTGATTTTCTGACACCACTGGAGCTTCCCATTCATCAAAAACTAAAAGAATCAGGTGCTACACCATTTCCACTCTGCAAAGTATTTACGTTCAAACAGACGACAACTCCGGAATCGGCTCTTTTGCTCTATAGAGACGGAAAACACGGCAACCTACTCATTACAAGTGACTGTCTGCAGCATCAATTGGTCAATGAATTTGTCAACATGCCAGTGGTGGCCAAGATGAAATTGGCGGGACTCTTGGAATCCGATATCGTGGTGAGCCAGCAGTGGCTCACAATCAACATGCCGGCAACCAGCAATACTAGCTTGAAACCATCTTCGAGCAGGCAGAAAGGTTCGAGTCGACCGCGAATGCGGCGCATGTCGTCCTTGTCGGGAAATCAAAAGGCCATTCGTGGTGATTTTATGCGTTTGTTGGGCATGGACTTTCAACGGTTGCTCAGTACCAGTGGTAATGTCGTCAAGTACGGAGCCAAAAAGGGTTGCGTCTTGGCCGTAGAACACGCCTTTCCACTCTGGGAAAGATCTAGTCAGGACACAGGATGGTGATATTGCAAAGATTCACTTGACATTGATTAGGATGGTCATTTGCAAGCATTTACCTAAGAACTTAGTTTCTGGGGAGAGCGGGAAGACCTTGTAGGTTGTCGGAGAGAGGGTGGTACGTTGACGTTGCAAATCCACCCGAATTCCTGAAAGAAAAACGCCACAGAATCTATACAGGTGCAGCCAAGTCACATATTACCGGTCCAAGCAAATGCCAAGACAGCAACGGAAAAGTTCATACGAAATCATTGCTAAGATCTGTGTTTGGGCCAGGATTTCGGTCATTTTCGTTGGCGTCGGTGCCCAGACCAGGACGTGACCGCTGAAGAAAAACATCAGAAGGCATGTCATCAGTACTGCTAAAATCGGAGGAGCGGTAGGTCACTCAGCTCAAAAAAAGTGTCAGTACTTTGCGCCCTTATTAAAAAACACTACTATTCTAAAAACCAGCGTGCAACTAGTGTTCAACTTCCACGAGACCGAAATACATAAGTTTTGTCTTTAGTTCTTTATTAAATCCCACGAAAATATAAGTGATTTCCAAATTTAGAGTTTGTAGATGCAAATTTCTTCTCAAACATACTTGTTCACTTTCATAAACGTCGCTAAATCCTGAAATCCATACCGCTGCGGTGCCTTGGTGCTGGCGACATCCTTTCCTGTGAGCTTGCCCTTGACAAGGTACTCTTTTGGCGGGATACAATGAGCTTGACTCCAATAGATCACTCTGTTCATGCTTGGAGTGGAAACACCGACAAGCTCGGCAATTCCCTTTTGGACGACAAGGCCACAAGGTAAGTCTTCACTTAGATAACGGTGATCAAAGAGAGGCAAATATCTTCCAGAATCAGTCTTTTGCGTCGGCATCGTGAGACCATCGTAGGCCTTATTGGTATTGAACATGCGCTCCAAGCTTGAATGGTCGGCAATATCTTCGCCATATGCCTCCTCAAAGAATTCGCCAATGGGGCGGACAACGTTCAAGTCAACGCTGGGGAAAAACTTGAGAATGGTCTTTTTGATTTGCATTATCTCGTTGGACACATTGGCCATGACGTCTGCTGTGAACTTATCGAGAGCTTGGTAAAAGAGAGGAGGTTCATCGAAAGGCGTTTTGCCATCCCAATGCCGGAGCAAACCATACATAATAGCTGGATGAGCAATAGCATTAGGATTCATAATGGTCGAACCCAAAAAGTTCGAGGTTGGAGTTGTCTCGACCACTGGAAGAGTCCCCAGCATAGATTGGACCAACTTCTGAACTGTTCTACATTGGCGGCTGGGATGCACACATAGGTCAACAACCTTCTTCGTACCAAGAACTTCTACCACCCGGCCAAATGTCTTGATCCGGCAAGCCCACGGCAAAGTCTCCAGGGAGAAGAGAGTACATGTATCGGTAAGGACTGGTCCGAGAACATCCCGGACACAGAGATCAAAGCCGCTCTCGCCAGGCATGGATCCTATAGTGGTACCTGCTTTGATATAAGGCACCATTGCCCTTAAATATACTTCGTGGCGATCAGCGGGAAGAGCAAACAAAATGACACTGCAGCCGGGAACCGCCAATGATGGATCGTCGGTGACGAGGTCAGCTCTGCCAAGGGTGTCTTTCCCACCGACATTGATGCACCGAATGTATCCGTCCAAAGACAGGCTTTTCGTGAAACGATCAGCGTGTGAAAGACTGAGTATATTCACCTTGAAGGTAAGAGCTCGTGAAGGGTCATCGCTTTGGTGCTGCCCCAAGTAGCTGGCCAGGACGTGTACAGCATTCCCACAGCCACAAAGCAAAACCTGAATTTGGCGATCTTTCGATACAGCAGAGCTGGTATCGAAGCACCTGCTTCCAGATTTCTGTTTGCCTATAAGAAGAAGCTCCGTCGGCTCGGGGGAATAATTCTTCGGTGCATGTTGAAGGATCATTTCGGCTTTCCAGAATAGACTCTGTTCGTTCTTTGGTGTGCCTTTTCTTTTTCGATTTTCTACAAGGTTGTTGTTTCAATTTTTTTATTACACCCATCTGGCCACCCAATCCAGCTTACATCGCTGTGCGAGTTCTGTCAAACACGGAAAGGAAAATGAGGGATACATTACAAAGTTCTGCTATTTCATAGTTTAATAAGGAACGACAAGAGTCGTGCTTGTGTCATGGAACGGCCGATTTTATCGCCCAGGTCTGCCCTCCGGCAGATTCCAATTCAACAGTACTACTGGTACTAGGTACTACTACTAGTCTACGTCGTAGTAACGCGCTACTAATACTACTAGCTAGTAGAGAGCGAGGGGTTCTCTTTTTCTTCGGAAAGCAAAGAAACGTTAAGCAAACAAGGAACAATCCGAGAACCTGTTCAACCCGAGCCTCTAATCCGAATGATTTTCCTCTTGTGTGTACGTGTCCTGAGTTGAGGCGACGTGCATATCAAACAACAGGTGGTGTACTTTTCGAAAAGCCAACCAGAATCAGCGAACGTAATAAACTGCCCACGTTTGGCTTTGACTGTGCTGCTTCTGGCGGTGTGCAACACGAAGCTGTAGCGACGGGAATCTAACAACCTTTACCCAGAACGTCTACATTGCAAGCTAGCCCCTTCCAGTAAGTTTTTGCAGAAACTTTTTCGATTCTTGCATACATGATTCTTCGTAAGACTCCGAATTAGCCCGGCAGGAATATTTTGGTTGAGGCGGAGGAGGCTGCCCTCCCATAAACACGGCAAGGAAACCTAGAATTGACACGAGTGAATTACTAGGTTGCAGGACAGATTGCAGTTAACCTGCCTACTCGGGGATCTTAAAAAAGAGTAGATTAGTCTACTCGGTCCAAAATTATCCAATTGTTGGGCCGGGCCTACACTACTAGTAGCTAGCTAGTGTTTTGGATTGTATGTGCCCACACGGGCCTACAGTAGTATTGGATTGCATGTGTTTCTTTTACTCCACGTGCCGAGCCGGGAATCGTGCTTGGCGAAAGATCTTCCCTTTCCTCCCTCTCATTGGCTTTTTGAACACGTCGTCCGCAGAAACGAGCACATGATGATAGATGCCCGCTCACCTCTCATTCATAAAAGAAAAAAGTCCACAACATGTCGCTACAACTCCTCTCAGTCATATCCTTTCTTCTGCTATTCGCTGTAGCACCTGTATTTTCAAGCCACCAGGTGCAAGAGGATGAAAGCGATTGGAATCTACGGCATTTGCAAGACACAACAACTTATGGTCTCATTCGATCTACAGATTACACTTCTTTTGCCAATTCTACCACCATTGCGACCAACGCCTGTTTCAAAGTAGAGGATTCAGATGGAGTAGATGCCTCCGTAGAAGGAAATGCGATTGTGTTGGGCGACTGTGACGAATCAAATGCTGGATTTAGATTGGATAGCAACAGACTGATTCAGTTCGAAGGAGAACCAGGATTGTGCGTCCAAACTGGACGAGGCAGGACCCCTGATGATGGAAATGTACTTCGCTTGTTTCCATGCGATACTAGCCGAAGCAGTCAAAAATTTATCTACGGACCCAGCCTTGGTATCCGTCCGTTGTTGAACCCCAGCCTCTGTGTTGTTTGGCAAGGGGCGGTGCCCGACATTGACGAAGATCCTATTCTATTAAATCCCTGCATAAATGTTGGTGATCGTTTGCATTGGAATTTGGAAGTAGCTTGAGGAATTTACACTCTGTTGAAGCAATGTTACGCCGCAGAAATAGTATACTTACGCATAGAAAGTTTCCCATGCATCCTATTTCCATTGAGATTCTTTGACAAGAGGTCCAACAAATAAAAATGTATGGGATTGCGTCATTGCAAGCAGGTTCACGAGTAGTAAAAAATTCGGATATTACGTAATAGATGTATGTGAAACCAGCTGGGCTTGGTTCAATAGCTGGCCCGTATTCCGTCTGTGGTGTCAGTCTGCTTGCAAACACTTGATCCGTCTCTTGCAAACCAGCCGCCAGGGGTTTGTTAGCTACAGAGTCCCCTACTACTAGAGCTCCGTTTGCTGAAGAAGTATCAAAATACTTGTATAAGACCTGCTACTGTAGATGGTACTCTCTAATAAGTACAGTATCCTTCAAAGTTTGCGACCCTTGTGCGTCTTCTCATAGGTTTAAACTCTCTCCCTAAATGATGAACAAAGAATCCAACCTTTCGTTTTCTCTCGTCACTATTTTATTACTCTATTAAGTTATTATTAAACAAATTCTCTCACTCCTCACTCCACATAAGCATAATTGTACAAAGACCATTCCACAAATAGGCGACCAGTGAGAGACAAACAAAACACTGACAGATTGACGTGCGGTATTCCATGATTACCGAGGAGTTAAAAAGCGCTAATTTCAGAGAGTAGGTGAAGAAGCATCCACAATGGTGGCCAATCCCAACTTTAAAGACGATGATCCATGGTCCAGGGCTTCCCTTTGGTCTCGTTTTTGGTTTGCTTGGACCAAACCATTATTAGATCTGGGTCGACAGCGTCCTCTGGAGGCGTGCGATTTGCCACCAATAGCCTTAGTAGATCAATCCCGTTACAACCGAACGTACATTGAAACCTTGTGGCGTCAAGAACAAGAGCGATGCTCTAGTAGACACGGCAGCAGCAAGAAAGCCAGCCTGGCTCGAGCCATGGCGCGCGATTATATCAAGACCACCTGGCCGAGTCGGCTGCTAATCATGTTGAATAGTTTGTCCAAGGTCGGACAAGCCATGGCACTGGGGATCTTGTTGGATAGTTTTGAAGACAAGAGCAACCAGAACAACAACACGATCACCTCATCGGGATACTTTTGGGCTGCCCTGATCATCGTTTGCGGATGCATTGCTTTTCCTACTAAGCAGCATTCATTCTTTATGCTGTACCGCAAGGGATCACAATATCGAGTAGGATTAATGGCCGCCATTTATGCCAAGACACTGCGACTTCCATCCATTCGAAACACTTCGACCGGCAACGTTGGAACATCCGGTCACGTTACCAACTTGGCCTCCAATGATGTGGAGCGCTTTTTGTTGACCAGCATTTATTCCAATTTACTCCTAGCAAGTCCGGTCGAAGTCGTTGCCGTATTGATTGCGGGAATTTACACCATGGGACCCATCTTTTGCTGTGGCTACGCATTACTGTTTATTCTGGTACCACTCCAGTACTGGTTGAGCCGCCGGTTTGTGTACTTTCGATCCAAAATTGCCAAATTGACCGATGCCAGAGTTAACTTGGTATCACAGGCTGTAGCAGGAGCAAGGGTACTGAAATTGCAGGGGTGGGAACTCGAGCTGGAACGCAAGATTGCCACTTTGCGTGCCCAAGAAGTGGAGCAATTGCAATTTACCAACCGCCTCAGAGCATGGAACGATTCCATTTATTATTTCAGCAGTCTGGTTGTGGCGGTGATTGTCGATGGCATCTATGTGGCAGCTTCGGATGGGACGTTGACACCACGCATTGTCTTTACAACATTTACGTTATGGAATCTTCTACAGTACTCGGTGACCAAACACATTCCACATGCCATTATGGGACTGTCCGAGTGCTACGTTTCCTGTCGGCGCATTCAAGCCTTTTTGGAAATCTCAGAACAACAACAGCACGATGAGCAAGCTGCTGAAGAACGAGCAGAACAGGACGAGAGTATTCCACACAATGGTCGTTCGGTGCTTCAGCTTTCCAGTGCGACTTTTCATTGGGATCAACAATCAGATGTTTCAAATCGTGCTGTGGCATTAGAAAAAATTTCCCTCAACTTTGAGCTTGCAAAACTTTACTGTGTGATTGGAAAAGTGGGGAGCGGCAAGAGCGCCCTTCTGCAAGCACTTATTGGCGAATTACCATTGTCGAGCGGCGAAATGCAGAATTCTTTTAAGTCTATCAGTTACGCTGCTCAAGATCCGTGGATTATGGATGGAACAGCCAGGGACAACATAACTATGGGATTGCAGTTTGATGAAAAGTGGTACGATGAGGTAGTCCATGCCTGCTGCTTGGAGTCGGACTTTCAAAATTTCCAGCATGGCGACCAGACAATAGTTGGAGATCGAGGTATTCAATGCAGTGGCGGGCAGAAGGCTCGGCTTGCCCTCGCTCGAGCCATATACTGTGATCCTCAGATCCTGATCCTGGACGATCCCCTGAGTGCAGTTGACGCCAAAGTCGCGCGCTCCATTTATTACTCTGCAATCCAGCAGTTGGGAGTACAGCGAGGTAAATGTGTGATACTCGTAACACATCAGCACCAATTTGTCGGGGCAAACGAAAGCACTTGCATTTTGTTAGAGCAGGGCGGACTCGTTTGCTGTGGATCGTTTGCAGATTGCGTGGCCGAATCAGGAGGAGATCTCTCTGAAGCTCTGCAAACCGAAGAGGATGAAGTCGAACCGTCTGATCAACAAGACAAAGCAAAACCACAAGATCCGTGTTGCTCGGAGCGAAGTACGGTTGCCGAAAAGAAAAAAGATGGTTCGTTCATCGAAAGGCGTGCAACCGGTGTTATCAAAAGCCGAACATGGCTTTTCTACGGGGAAGCATTAGGTGGACTGCTAGTTTCTGGCCTGTTTCTCGTCCTCTTTACTACGACACAGGCCGCCTTTCTTGTTACTATGACATACGTCGGAAAATGGGCCGAGGAACCAGAGAGTACACAGAGCTCGTCCTACTGGTTTTCCATGGTATATGGTCTAACGGCTGCGACAGTGCTGTTGGCAGTAGTACGTGCACATGCTAGCTTCTATCTTTTTTTACAAGCCTCAAAGCGCCTGCATAACCAAATGCTACGTTCGGTTCTCCGTGCCACAATTGAGTTTTATGACACAAATCCTCTCGGACGAATCCTCAATCGCTTTTCAGCGGATGTCGGAATCAGTGATGAGCTGTTACCATTCACAATCTATGACTTTGGAGTGGGCTTTGTCATGTTCGTGGGCAGCATCGTAACAGCCATTGTGATTTTACCGTTGACTTTGGTGGTGTTTCCTTTTTTACTTTGGGCATTTATTCATCTGAAAGGTATTTTCGTGCAAACCACTCGCGAGCTAAAGCGTTTGGAGGGCCTCGGACGTTCTCCTATCTACGCAATGATGAGCGAGTCATTATCGGGTATAGCCACCATCCGTGCAAATCACAAGACAGCTTACTTTTCCAACAAGTATGAAGTTCACCATGACGCTCTCATTCAATCCCAATTTGCGTTCATTGCGTGCTCGCGTTGGTTCGCCACCAAGCTCGATTTTCTTTCTTTTCTTTTTTTGGCATCAGCAACTCTATGCGCGGTGATCATCCAGGATCAAGGGCTGCTCAATTTGGATCCAGCCGTGTTGGGTCTCGCCCTGTCCCTGTTACTGCAGCTGGCAGGTGCGAACTTTCCTTTCATGGTTCGACAATCCGCAGAGGTCACAAATCACATGGTATCAATAGAGCGAATCTGGGAATTTGGTCATGACATACCTCAAGAAGCGCCACTAGCTACAGAATTCGACCTTGAGCATAAGGATTGGCCGAAAGAACCATCAATAGTGGTCAGAAATCTGCAAGCAAGATACCGTGATATCCTTCCACCTTGTCTACAAAATGTCTCTTTCGAAATTAAACCAGGAGAACGAGTTGGCGTAGTGGGACGCACCGGCGCAGGAAAAACATCATTATTGCAAGCTCTCTTTCGTGTACTGGAAGCAGAAGACGGTTGCATTCATATTGGCGGCGTTGACATCTCGCAGCTAGGGCTACATAAGGTTCGAACGAATATGGCAGTTATTACACAATCCCCAGTCTTGTTCAGTGGATGTACCGTCCGCGAAAACTTGGACCCCTACCCGCAAGCCACCGAGAATGAAGAGTTACTACGATTGGAGGCAGCTTTGCGAAGCGTGCATATGTGGGATAGCATTCAGAGCATCCCAGATGGATTGGAAGGCTTGATTGCTGAAGGTGGTTTGAATTTCAGTGTTGGACAGCGACAGCTATTATGCTTGGCTCGGGCATGTTTGGCAGACTGCCGCATTTTGGTTTTAGATGAAGCAACCGCAAACGTTGATACATTAACTGACCAACTTTTGCAGCAAACTCTACGAGAAAGGTTCAGCACTGCGACGATCATTGCCATCGCACACCGATTGGACACTGTCATGGACTATGACAAGGTGTTGGTGCTTGGAAACGGGCGTGTAGAGCAGTTTGGACCCCCTGCAGAACTCCTACTAGACAGAACAGGGTCGTTTGCTTCCATGGTGGAGAGCACTGGGACTGCCATGGCCGACTTGTTGAAACAAAAAGTGAAGAAAGTCTAGTTATAATCAAGTAGCATAATGGGAGTGGTTGTTTGGCCAACCTGCTTTGACCCCGGCTCTCAATCATGCTGGAATCGATGCGACACGCAGTGCGGATTGGTAATTTATGACTAAGGTGCACTACTTCTGATTGTTTGGACTCTTGCGAGCTACCTGGTAGGGGTGCTTGGTTAGTAGGTCTCTACGAATTCAAATCAATGGACGAGACCCTACGCAGCAAGTTACAGCGACAAAATTGTAGTGTAGTTACGACAGTAGTCGGGGTTACAAGAGCTTGGGTGTTCTGGGTTTGTTCCTACCAGAGTGATATGAAGAACTTCAATGAGCGCAACTTTTTAAACATGAAGGAAGGGAAGAGCACATTATTTAAATAGGTTGGAGCCAGAGTAACCTGTGCATAAAAACTAATCGTACGAGTACTACAGGTGACAGTGTATAACATCAATTAGATCTAAGTGGCAATACCACGGCAATTGCAGGCATATCTACTTATAGCTACCAGGTATTATGGTAGCTAAAATAATGACAAATATTGGAACTACACCTCTGAAGGTCCAACCATGAACACGTTGCTTAAATAGCCGGCGTGGTCATTGAAGCCCACAAGGGTTCGTAGACATAAATGTCTTGCTCGTACTACTAGTACCAGTACAAGCAAGCAAGTCTACAACAGTTGCTAGTACTTGCTTGAGTACCGGTACCTGGTAGTAGACTACCTGGTACCTGGTAGTAGCTAGGTATAGTAGTCGTAGTCCAAATTTAAATAGTACCACTCGTAGATGCTTCTTTTGGATCGTTTAATTGAAGAAGCCTGCTCGTTGATACCAGTATGGTATTGGTACAGGTACCTGGTACTCAGGAGTACCTGGTACAGAAGTCATTTTGGTCTTCTTTTATTGGACATAGTTTCGATGCCGAATGCTGCACATAACAAAATGACCCGAATTGAAAAGACTGTTGACATCCTTACCTTCTTTGACCACTTCTGATGCTCTGAATTGCCTTTTCATGTTTTGTTGAGGGCTCACAATTTTTCTTTGAGAGACATTTTCTTTGGAAAACAATTTTTTGCTCTTTACTCACTTCAAAAATTTCAACCATGGCAAGTGCATTAGAAATGGACTACGGAACTATGTTCGCCGTAATGGACAGCTGGGAAGCTTTGCGAAGAATGAAAGACAGTGAAGAGGTTGCAGGGGTGATTCTCTTCAAACAGTAAGTTTTCATTTCATGTCGTCGCTCCCCTTCACAGATGGACTGAAACGAAGACTTTTCTAACGCCCATATTTCCTTTTTTTACGGAATAGTTTCTTTACCAAGGTACCCGCAGCCAAGTCTCTGTTTGGTTTCCCTGCCACTATGGAACCTGGGTGCCCCGAGATGCAAACTAATAAACGCTTCTTGGCGCATGCTTCGTACATGATCCGAATGTTTGATAAGCAATTGCAAATGCTGGGACCAGATACCGAGTTGCTCGAAGAAATCCTCACGGATCTTGGAAAGAAGCACGCTCGAATGGGAGTCCACGAGAACTGGTTCCCCAGTATGGGTGAATCCTTGCTTGAAACTCTGCGCGAATGCTTGGGAGAGTCACAGTTTACGCCTGAGATTGAACAGTGCTGGCTGCAGGTCTACGCCTCCCTTTCGGGTGAAATGATTCGATCCATGAACAGCGAACAAGCCGTGTTGGACTCCTGGGCCAAGCTCAAGACCATTGACAACTACGATGAAATTGCTGGGACCAAACTTTTTCAGCAGTTCTTTCGTGATTGTCCAGAATCAAAGACTCTCTTCGGCTTTCCTCTTGACATGGATATGGAGTCTGATGCCATGATGAAGTCTCGAAGGTTTAAAACACACGCTTCTTATTTTATTGAAATGCTCGACAAGGCACTTGAAATGGTGGAGGCGAAGAAATTGGACGAAAACATGCGATCACTGGGAGAACTGCATGTGCAATATGGAGTGAAAGCAGAAATGTTTCCTATCATGGGTAAAGCTCTGGTTTTTGCTCTCAAGGATACATTGGAAAGCGATTGGAACGAAGATCTCCAAGCTGCTTGGAACGACGTCTATGAACGACTATCGTCGTCCATGATGGCCTCCATGAAGAAAGCCAGCAAGAAATAATCAACTCAAACATCAACGAAGTCATGTTGGTTTTCAATTCGGACGCGCTTTCTTTTGCCTTTTCCACTCAAAAATTGTATAGTATTAGGCAACCCAATACATTCTTCAAATGGATTCGCTTAGCTAGCGACGCACCTAAGGTTTTCGTCATTAGCGCACTACTCAATTGACTGCTACATTTTAATAAAATCAAGCTTCATCATCACAAGCTTTAGACTTGACAGTTCAGTATTAAAGATAGCAGCTCATTGTTTTTTTATCCCAACAACGGGCTTTCTAGCATTCAGGTTTGTGTACTGTATGTACGCAAGGTTGGGTTGGGCTTGTGTTCGCAGGGGCGTCCAGCGATTGTCAAGAAGTCTGAATTTCCCTGGAAGGTCCGCCAAACCCCTATTTAAACCCTAATAGTACAGCAGACCAAGAGGTCCATACTAGCTTTAAATACTGATGAGACACAGTCTGAGTCATGCTGAAATTTGACCATAATTTCAACACGATTTCAACACATGTCAACACATTTCAATACGTTTCAATACATTTCAACACATTTCAACATATTTGATCACATTTCAACACGTGTCACCACCACATAATTTCAACACAAGACTGAATTTCAACATGACTCAATTCACTTCTACTACTACTACTACTACTACTACTACTACTACTACTACTACTACTACTACTACTACTACTACTACTACTACTACTACTACTACTACTACTACTACTACTACTACTAAGAAGTAGTAGTAGTAGCTGCTAGCTACTAGTGGTAGTAGTAGTAGTAGCGCTAATAGTAGTAGCGCTAATAGTAGTAGCGCTACTAGTAGTAGCGCTACCTAGTAGTTAACTCAAACCCTTACACGGCGGAGTTATCGGTCATAACTAGTAGTAGTAGTAGTAGTAGTACTACTAGCTAGCTAGCTAGTGCAAGATAAATAAATATGGACGCAGATTCTTTCCTGAAATTATTTTCAGTGACGCAGAAATGAGGAGAAAAATGAAACTTATCTTTCTTAATTTTAGATTTGCTTACACCCTACCCTATCTTCCACCAAGTCTGCGCAACAAGTCAAGGCACCAATAATCATGTTGACCTCCAGAACAGCTACTGCAGCATCGAATAGACTAAGGCGTGCGGTCGCTTGGCAACGCCGGCCAACCATTCTTCGACCAAACAATAATGTTAGACTCTCGGTTCTGCCATTGATGGCCCTCGGGGGTCTCGCCTTGACCAAGAAATCCACCACTTGGTGTGCATCGTTACAGCAACAACAACAACAGCCGTCATTTGCATTACTAACATCGCCATCATCTGGTAACGGAACCCACAATGTAGTGGACTTGATCCTTCCTTCTCTCCAGGCTTTGATGCGAGTTTTCAGGTTGATCCAGACGACTGGCTTGATTGTAGTAGATTACGAATGGTTTAAATGGCAACAAAAGGCCGAGAAGCTTTTCGAAAAATACACGTCATCTTCTGATAAGTCCTCCTTTACGTCAAATTTATCACCGGAAGATCTGTCTCGTATGACAACCTCGCAACAACAAAACTACTGGGAGCAGGAAGTGCATAAAAGACACGAAGCGTTTGAGGCGGCACAAGTGGCATACGCCACACCGTCGTCCGCCAGAGACGACCGTGGCAACGAAAAGGATGATGATGAGGGAGTACCTCCAAACATGACGTACGAAGAATACAAGCGACAGCAAAAAGAGATAATGAAAGATGCTGCCGCCGCATGGGTCGAAGCAGAAGACGAATTGCAACGATTGGGAGGATCACACAAGAGTCGAGTCCACGCCCATGCCGCCGAACGGTTGGTGAAATTGTGTCGGACCAATGCTGGTGTCTACATTAAGATTGGACAGCATTTAGCCAATCTCGACTATCTAATACCTCAAGAATATATCGATGTCTTGAGCTGTTTGCTAGATGATGCTCCAACGTCATCATACGAAAGTATTTGTCAAGTAATACAGGAAGAATTGGGGGCGTCGCCACAACAGCTGTTTGATGGATTTGAACAGGAACCAATTGCCTCTGCATCCTTGGCACAGGTCCATGTTGCCTACGAAAAGAATACAGGACGAAAACTGGCAATAAAAGTGCAACATAGGGGATTGAGAGAAACATGTCGAGGAGACTTGCTAGCCCTGACAAGTGTCGTGCATGCATTGGAGTTCTTTTTTAAAGACTTTAATTTTGGATGGATCGCCGACGAAATTGCACCCAATCTACCAATGGAATTGGATTTTACCAAGGAGGGGCGCAATGCTGAACGTGCTTCCTCGTACTTGGCCAAGCGACAATCTCAGGCCCACGACGTGGTCATTCCAAAGGTTATCTGGGATCATACATCCAATCGAGTGTTGTGTATGGAATTTGAAGAAGGTTTTCGAGCCACCGATCTAGATGCTATCCGTAAGGCAGGAATGCATCCACGGGACGTCGCAAAGCTGATCTCGCGTGTCTTTCATTCCCAAACGTTTTTGGATGCCTGGGTACATTGCGATCCTCATCCAGCCAACGTGTTGCTGCGAAAGTCTGCCGAGACGGGAAAACCGCAAATGGTACTGGTCGATCATGGTTTGTACAAACAATTGGACGACGACTTTCGTATTACCTATGCCCAATTATGGAAGGCTCTCATGATGGCCGATATACCAACCATTCGGGATTCATGTCGCAAGCTGGGCGTAGACGGAAAGCTATACACGCTTCTGTCAGGGCTATTGACTGCCAGGCCCTTTGACGAAGTTGTCGAACGTTCCAAGACGGGAAGTTTTGAACTGTCGGCCAAAGCCAAAGGTGAAGGAAACCCACAAGATAAGGCTGTTATTCGGGGGTACGCACAAAAGTTTTTGGTGGATATTCTCACCATGATTGATAGCTTGCCTCGACAAATGGTATTGTTGTTGAAAATGAATGATTGTTTGCGTCATATTGATTATGCTTTGGGTTCTCCTGCGAACAACTTGGTCTGTGCTGGCCGTGTAGCTGCGCAAGCTGTTTACGAACACCAGATTACAGCCTCTGCCAACAAAAATCTGACACTATGGAAGCGCTTTTCTGCGTGGATTGATTACATGATTGTTCTCTGGAGGATCCAATTGTATGATATAGGATCCAACTGGATGCATAGCCAACAATTGCAAATGCAGTTGCTAGACCACGAGAAAAAGTAAATGTGGCCTAAATCAAACATCATGGTTAAAAACCAGCTAGCTGTAGTATTATTGTACGTGCTACAATGCTTCACTCTGAGTTGTTCTGTCTACTACCTACCGCTGTACGGGCCCTGCATTCCTTGCTATATTTAATATGAACTTTTAAGAATGTAGCTTCATACAAGTCTTCGTCGCAATGTTTGAACGGGGGCCAAGGAAAGTGCAAAATATACCGAGAAGCTAATAGGATGGCCCCTCTAAACCGAATACTGGACACTGCAATTCACCCCTGACCAAAGCTGTGAGTTTCCACGCACCCGTTCCAAGATACCAGCAGGCCACAGCCTGCATGACAGTGCCACCATTTGTCAAAATAATCTGACATGCGGCAGCCGATATAAGTAAAAACCCGAAATAGCGGACCATTGTGACGGACATTGGAGTCCAATCATTGTCCTGGGTATTCTCCGTCTCCTTCTTCCACGACTTGTAAGTCGTATCTGATGCCAGCACAAAGAACAAGCCTTGAGAAATCCAAAACACCGCTGAGACTTGAACGGCAGTGGTCGCAACTTGTTCCGTGAAGGTCGTTGCGTAAGCTAAAAAAGCAGAGAGCGCAACAGACGCATAGTAGCTGGAATGAACTACAAAATTCTCTTCTGCAATGATACGGATCTGATTATACACCGAGAAAGCGTAAAAGATCTGGATTGCTTTTAAGATTGTGCTTTCCTCGAATAAAAGGCAGTAAAAGAGAAGAGCGACGGCGAGTTCACCTGCACCAACCAGCGCAACAACGTGAACCGCTCGTTGGTTGACTTGTTCCTTTACTTCCTTTTGCGAGAAGCAGTGCAGCTTGCAAACGTAACGCGGTGCCACGTTCATTACCAAACCTGCGAGGCCACCCGCGACGATGCTGATCTTTGCAATTGTTTCAGGATCCATCAATGGAGGGATGAGAAGAGAAAAAATCCCTCCCCTCACTTCGTCAGCAGTGACGTTTGTTTCGGTTTTCATAACAAAGCTCATGTTGTTTATTTGTTTTTAATTGTTTTTAATTTCGTGTGAGTACAGATGCGTGCGGAAGTGATTTATTTCTCCTGTTGTGGTAGAGAAGCTTCGAGCCATCATCTTTTTTTGCGAACCCTTTTTTGCGAAGCCACCTGACCGTGTCAAGCCATGGAGATGCCCGGCACGGGCATATGCGGGCATCAACTACAGGCTTTTTCAAAACAGTGGGTAGACTGTAGACTAGACTACTCCGAATAAAGTAGGATATTCGAATTAGTCAAAAAGCAAATGATGAAAACAATGGCGACATCCTTTAATAATGTTTCGTGATTAGAGCTACAGTACATTGGTTGTGAGGCGGCTATTATTTGTATAGTGGAGCAAGTGAATGAAATGGGATAGAAAGGCGGCACGGACTCCACCCCCCAAACAACTGCACTCTTCATTCTGTTAGCTCATCTTTGAATATTGCAAACGTCAGAGTGATCTAGTGGACGTTGAAACTGACACAATTCTAGCATCAGCGCAGTTCATCAAAACAGTCAAAAGGGAAGCCTCACGCAATAGAGTGCACTTGAAATAAGTTGTTGTGAAAGCTTGCATTGATTGTCTCTCTAGATGCTCAGTTGAGCGAGGACACTCGACTAGAAAAAGACAACGTTTTCAGCATGGAATAAATGCTCAGCTCTGACAACGGGCGCCCATTATTGCGTTCCAAGTAGCCTGCAAGTGGCATTTTCGAAGGCAAATGCCCTGAAGCTCAATGACGAGGACATTGAGCGGAAGTGTACACGCATCTTGTGCAGGCTCTGATAGTCAGTCATAAATAAAGCCGAAACTTATTGTGCCTTATTAGAAGCTACTTTGCTTTTCAGGTTTTTCACCAACGAACTTAGGGCATTTGATCCTGCACTGTGAGACCCTGAATCTTCCACAACATCGGGAGGCACAACCTTTTGCTGCTTTAACTGTTGCGACTCAGTGGAGTTCTTCTGTTTTCGCTTTTTCTTTCGTCTATTTTTCTGCTCATCTAGAATGTCTCGCATAGCTTGTGTCTCCTTGTACTGTGGGTCCGTTCTATCAATTCCGAATCGGCCGTCATTACCTTCTAGAACAGCCGCGAAACGATCATCCTTGAGGTCCAGTGAAAACTCTTTTCCAGATAATCCAGCCACTAATTTCTCCTCCTTGCGTTTTCTAGAGCCACGTAGCTTCTTGTTCTTGTTCTTTTCAAGACGGTGAATACCTCGCATGTCAAAGTCGCGAGCAACTTCTTCATCATTATCTCCAGCTAGCAACAGCTCAAGCTCCTCCTTGGAAGGGTTAACCTTGGCGCTCTCCTCTTCCTCTTCATTATGGTATGCATCATCACTGCCGCTATGACTACCATCCATAAAGAACCCGTCGCCCTTTGCTGCAGTGTCAAATTTTTTACGATCGCACTTGGACTTGGAAGCCATTGTTTCTTCCTTTTCAATGTCACCGCGTTTGCGCCTTTCAGCTTGTCTTTTCTCGCGTCGCTTCTCCTTTCGTTTTTGCTGATATTTCTCCCAAGGTGTTAGATCCTCTTGATTCTCTTCGCTCTTTTTCTTCGTCTCTAATTTGGATCGAATCTTGTCTTGCAGTCCGGCTTGACCCGGCACAAATGAAATCTCCTTCGAAAATTCTTGGTTTTCATCACTCTCATCATCTTTCTTTTTAGTAGAACTGAGAGTCACTGTTTTGTTCCCTTCAGCGTCAGATCCCTCGTTGTCACTATCACTATCAAGTCCCAGCAGCTTTCGCATCTTGGATCCCTTTTCTTCTTCGTCTTCCGACTCTTCTTCGTCACTAGAATTGTCGGATGCTAGATAAGCCTTTAGATCGTCATTTTCAGCCATTGCCGACCACTGCTCTGCAGATGAATACTTTGTTAGCACACGCTCTCTCTCGGTGTCTCCGGCCTCCCAAGTGCATTGCACATTGGTTTGCTGCAGTGCTGATACCACATAATCAGGTGGAACATAATTCCCTGGAATCGATGTGGCTTCATCTCGCATCTCCCGTCCTTCCACTACACTTGCGACGGCATCTTCGGGAATGGCTCGCATATCTACCGCGGCACTGGAATGTTCGAATTCCATGCCATCTACTTCCTTGTAGCAAATATCAGCCTGTTCAGGGCTGTTGAATTCAGCCACGGCAAAGTAGTATTTTAATTTGGAAGCTTCGTACTCTCGCAGCTTTTCGGCATCAAAATCGTTCTCAGCTTGCCGCTGATTTGCCTTTTGAATAAATTCTGCGTAGGCTTCCTCGTCCATGTCCTCTAATGCTTGTGCCGAAATTCCTCCGTCGCTGTCGTCATCGGTGTTCTGTTTGCTTTTGTGACTGTCATCATCGCTTTCGTCAATATTGTCATCATCGTCATCACCATCACTCTCTTCTTCCCGCTGTTTCTTATTCGTTTTATCCTTTTTCCACAAGGCTCCTGGTCCTTTGGTCAATTCTAAAGCCAATTTTTCCTTTCCAAAGTCGCTGACAAAGACTTGAACCCGTTTGACAGCACCTGGTGGAGTGAAACTGGATAAAATGGCAAAGACGTCAATTGCTCGCATGTGACTCCAATCCAAATTGGTCACAGCCAAATAACGAGACTCATCGTGCGTAATTTCGACCTCTTCTTGGTGCTTACTAGAGGGATCCAAAATTCCTATTTTACGGTTGCGCCGTTTTTCCACAGAAGCAGAAGAAGAGTCATCGTCATCATTGTCATTATCGTCGGAAGAGTCATCATCAGAGGAACCATCATCATCATCATCATCGTCGGAATCCGAAGAAGAGGAAACATTCAGTTCACCACGAGAGAGTGCCGTCAGGTAGGCAATGCGAGAGGCAGGATCTTCAGTTTCTTCATTGTCACTACTACTGTCAGCTTTGTTTTTCTTCTTGTTTTCGTCATCGTCATGAGAGTCATCGCCACTTGAGGCAGACGGTGCAGTAGATGCCTCATCGTCATCTTTGTTGTTGTCGTCGTCGTCGCCTTTTTTCTTGCGCTGCTCCTGATCGACTTCTTCCTGTGTCGTATAAAAGGCTCCCAATTCGCTATTTTTTTCTTCCCCCTGTTGGTTTTTCTTTTTATTCGTCTTCTTCTTGTTCTTGCGACCGTACTTGTCCTTTTCGTGCAATTGAAATCGTTCGTCGGTCAAGATTGACTTGAAACGATCGTCTAGTACAATTTTATTGTTGTTACTACTAGTAGTAGTAGAACCTGGGTTGATTAAATCGTTGGCCGAACTCCTTTGAGCAGCCGAGACCCGAAATTGAGGACGGTTGTGCGCTGCGGCAAAGCGTTCATCAATGATGGCAGCAGCAGTGTCGTTGTTGTTGTTATTCTTGTTCTTATTGTGCTTCCTTTTAGCATCTTTCGAATTGAAAGGTTTTCCCATGATCGCGCTTTTAAATGATTGTAATAGTAGTATGCTTTTCTATTCAGGTTTTTCTGTTGTGTTGGTGTTGGATTGATGAGCATTTGTGGAGCGCTCCTCGTGAGTTGAGGGATGCAAAAAATAGGGATGCCTTGGTTTTTCCATGTGCAGAAACCTCGTCATGAAAATTGGTGGTGTCTAAGTTAACCCGTTAAATTATAGATCTCCTGCTAATCAAGGTACGGAAGATGGCCAGAATGAACTAAACCACCGTGGCAGTCAAAATGGAGAGAAACTCTCGTTTACTACTGTTCTCTGCTGGTAGAGCAGGAGTAGCTACCTGGAGTGCTAGTCTAGTGCTGTACTCAGTATGGTAGTAGACGAATGGATATGCAGAACTTTTGGGAGTAGCATCTCCTAACAATAGTAGTCGTTTGGCGTAAACGCATCGAACTGGGAAAAAAAGTGTATTTTAAATATGTAATTCAGAATTTAATTGTCAAATCCTAATCCAGGGCGGGGTCGTTCCAATGTTGCACGTACTAATCTAATGATACGTTTCTCTCGCTCTTACGAACTCATGGCAGGACTCATCTTTTCCATGGTCTTGGAATGCATCTGACCAATGTGCTGTGTCTTGCGGCGCAACCTGAGGTAATTCTTGTCATTACGCATAGTTTTCATGTACAGCTTGTCCTCCTTCATTTGGACACTGCCGTTGCCATAAATTTGAATCTCATCGGTGCCACGACGGGACAAACTGGAACCAGTGTCACGACGCGAAAGTTCGGAAGAGTCTGTTTCGCGACGGGCAAGAGAAGAATCCGTTTCACGACGAGCTAGGGAAGACTCCGTTTCGCGACGAGCCAAGTTGGCGGTGTTGCTGTCGTTGCGGTTGAGGGTATCGTTCATCATGTTAAGATTATGTTTTATATGCCGGTTGCGTTGCGTTGTGAAGTGTGTTTGTAATTGCAATATTGGAGTAATCTAAAATTGTGAGACTACTAGGCTAGTGTTGATCAAGTTGAAACAATCCGTGATGGATTCGTCAACCACTTCCGAGACGGCTAGAGCTGACTCACTGTGCTGGGATTCGGACAGTGTATTTGATTTTGTTCTGTTTGACTCATTCATCTAAATATCTCGCATCGTCGAAGTGAAGCTCCTCGATAATAGTATTCCCAAGATACTCTTTTGAGTATGCGAAGACAGTAATGGAGCATAAAAAAGTGAGGGTGCTGTCACCAGTCTTATAAATCCTTTCGTACGACAGGATAGATATACGTCTTCTCTCGATATTCGTCATGCCAAATTCTTCAACCTGTGACTCATTATTTGACAAAAGAAATCATCAGAAGTTGTATGACTACAGGTACCTGGTACTCGGAGTACTACGTACGGTAACAGCTAGACTACTGTACCACTACGAGATTGTTCAATCTGTGCTACCATACTAGTAGACTAGTAGAGCCAAGTTTCGCAAGCAAGTCGGTGTTGGACATTTGGAGGCCTGAATTATTTACCTGGTATGGTTTTGTTGGAAGGCTTGCTTACCTGGTACGTGATACTACTAATAGCACTCGGAGCTCGGAGTACCTGGTACGGTAGTAGAGAATGGACTTCTTTCGAGACGTGTCTCTGACTGATGAGCTGTTCGCTCTTGGCTACTCCCAAACCCACAACAATATTTTAGCATTAGAGTTATCATATGATCTTTTGCAGACGAGAAAAACAACCTTTTTAAGGTTAAAGTTGTCATCTTTTGCTGAGGTAGGCGAGCGAACGCTACCGCGTTCTCTCGACTATGCCAGCTCTCTAGGGCTACGTTCGGCTAGGTAGGGTGGTTTGGAGAAACTCGGCAATTTACTAGGGCCGACCTTTTCTCCGTTCCGAGGCGCCCGGGTGAGAGGGCAGACCGCTAGGGTTGCTCTCACACTCGGGTAGCCAATCCCATGTGCCAAAGGTAATGAGAAGGGTGGGTTGTCGGGTGGGTTTGAAGAATT
>Ga0210036_1002106_pt1 | contig 21511 bp, 20 predicted proteins | sample CryGeymeta201515_FD_185469 | JGI IMG/M metagenome (GOLD analysis project Ga0210036, IMG submission 185469) | Groundwater microbial communities from Crystal Geyser aquifers in Utah, USA - Crystal Geyser metaG 2015-15 (SPAdes) (version 2) | ecosystem: Environmental > Aquatic > Deep subsurface >...
ATACTGAGGATACTTATCTGATTTCGAGGGGTATCAGGTATCCCTGTAGAGTTATGTACTAGGGCTACATACCATATACCCCAAGAAAAACGACTTGAGTCCCTTTTTCCATATAATACTAGAGTAGTAGCATTAGTCAGTCAAGATCTTCGTCAACTTAACGTTATCTCTATTGTATAAAAATAAGATCCCATCCCCGAAATCATGAAAATTGTCTAATCAAAAAATCATCCTCTTTCTTCTGCTCCAATCTGTGACACAACAACAACCAAAACAAACAAGAACCACATCACACAACAAACAACAAACAACAACAACTACGAACTAGTTTCTTCTACTACTTGTAGAATACTCCTTCCAAAACAAAGAAAAGAACTATTCCTTCTTGCTTTCACAAAGGGATAGAACTAAAGTCTATAGCAAAATGACTGCCAATAGCAACATTCATACAGCAGCAATGCCGCCTCCTTATCGCAACATTAGTGCAAACAGAGGAGGACGTCGTGATCGTGTGCAAAGTTCGAGTGCTGGTGCTGATACAGACCGTGCCAATCACAACAATAACAATGACAACAACCACAACAACAACAACAATAATAATAATAATCATAATAATAATAACACGGATGGTAACATCATTTCGAAGGAATCGGCGGCTATAGATCAACCACTAGCTGTGGCATCTCTCTTGAAAGGGAAATGGCGATCTAGACACAAAATTTCTAGAACGCCACGTCGTTTGGCAACCCTCAAATTGCCCTCATCACGTCAGGATGCCATCATGTCACCCGCAGCAGCCACAGCCACAGCCACAACAACATCTTCCGAACAAGATCCAGTAGTAACAAGCAAGAACAATGCTACTACTACTACTACTACCGCAAGTAGTAGTCTCATGATGGAAACTGATGTTTCATCATCCGTATTATGCATAGCTGGCGAAAAGTACATTGTGGTGGCCAATACGGTAGCGAATGGGTTGTGCATCTACACTTTACCTCAACAGCAACAGCAACAACAATCGTCATCGTCATCGTCATCATCGTCAGCAGTAGCATCGTTTTCACCGGACGATCTTGTGGCACCTTGGTGTGTGGTCCCTCTCCTCGACAATAGTGATAACGATGATTATAATTATAATGACAACAACAACAGCAGCAACAAGAACAACAACAGCAACAACAGCAACAACAGCAACAACAGCAACAACAACAACAACAGCAAGAACAGCAAGAACAACAACACTGATCATCACGATTTGATGGATACCAGTGAATCAGCTCCCATTGTAAGTCTCGTTGCTCTTCCCTACGGACAATCCCTCATTTATGGACATTCCTGTCGAAAAGAAGAACTACAAATTGTGGCCATGACAGATGATGGACAAGGCTTTATCGTGGTCGTCCGAAATAATGATGATAATGCTGATCATGAAAATGCAAATGATGAAAATAATGATCCGGCTTACAAAATTATGGACTTTCATACGATGAATTTTGGAGTGTCTTGTCTCTGTGTGATTCCATCAGCCTCTTCCGGGAATTCTCCTCCTTCTCTTACCACCACCACCACCACCTCCACTATCAACACTACAACCACCACCACTGCCGCAACCACAACCACCAGTCCTTCAAAGCACGACCCCAGTCCCCGTCAAAGCAAAGACAACAGCCAAAAGCAATCGCCTGTACATCATCAAGACTTACAGCTCTTGGTAGGATATCAATCCGGATATGTGGAAAATTGGAAGATTTTTCGCTTCAGTAGCGAAAAGGTTTTAGCAAAAATGCTTTGGAGAGGAATTTATCCTCGCAATTATTCAATTCAAGACATGGTCCCTCTAAACATTACCCAATTAACAACGATGGATGGAAACGACAATGCTGGCAGCGGTACAACCAATCAAGATGATACCCCCTCATCAAAGGTAGCAGTAGTAGAAGACAGCAGTAACCTTAAGAGTTCCAACCAAAAACCATCCTTTCGAGAGTCGTCGCCACTCGCAACAACAACACACAAAAAAGGACCAGCAGCCCAAAATGATATTGACAAGGAACACTCTCGCTATCTTTTGCTATCCTTGTATTCGCCAACCGAAACTATGAAAACAGCCGCCATGATGGAAGTCATTGATATTGGACCACTGGTCAAGGCCTGGAAAGACAATGATACTACTACGATACAGCAACAGCAGCAAAATCAGGGCATGTCGGGACGGTTACGAGCCATAAATCTCAATCAGCGATGGATCATGCCTGCACCGGGAATGGAATTGCTCAATTCGTACACTCTTGCAATGACGGGCTGCAGCAGCGGCGAAGAAGACTTACCCAAACGAGCTCACATTATTCCCAGCATGGCCTCTGGATCGTTGTGTACAATGCCAGAAGGTAATGGCGCGGTATTGCCGGATGGAACAATAGCACTCGTTCACGCCACCGAGAATTGCGATGATGGCAACGGTATTATAAAAAATAATAATAATAGTGGTGAGCTGCAATGGGGCATTGCCAACGCCTACAACCAACTGTTGCTTCCGTTTCCTGCCGTTGGCTGTGCACCCATCTATTATGGAACTGGTACGAAACAACAACAAGACTCGACGCCCCATATTGCTTGCTGCCTTCGTGGAGGGTCAACATACCTGATTCCTCAGGCTGAAGCTTGCAACCGCGACACAAAAATGGACGAAGAGGTAACGGATAGTCCACCAGTGATCGTTTTTACCTTTGATACCGAAACCCATGCGAGATTTGTCACTGACTTTACCGCCGGAAATCTGATTGTATCTTCCTCCAACAACAATAAAGAAGCCTCTCTTCAGTTCAAGCCAGACGAAACTGCTAGACAATCGATCCCTGTACTCGTATACGGTTGGGCTGGAGGTATTATTGATGTTTACAGCTGTGAGCTCATGGAATCTAATAAAGCATCTTGTCGACCCATGATAACACATAGAGAAGTATCGGCTCTTGAAGAGTTGTTGCGCAATGGATCTCTGGGACTTCTTATTCAATTATTATCCGGGCTAGTCGATTCTGATCCCCTGTTGCGTCAGTCCTTGTGGCGGAAAGGTCGCCGAGAATGTCGTCAAGAATCCTTCGAAGGTGTCACTGCAAATGATCTACTGTTGCCGAAATTTACAGCCGTCCGATCACTCTTGCTGCTCTTATCCGCCACTGAACAATGACGAGTGACATATTCATAATGGATAATTGTACTCATTCGCTTTCTTTCTTCCAAGGAAGCGAATTGGAAAGGAGCTAAAATTTAAAACAGAGATTTTCGGGTTCTATAATTAATGTTTAGTATTCTTGTATTTACATCTGTCTTTGTACATGGCTCTGGCTAGGTTTCTGTCGCTCCAAAATTGCTCAACTATTTTTGCTGATCTATTCCGTAGAACGTTCAACTGTTGAAGCCATAAAGTTGTCTATATCATGACACGTATTCATGAAGGAGGAGTTCTTCATCAATTGCTTAGGTTGCGGAACTTGTGGTGATTGTGCTTCAAAGTCTTCCACACTCACTACACTCATGGCGTCGTCCATTTGAGAAGTTCTGGTATTCATGTATGAACTGGAAATGATATCAACTTCCTTCAAGTCGACAACAGGAGCAAATTCCTCAGTTGCCATCGCTTGAACAGGTTGGCAAGCGGATAGTGACTCAGCTGGGACATCCTCCATCTCCGTTTCCATCCAAATGCACGCCCATTCTTCGAGCAACGGTTCGAATGCTTCAGTTGATAAAGTGGGAGCATCGCAGTCTTGAGGGAGGTTGTAGAGGGGGTCCATTGCGGCAATGGATGCATCAAAGGCGGAGTAAGTCATGTTGAAAGATTGTGGTTTGTTAGCTTATTAAGGATCAGAAAATATTTATGTGCTTAACTAATAAAGCAACACTGAAGTGCTTCCAAAACCAGCTCTTTCGCGCTGACACAAAGCCTACATGGCTTTGCAACACGGCGGAATTGTGATTTGGCACATGACAGAGCCTTGCATATGATGATGAAAAACAATTTGTACTGTACTAGTCAGGAAAATGTGAGACCACATCATCCATCATCATCATCATTCGAACTACCAGGTACCAGCGTAAACCAGTACTCCGGAGTAGTACTACTAGTCTAGCCGTAGCTGCTCTGATGAGTCGGAGATGTGACTCACTCAAGTACCCTATTTTAGGGTTACCTAGAAATAGTAGCATAGCGTGGGTTTCGAAAAGCTCCCGTGTAGAGGTGACGGAAGAATCGAGATGGCATGAAGGCATAATCAACGCTGAAGTTTAAAAAGGCAGCGAAATGGAACACGAAACTTGGACCGTTTCGTGCGTGCACCAAACCTCGCATGGAAGTGCTCATTACCATGCGACGATCGCAAACAATACGAGACATAATCTTTTTTGAACAAACTTTTGCAGTATGCAGATAAACAACGTTAATATCGGAAAAACGTCCTCTCTCTTTTCTGGCAGCACGTTCGGCCCTCTAGCAAGTATTCGAGAAGAACAAGAAGAAGAAATGGACACAATAGAGATTCAGAATAAAGATGATACTATTCCTCTGTGGCATGACGAGATTCTTGTTCGAAACCGAAGCACGAAAAATGAAGACGCAGCCGAAATCGGGGAACCACCCGTCCCGTTGGATCAGCTGATCAATGATATTAGAAAAGACCAGCTATGTCCTGTAAATGATACCAAAAATAAAGATTTTGAAGCTCTTCAGCGTCGAGTGAATGATTTTGAACGAGCTCGTTGGATGCGTCACGACAGGGGAAGTGGCAGGCCCGCCATCGGAATCTTAAAGCATTTCGATCATTTGGTGGGGATTCGCGCGGACTTGAAATGGGCCGAATTTGCAGAGTATCGTCGGAACCAAAACTTATCCTACGTGGGATGGACGGACTATATCAAAGAGTATGAGCAAAATTGTCAACGCAATCCCTACTTTTTGATTGCTATGTTGCTTATTTGTACTCTCATGCTTTTTTATAGCATGTACTTGGGTGGCTGGGAAATTGTTTCTTTGAGCGTAAGTATGATTCGACTGGCTTAAAGTACTTATTAAATAATACTATTCAATTTTAACACCGGTTTCTCGCAACTTCAGGATAACCCCATGGTTGGACCGTCTCCAGAAACATTGGTCGAAGCAGGGGCTCTTCAAAGTCCTCTAGTCATTGTCGACGGTGAATGGTAAGTCAGAAACGCTGGACTTCGATGATAAAGTAAAAGCTGTATACTGTGATCTCATTTCTGTCCACTAATTCTAAACTCTAGGTACAGGCTGTTTACTGCAACGGTCCTCCACGCTGGAATCGTTCACTATGTAACTAACATGCTGGCACTGTGGTTTATCGGTGCACCATTTGAAAGGGCCCATGGCCCATTCATCACTTCGTACCTCTTTATCCTGGCAGCTGTCGGCGGCAACGTTTTCAGGGTTACATTGCAGCCGAATGTCACCAGCGTAGGTGCTTCTGGTGGGATTTATGGTTTGGTAGGGGGCTCCCTGGCTGATATCTTCATCAATTGGGACTTACTTTCTCGCGGCAGAACTCAATGCAGCAGCTCTTTTATTTTCTTTTGGCTGATCTTCGAAGTTGCGCTCAATGCCGCTATAGGCCTGACTCCCGTCCTGGACAACTTTTCGCACATGGGTGGGCTTTTTTATGGTTTTTTTGGCGCTCTTCCACTGGTAAACAAGATGGGTCTGCATTTTTTTGGACGCAGAAGCGTTTCCCATCGAGCAAAAACCTATTCTTTGCGTATCTTGGGGTTTTTGGTGGGAGTGAACCTCATGGTAGTGGCCTACATATTGCTAGCGTGGAGTGACGGCTATCACTCTCCTTATAAACGTTGTCGGTTCCTTTCCTGCGCGCCCTTTCCTTTTTGGAAAGATGAAAAGTGGTGGGATTGCTCCATTCCCTCATGAAATATCCGCGATATTGCGTTTCTAATTGGCTGCCTTCTAAAGGCTACAGAAAGCACTCAAAATTGATAATTACCGTGCGTACTCTGATAGTTATAGAAAGGCGCAAAATGAATGAAATAGTAAGTACTGTTGTTATGACAATAAGCTCTAATCGCGTATACAAAGTAGAGCTAGCTCACAGGAACTTAAAAAATTGAACATGTTTAGAAGCTCGGATTACACTGCATTTGGGCGACTTTGAGTACTGCATCCAGCGTTGACTCCCTTGTATCAGTCGGTTGGCTGGTCAAAGAAATCTTCTTCCGCATATTGGACGAAGTCGCTGCCTGAGCTTTTATGATTCCGACAGGCTAAGCCGCCTCTGAGATTCCAACAAGCCTGATGTTACAATCATGTATTCGTGCTACTACTAAGCTAGGACGCTATGCATGATTTATGGGGGTTACTGGCAATTTTGCTACGTGGCTGCAATAACCACCACCACTACCACCACCTCCTGCATTTAAGTCTATTCTGGGCTACAGGCTCAAGAAGTATGAGGTTTATGAGACCACTACTTGCTTTTTGAAGGAATTTTATTCGTCATACTACTAGACTAGTGTTAGTACTACTAGGATGAAAGGTAGCCGGGATATTAGGTACCAGGTACTGGTACAGTAGCGCTGATGACTTCTGCTTCGGCTTCTGATTCAACTGTCAAAGTGCTGACCATCTCGTGTTTGTACCTGGTACCCCCTGGTACCTGGTACCTGGTACCAGGTACTGCACAGTAAATAATGACCTTCAAAATCATACCAGGTACTGTACCAGGATTAACAGTAAATGAAAATGCTTGTTGGGAGTACGGCCGTAGTTAGCAACAATGAGTAGAACCGGCAACGAACAATTGCCAAATACTCACACTAACGCAGCGCTTCAACTGGGACTGGTAAAGAAGCATGTCTCGTAAGAACCCACAAGAGGCTAAACCTCCTTGACTTTTTGTCTGACTGGTTTATTTTCACGTTTGACTCAGGTTTTCACTTACTTTTTAACATAAGCTAGTTGGTACTGGTAGCCAAAACAATCCATCGGAAAGAAAAACAACGACCACATACCACTCCCTTGTGGTAACATTATTTCTATTTCTTACCCTGGTAGTACCGTAGACCCTACTAGTATGTCATACAGTTACTGCTAATGCAACTACGGTACTAATAGCACTAGTCTACCAGGTACCTGTACTCTAGTACTACTACTACTACTAGTTCGGTAGTACTACTACTACTACTACTATGGTAGGAGTACTACTGCGGTACTACTACGGTACTACTAGTAGTACTACTGTGATAGGAGCTAGTACGGTACTACTACTACTGTAGTACTACTCCGGAGGAGTACTGGTAGCTACTAGTCTACCTCTACATATTAGGAGTGACACCAGGTGGTACCAGTTAGACCCCTAGCTACCTGGTACAGCACTGTAGTAGTGGTACCAGGTTCAGGTAATTCTGAAGCAGGTCACTTCCTGAGCTGCCCACAGCCTTCTTTCGATTGAAATACTACTAGTAGTACCAGGTACTGGTACTACTAAGTAACATTCATGAAATGAACCATTCAAAAAATCATATAATTCAATAGTGGTAATCGGTAGTACTAGGTAGTGGTACTGTCCTGAGAAACTGTTAGCAAAAAATAATACTGGTAAAACTGTACTACAGTAGTACAGTACTACGCTAGTAGCTACTCGCTCCTACTACTACTAGCTAGTAGTAAGAACTGCTAGCGATTTGTAGTATCAGCCAGTACTACTACTAGACTACTCCTACTAGTAGATAGTAGTAGTACTAAATACTAGCCTAGTACTACTAGCTAATGGTTAAGGTACTACAGTACCAGGTAGGTACCTACTAGAGTCATTTTCATTCATCCTTACCTGGTACCTGGTATTAAGATGATAAAAGTCTACAATCTCATCACAAAGTGAAGAAGAGGCCAAAAACAAAAGGAGTAGTCTACTCCGGAGTATAGTTCTCCCGTAGTATTGCTTGCATCGTAATTGATGAGAGTGGTAGCCAACGAGACGTTTAAGTATAGCGAAGAAACCCAAAAGTTTCCCTTTTTCGTGCCTCGCTACCAGTAGCTACTCCAATAGCTCGCGCACAGATTTAGGAAAGCGGAATTTTTAGTGCTTCTGGGCTTTCATCGCACAAACACAACGACGGTCTAGCGCATTTCTCCCCGTTGAGTAAAGAACAAAGAGTTGCACAATTTCGTCCAGTTGAGTATCAAACAATGGCAACTCGTAACTCGTAATAATTTGGCCGTCCAGCTCAACAACATGGGAGTGACACGGTTGGCGACGGGTAGCCTCCGCGAGTCATGTCGCTTCTTCCATGAATCTCTGCATGCCACCATGGCTCAACTCCACGAGCCTTCTTCTGTTTCTCAAGGATCAAGGCACTTGACTTCCAATCCAGTGTGGATGCGCAAGGGCACTGCAGCTTTTGTCGAAGCGGACGCGTTGCAGCAGCAGCCGCAGCTGTTTGCTGCGCCCGCTTCCTTCCTTTACCCTCACGGTATTGCCCTCGTGGACGAATCTGGGGCATATTCTTCCGATAGAGTTACGGATGACACCATTGCTGCGTCGATCGTTCTCTTTAATCTTGCTCTTGTACATCATATCAAAAGTGTGACTGAGAGCTCCTCCAGGTGGTTGGTCAAGGCGCAGTCTTTTTATCGTCGCACCTACGATATGCTGGTCAACCTTGGTTTCGACTTGGGGAGCAATGCGAATCCCATGATTGACTTACTTTCCATGGCACTCCTCAATAATGCTGCACATGTTGACTATGAACTCTGCCAGAGGCAGAGCTCAGTCAAGCGAATACAGCAGCTGATCCATGTGGCCTCCCAAGTCAACGCCGCCGACTATACGGAACCATCCGTGGTCTTGTTCATGGAAAATGTTCGAAATGACTTCCTCCTCAATGCCGTGATCCTTCAAGACCAATACCTACAACAGGCACCCGCAGCGTAACAACGTTAAGTTGCGCAATTGAGAATGGTTGGCTCGCCTCGGAATAACCTGCATGAAAATGTGTACGAGTAGTCGCCTTTGTTCATGACTATCATCAATCATTAAAGACAATAGTATTATACTTCGTTTGCCAAGCAAATAACACCATTTTTCTAGCTACGCGCAAAAGGCAACACATGCTCAGCGTCTTCACGCTCCTTGTAGAGAATGGCCGCTTCATCTGATATTTGCGTAAAAAGGCGACGCAATCTATCTTGCTCGTCTTCTTGGGCATGATTGGAGCGGATTCGAGCAATGTAATTCCCCATGAGATTGGTTCGAGTGCCAGTAATTTCAGATGCATCGAACGTTGCTTGACGACCATGAATTACAGCTTCATCCTTAATATTTACTTCCTTCTTGCGCTGTTCGAGGATCTCTCTTTGTTGCAGAAATGCATTGATAAAAAACGCAATCACCAAGTTATTCACCACAATTACACCGGAGAAATGAAAGGCGAGAAAGAACAACCGGACCCACTTTCTTTCCGTAACCGCTTCGTAGCCAACCTCACACTCCGTCCAATTATTGACCACCAAAAGATTAAACAAAACATTGAAGGCGCTGACCAAGTCATTGAAGTTGTTGCCCCAATAATTGTTGTCTGAAAAGTCAGTGTTGAGAATCAGATATGACAAGCTGTTGTCAGGATCTCGTGTCACCATGCCCCCATAGAGCTCGAGTCCCAGCGCAGCAAAAGCGTACATGACGAAGAATAGAAGCGTCAGCACTGCAGTTGCAAATGGTAGAATTTCGTACCAGATTTCACCGACAACTCGGAACTGCTTCATGGATATAATGACTCGACTAAGCCGAAATATTCGTGCCATGACAATGTAACGGATGATTCGACTGTCGGAAAATTCATTTGGGTAGTACACGTAGGCACTTGCGACAAACGCAAGGATCGTTATGACAAAATCAAATATATTCTTGGTACTCTCGCTATATGAGCGCCAACCCAATGCAATGATTTTCAGAAGTGCCTCAACACAATATATCAGCGTAAAAAGTGCTTCGATGAGTTCCCACATAGTGTCAATCGTTCCATCCATGTAGTGACCATTCAATGATATTGGATCACCAACCAAGAGCGGCCATGACTGAACTACCACCACTAACGCATTCAGGGCTAGAATTCCATTGACTGCCACTTCCAGGTTGTCAGATTTCATCAGCCTGACGAAACTCTGATACTTTGGTGTATGGTAGAGCGTGGGAAATTGGAGCTGCACAAACGAGGCTAATTCTTCTTCATGGACAAACTCCAACAAAATAATACTCCCAAAATCAAGAAATTCAGCCTTGGAAATGATTCCCGACCCATCTCGATCCAATATAGCAAACAGCAACTCTTGATCACGGCTGGAAATGTGGCGGACCTCGGGAAAGTCCTTGTTCAAAATCCGAAACAGAGAGAGCATAATTTCTCTGTCAACCTCCCCAGAGCCCTCCTTGTCCATCAAATCAAAGGCCGCCGATCTGGAAAGCGAAAGTATACAAAAGTTGATAAGAAAAGGTCAACCAATTGTACATTTGGCTACGGCACACACTATACGCTGTCATTCTGCTTACAATTTCGCATCCTCCAGGGCTCTCCGGTTCTTGCGTCGACGCTTCATGGCATCGTCGTAGTTATTGACCACGGATGCTTGGATCAAGTTGGCAAAAAAGAAGAAGGTCACTATCATAAAAATAAGAAAATAGGAGGCCGCCAATCGGTTGGAGTTGTACGCTGGCATCATGACATCTGGGTAGTTCGCAGTTGTAACACAAATCCACAGCGTCCAGAGAGATTCCACAAGATTTGAAAAGCTCTGGCTGCCCTCATTCGTTCCGTAAAACAGAACCGTTCCCAGGAACGCCCAGAAGACCATATAGATGAACATCAGGAGGAAAATGTTCAACACTTGTGGCAGCTGAAGAAGAAAATTTAGAAGTAAAAGTGAGTTTGGCCATGGCTGAACGAATACCCGTGAACACTGTTTGTTTCCCGCTTACAATTTCAAATGTTGTCTGCACTTCCTGGTGTAAAATCTTTAACATTGTCCCAAGCAGAAGAAGCCGCGCGAATGGCTGAAACAGAGTAAACTTCGTACAAAGGCCTGTTATCATGGTCACAATTGCCAAGACTTGCAGCAGCCGTATAGTAAATGCTGGTCCTCTTCTCAAATATCTTACCAGGGAACAGCCATCTCGGCCAATTCTGAAGAGGACGATAAGAGTGAAGAAGGAAATGCAGACCCATTCAACGACGTTTGATTGTTCTGGTGTCAGCAAGATTGATCTTGTAGTGGGATAATACTCCACCGAATCTTCCTCTGGTAAAGTAGCGGTTGTATTTTGGATACTTGCTGGGGGGCCTTTCATTTTAAACAACTGCTCGCAAGTAATCGATGCATCGCCGTTGTAGCCATACCGACACCACCTCGGTGGTTCCACAAAAGTTAGCAAAACCAGAATCCACGTTGCTGCAAAGGTGAGTGTTCGTAGCCACCGAGAGGCAAGGACCTGGCGAAAGACCAAGCTCAGGAAATTCCGTAAGGAATCATTTGGATCTGCATAAGGATCAAACGTGCCCATACTGGGATTTTCGCTCTCGCCCATGAAAGCATCACGGATTAGAAAGGCAGCCTTCACAATTCCCTTTTCAACGGCGCGATTTCGTTCACTTAAAAATCCTTTGTCATTTTGAATGCCAGTATTGAACCAGTGCGAGGAAAAGCCCCAACAACTAGAAGATCTGGTGGATCTTCCGCTTAAAAATCGATCGCTATCCATGCTACTTTTCATCCGAATCAAAAATGAGTTTTCTGAAAGAGGCTGCGTTTCATCGATATCTGAAAGATGCTTGACAGAACCTTCTCCGTTCGAGTGATTCGGAGGAGGTTGTCTGTCACTTTCATCGTTTTTATTATTGGCCATGATTTTGGTGGTTTGCTAATAAGCTTGCGATACCTTTAGCTCATAATTTTAAGTTTAACAAGGTAACAGTAATAAAAAAGATCAGCATACGATTCATTAATAATTAATAATAGAAAACAATAGTTGGTTGTATTGGTTTTGGTACTCTGATGAGGATAGATGATGGATAGATTCATCAATCAACTTTCTTCTCACCGAACTCTTGCAGCAAGGAGGGCAGAAGATTGCGAATACAGCTCTCTATGAATAAGGTCTGTCATTCGCAGTTGCACCTTTCTTTTCAACAGCATTCATGAATACCGTGTGGGGTACTGTAGTACAGTATAGTGTGCTTTTCAGAACCGCAGAACCTATTCCCAACAAGTAGAGTAGCAATTTCATTACAGAAGCAATATCATGCCCAAGAAGAAAACTACCAAGTAATAGCTTGATACTTTCGACTATTCTTTTCATTATACTAGATTAAAATTCTGCGTTGCCCGGATATCTTGGAAAGGCAATGGCCTCTCGGATATTTTCAATGCCACAGACGTAGGTGACCAGCCGTTCAAAGCCAAGGCCGTAGCCAGCATGAGGGACAGATCCAAACCGTCTCAGGTCAAGGTACCACCAGTAATCCTCCTTGTCAAGACCAACTTCTTCTAGTTTTCGCTCAAGAACATCTAAACGTTCCTCCTAAAAATTTTAAACATTAGCAAGCACAGGTTGTCTTTGTTAGTATACTTCGACTGAAGTCCCTATTCCAGCGTGCCAAAAGTCTACAAAAAAAAAACACACTTACTCGTTGACTTCCACCGACAAGTTCTCCAATTCCAGGAACAAGAAGGTCCATTGCGTTGACAGTTTCACCACCATCTTCTTCGTTGTCTCGCATGTAGAATGCCTTGATGCTCTTTGGGTAGTTGTAGACGAAAACCGCCGTCTTGAACTTGCTTTCTGCCAGCCATCGTTCGTGTTCAGTTGCCAAGTCGGTACCAAATTCCACATCAGGATATTGCCATTTGGAAGGATCTTTGGCAATTTCCTCCTGTAGGTATTTGATGGCATCGCGATACGAAACTCGAGCGAATGGCTCCTTCGCTAATTTCTCCAATGAAGCAATCTTTTCCTTGTCGTAAAACTGTTGGAAGAACGCCAAGTCTTCTTTGCAATTCTCCAATGCATGGGATACAACATACTTCACCATACTTTCCGCATTGTCCATGGCAGCATTCAAATCAGCAAATGCCATTTCTGGCTCCACCATATGAAACTCGGCCAGATGCCGTGTCGTTTGACTGTTCTCGGCACGAAATGTAGGTCCAAACGTATAGATATCACCCAGGGCACAAGCATGCGTTTCTCCGCCCAATTGTCCACTCACAGTCAAGTACGCTGGCTTGGCAAAGAAATCCTCCCTGTAATCGGCTTTGTTGTTGTCTTCTTCGTCCCGTGGCAGATCCTTAAGGTTGTCCAGATCTAAGGTTGTGACACGAAAAAGTTCTCCGGCTCCTTCACAATCACTAGCCGTAATGAGAGGTGTCTGGACGTAAATGAATCCGGATTGTTGGAAGTACGCATGAATGGCACCCGCCAGAGCCGATCGGACACGAGCCACCGCCGCCACCGTATTGGTACGAGGACGCAAATGCGCAATGCTTCGCAAATATTCCAAAGTGTGACGTTTTTTCGCGAGAGGATACTTGTCGGCTGGACATTCTCCAACAACGGTCAATCTGGTAGCAGCCATTTCAATGGTTTGTTCTCCACTCTTGGAGGGAGAAGAAACGAGGGGTCCCTCCAAGTAAACAGCACATCCCGTGGTGACCTTGTCGATTTCTATCAGATACAAGAGTTTTTAAAATATAAGGGATCGATGAGATGAAGGGCAAACGATTTACAAAAAAAAACTATGTTTGCGCATCCTTCCTTTACAACAATAACCAAGTAATGGTCCTACCTTTCATGGTCGTCTCATCAATACCATCAAAGGATACCACACACTGTATGCCCTTGAGCGTGGATCCATCGTTAACTTGCACAAAAGCCACTGTTTTTTGTTTTCGAATGGTACGAACCCATCCCTTAATGACGACATGATCTTCGGTAGGTTCTACGGCATCGATCGTCTTGACGCGCTTGAGAAGTTTTGGGGGTGTTGTCGACGAATCCTCTTGGTTGTTGTTGTTGTTGTTGTTGGTGGTGGTTGCTGTGGTGGTCGACGAGGCCGAAAAGAGACGCGTAGTGGCTTTGTTTGCTGCGTCTGGAAAATGGACATGTGTTGTTGTTGTTGTTGCTAGTGGTGGTGTGAGTGAGATCCAAAATGATGTTGGACTCGCGCCGACAGTGGCTTTTGCAACAGTAGTAGGACGTAATCGGGGTAAAACAAATGCCGAAATTTTGGAATAACGGGACATGTTCATCATCATTGTCATTATCATTACCCCAAAAAGGACTGAAGAAATTCTATACCACATGGGATGTATCAGGAACTGTGCGTATGATAATTAAATATAGATACAACCAAAAAATTGTTGTTATATTGCTGTCCTGTACCACTACTATTCTGCTGGTGGTCTTCGCTCAAATCTGTGTATCTTCATTATTACTATTATTTCACAGATCACACAGAGGACAGCAGAAAACGTGTGATGGTTCTCGCAGCCCCATTTTTTGTCGCACATACATCATCATCATGCTGAGCAAGACGCTGTAATCGTCAGAGGTTTCGTCCTCGTGTCTCTCACCATCAGCAGCAGTGGGTCACCCGGTGAGAATGAAGAAGAGGTTATGAGTTATATTCGTGACTGGCAGCAAGAGTCACGGATCCTGCTGCCAACCAACCTAACTGCTGGTTGCTTATCCAAAAATAAATAATGATAATAATGATCAAGCTTCTGAAAATCTCAACATCACGCTCTCCTTGCTCTTACAACTACAGTAACTGTCCTCATACGACAATAGAAGCGACAACATGGGCGAAAGCAAGAACAAGCCAAAGAAGTCCAAGCCCTCTTCGGGGCCAAAAAAGGATGAGGAAACTCCTCCTGCTCCTGCTGGTCCAAAACACCCAACCAGCTTTGATCCCGATGGAACACACGACATTTCTCGTGGTTTGACCAACAAGGAGCTTCGAGCCCATCGCCACGACCTTGTAACGAAGCTGGAAGAAAAAAAATCTCAAAAGAAGAAACGCAGCATCAACAACGATAGTATTTACGACGAAGATGATATCGCCAAGACGATTAGCGACACGAATTCCAAATTATTATTAAAGAAAAACAAGAAGGCGCATTCCTTTGCCAAGGACAAAATTCTCAGTCAAAAATTGGAAAACAAACACACGCGTCACGTCGAAGCCAAGATTGCTGCCATGGATGCGGCGGAAATTCTTCACACTGCGCAAGCAGGATTGCTCGAGGCCGAACACGACATGGAGCGCACCACAGGTCTTACCCAGGTCCAGCTGAAACGACAGTTGCAAGCACAGGGCAACGAGGACGGCGACGATACCGCACGACATATTTACGATTTGTCCATGGACTCTCCCCACGGCGTACGGTACGACCGATCGGGACGGTACGGTCTCATGTTTTCGTCGGCCGTTAATCCACAGGGACATATTGCCATTATGGACTGTCACACTCGTGCACTGGTACCCAATGGAGAATTTTACGTGCAAGAGAATTTGCGCGATGCCTGTTTTCTTCATCATGCGCGTCTGTTGGCAACGGCATCTGCCAACCAACCAGTCAAGATTTATGACAATGAAGGAGCCGAAATTCACAGTTTGGGGGATCATCAGGATGCGCTTCAATTGGAGTTTTTACCCTACCACTTTCTCTTGGCATCGGTAGGTCGATCTGGCTTTCTCAAATACACGGATACGTCGACGGGTCAGCTCATCACGCAACATCGGACACGAGGCATGGGCGGCGGTTCCGATGCAGGCGGTGGGTTGCGAGCAGGAAATCCGGTTGTTATGAGGCAGAACCCGTACAACAGTGTCATGCATATTGGACACACCAACGGAACCGTAACGCTCTGGACACCGGCAAGTTCCAAGTATCTCGTTAAGTTTCTCTGTCATCGGGGAGCATCCGTGCAATCGCTGGCTATAGACCTGGCGGGACGAACCATGGTCACGGGTGGGGCCGATCGACAAGTCAAGGTATGGGACCTGCGCAATACCTACCGAGAACTGCACAGCTACTACACGGTAGCAGGACCACCAACTAGCTTGGATATTAGTCAGCGCGGTGTCTTGGGAATCGGCCATGCGGGACACACAACATTTTGGTCACCGTCGGCACTCAAAGTGAAAGAAAAGGATCCCTACATGCACCACATGATTCCGAGAGGAGGTCCCATTGAAACCCTCCGATTCCGTCCATATGAAGACGTTTGTGGCATAGGTCATGCCAAGGGAATTTCATCTATTGTCATTCCAGGGTCAGGTGAGGCCAATTTGGATACTGCAGAATACTTTACCAATCCATTCCAGGATACCAAACAACGAAGAGAAGCGGAAGTTCGTGCTCTGTTGGATAAGTTACGTCCTGAAATGATTACATTGAATCCTGAAGTGATTGGAGGTATGGAAGAATCAGATCCCCATAAACGTCTCGAACAGATCCGGGACAAGCAAGAAGCAGCCAATGCCAAGCCTGGTGTCGTAAAGAAACAGAAATCCAAGAAGCGTGGGCGAAGCAAGATTCAAACCAAGCTGCGGCGCAGACAAAAGAATATCGTGGATGCTCAAGTCGTGCAATTACGAGAGGCTCGCGAACAAGAGAAGTCTCAAACTTCGGTAGCTCGAGCCAAACCTGGCGACGTCCCCGTAGAAACACCCAAGGAGAAAGCCCCAACAGCCCTTAAGCGTTTCTTTTCCTAATGCATTGAAGTATCTACTTACTTTGAGTAGTTTATGATTTTGAAAATAGCTTTTTGTACTCTTCATAGTTCTGCACTTGCTGCCGCATACTTATCATAAACGTGTAATTTTGAGTACTCGCGTAGCTATGATTATTTTATTTTAGTATCTGTTGTTCATTCTTAATTGCATCCCTCCCACAACAGTACTTTTTGCACAACTAGTAGTACTACAGTAGGTAGTAGCTAACTGTTCACCATTTCCACTACTGCTCACCATTGTATCATAGTAGTACCTGGTAGTAGTAGCTAGTACGTGATACCAGGTACGAGTACTAGCTACCTGGTACTGTAGTCTACTATCCCATTGTCAACCAATGACAGTCGTGGTCAAGATTACGGTACTCTGTTAAGGGACAATCACGACTACAGTAGCTACTTAATATGACACACTACTGTTCTGCGCTGTGCAGCATTATCCCGCGATGTGCCAGTCTGGCAATGTGCAAGGCCGTGTATTTTTTATGAATTAACTAGAGGACTCCTAATCTCTCAATACTACCTGGTACCAGCCAGCCAGGTATGAATGTAGTGGTAACTTTGCACTTGTACCAGTAGCATTAAATCAGCAGTGCCCCTTCCGAGCCTCTAACAAACCCGCATTGCCAGACCTCATGGACCTTCAATCTAACTTTTGAGACCATTGTAAATGAGAAACGTGACCTTTATATTTTTTATTACTGAGTTCTTCGACAGAATACATTTTAAAAAGGAAAACATATCATACTACTAGTACAGAGAATGGCTATTGAGTTGTTTGTTGGCAAGAATGAGGACCAAAGCAAACTAGCTTAAGAAAGAAGCCAGACACAGGCCCCAACTAAACAACCCAAGACCGAGTTCACCCACAAAAATGGACTATTTGGGGGGCGGTATTTGCTGGGACGAGCAGGGAACCTTTGCTTTTGAAGCCCTCGCCGATCTCACTGTGAGAACTCATCCCTCTGCAGGACGCCAGTATGAAACGAAAATTCTTGTGAGGAAAGGCGAACTGGTCGCAGTAGATCTCATACGACCTGCTCGGGATGAAGAGAATGGTCCTTTTTTGCGCTTATCAGATGGATGCGGATGGTTGTTTGAGAAGCAAGGCTCTGAAAACGTTATGCGTAGGGTATGTTAAGACTTAAGACGTGCATTTGCATTCGCGAATAGAAATCGTACAGTACGCACAAACTCATGCAATGCCTCCCCAAATCGTTTTTCAGCTGAATATTGACAGAGCTCTATGGGCCTTTTATATTGATAATATTCCCAATGGACAGCATCTCATTCGTCATCCAGTGGATCGAATTGAATTTATGGTAGGACCGAAAGCCCATTATCCACCGATGAGAAAAATTTACTGTGATCGGAGAGTTATTTCTACCTTAACGGGGCAACTTTTTTACCGAGTACAAGGTACAAAGGGATGGATAGTGGACAGATGCTCTGCACCGTCTCGTGGTAGCAGTGAACAGACTATCTCCATGTTGCTGCCTGAAAGCAATGTTCAAACAGGATTGTTTGCCTTTCGTTGCAAGCGACGAATTGTGGTAAGGATGCAGACTGATGAATTCGTGGCCCCGACGGTTATCAACAAAGGTCAAATTATTGTTGCAGACGTTATAAGAAAATCTATAGACTACGATAGTATTACCTGCCTTTCGAATCAACAAGGATCAGAAGAAAGTCCCGCGAATGATATGGACCTAAGCGATGGATCGAACGCTACTGTGCACGGGGACGATCCCTATTTGAGACTGTCGGACGGATCTGGTTGGCTATTCAGATCGAAAGCCGGGGAGGACTTCCTTGAAAGAAATCCTCTCGAAATTGGAAGCTGGAAATTGAAATGTGTCAGTCCAACTCCTGTTAGCTTGTGCCGCCAACCCATCGATCGACAAGACATGATGTATCCTAGCAAATCAGTAAAACACAAAAGTATAATCAACTGTGATGTCCGCATTCCAGGCACGCACGGTATTGTTTATTACCGCGTGACTGGCACTGATGGCTACATTTTCGACCGCAACGAATACGGCGACGTCCTGTTCGAGCTCATGGCTACACCTGGAAGCAACGAATCCAAGTCCATGAAAGTGATGTCTTCTGATGAGAGGAGTTGGACATCTGACTTTGTCCGGGGTATTGCCTCGCTAATTGATGGTATCAAGGAAGTAGAACACGACACTCAAGGCCAGTTTCTCTCGTTTTCTGCCATTTCGAAACCAGACACAAAGGTCATTGTCTATTACGCCACCAAAATCGTAGGCAGTTCCTCTATCAACGGCCTGGGAAATACACAAGTGTTTCGAAAACAATGCTCTCCTGCTGAAGTTGCAGACATGCTACGTACACTTTTAGTGACGCGAGCGACCAAGACGGACGATGAACCAGCCGCGATGTCAATCTACAAGTTTAACCACGGCGCAACCGATGATGTGACGGAGGAAGAAGAGCAAATGTTGAGGCAAGAATTGATAGACTGCTATGCCAAATCAGAGACATTGAAGCATCAGCAATTGGTTCTCCTCCGAACCTTGAAAAAATGTGACGACAAACGAGCTTTGGCAGAACAGAGAATCGCCAAGCTCGAATCCAAACGAAAAGAAGAATTGCAAACGGCAGGCCTGTTACCACGAAAAAAGAGTTTGGTATGCGAAGAATGTGGTGTTGTTTTTAAGGATGCACGCGCCAAACAAAAGCATTGGACTAGCGTGCACAGCCACAGGTGCAACGATTGCGGATCCACCTTTCCTTCGGTCCAAGAACTTGTGGAACACCAAGACGAAATTCACAGCAGGATATCTAGCAAACGGCTGAGTAAATCCTTGATTCCACGCGGAACGGCTGTGGATGTTTAGCTGCAGCATTCAAACTACAATAAAAGTCTCAGTGTAATTGCCACCCAACATCGTTTATTAAAAACTACTAGCGTCTACCAGGTACTATCTAGTCTAGCGGTCTGTTAACCTTCCGCGAGCCGTGAAGATTGCGGATCATAGTGCATGATCCTTGAAAGCGTAGTCTAGTAGCAGTTTGTGGCTAAATCGTGGGCAGGGTGTTTCCATCCATGGCCAGCCCGGGTGGCTGACACGCGACGACAGTCTGCCATAATCGATCAGTCGTGCATACTCCTTTTTTGCCGGAGCTTGATGACAGCAAAATGACAGGAAAAAGAAAAAAGCGAGTGCAACAATCGTGCCAAAAATAAATGATTAACCGAGAAACCGGCATTCGGATTTTCCTTCATTCTCAAAGAAGGTTTTGTCTTACTACAATTCAAAAGACATCGGCGATAAACAACAAAAGCCGAAGACAAACAGCTATCATTACAGAAATAAGTTAATCAGAATGAACGAAGATCAAAGCCCGCAATTTGTCTTTCATTTAAAGGAATCGTTCCTTAATCTTCGTCTTTATCAAAATTTTGGCGAGGACAACGATCCTATGCCGATCTCCGGGCTGGAAGAGGCCTGGCAAGATGTAAAGTTTGAAGAGGTCAAGAGACTGGTAATCGATTGCTGGTGTCACGAGAATGTCGACTGCAGTGACGATGATGCCTCCAAAGTTGTCCAGAATAAGGATCTATGGAATCGAATGTGCCGTCTCATCCAGCGACGTTTAACCAGCGTGGAAATCGTCCGCGTGGAAGGTTTGACCGACGATGCCCAATTTGCAACGCTCCTTCAACACCTTCCCGGACAGCAATTGAAGGCGTTGCATTTGGAGCGGATACAGTGTGATTTACCTCGGACGTTTGATCAGATTGGCTCATTTGGCAACCTACAATCGCTCAAGCTCAGTGAAACGTTCGGATCTTTCGGCACAACCATGCATCCACAATCCAAATCATCTTTTGAAAAGCTATCAAATTCATTGGATAAGTTGAAAGAAAGCCGATCTTTGCGAGAGTTATCGATTCGAGATTGGAATTGCTCGGAAGATTCCTGGGAATCAGTATTACTGTCCATTCGAAGCAACTTTTCCCTCGCCAAAGTTTCCATTGACGAATACGGTTGTTATGGATCCACCGCAGAGGAAGTACACGATGATCAGCACCACAACTCTCTTGAATCTTCCATGAATGGATATCAGCTCAATCGAGAAAAATTCACTGCTCTTCAAAATGGTCCCAGAATCAATCAACTGTGCATTAAACTACAATTGCCAGATGATTTGAAATTCAACGGCGATGTTGAACCTTGGGTGGAAGCCATGGTATCACTGCAAGATCAATCGGATTGCTTTCACTTCTTTTTGGCTCAACTGCCTCCGGATAATTACACGTTCAGCACTGCCATTGACGAAAGCTGCGGAACCGCTAGTACTGCCAAACGAAAAATACAATCGGAGGCTTTGAATAATAATGCTAACAAATGTCCCGAAACTACGGGAAAGAACAACAACGGCAAGTCATCAATTGAAAAGGCACACAACAATCCACACAGTCCCATGTCTTCGCATCCTTTGCTACGGACATTGACGGTTCACGGTTGTGGGCATATTCCAATGGTCCTCTGTCATCTATTCTCTTTCGACAGAATAGACAACGATAATTTTCAATGAAAGTAATTAGCAGTTGTACTAGTCTAGTCTACCCACTTATTCAATACGAGTAGAATACAGTCCCGGTGTTTTTTCCTGCTTTTAGAGTAGCTAGCTAGAGAAGACCGTTTTTTTTTTTTTTTTCGTCAAAG
>Ga0210036_1002107_pt1 | contig 21493 bp, 13 predicted proteins | sample CryGeymeta201515_FD_185469 | JGI IMG/M metagenome (GOLD analysis project Ga0210036, IMG submission 185469) | Groundwater microbial communities from Crystal Geyser aquifers in Utah, USA - Crystal Geyser metaG 2015-15 (SPAdes) (version 2) | ecosystem: Environmental > Aquatic > Deep subsurface >...
GCAGCCGAAGGAGCACCGCCATGAAACTACTGACCGAGCTGTCCCGCAGGCAGTTCCTCACCCGTGCGACAGCCGCTTCGGCAGGAACGGTTGCGCTTCCGTACTTCGTGCCCTCAACTGCCCTTGGTGAGGACGGCGCGACCCCGCCAAGCGAGCGGATCGCAATGGGGTTCGTCGGTTTGGGTGGTCAGGGATCGAACCTGATGAGCCACTTCCTTCGGCATGGTGACGTGCAGGTCGTTGCTGTGTGCGACGTCGACGCCGGTCATCGGGAGAACGCCAAGAAGACGGTGGAGACGTTCTACTCCGACCGGAAAGACTACAAGGGCTGCGCGGTCCACTCTGACTTCCGCGAGCTGGTGGCCCGGGATGACCTCGACGCCGTCTGTGTGGCCACGCCTGACCACTGGCACGCGCTGGTGACGATTGCTGCGGTGAACGCCGGGAAGGACGTCTACTGCGAAAAGCCGCTGACCAACTCCATCGGCGAGGGGCGGGCAGTGTGCGAGGCAGTGAAGCGGAACCAGCGAGTCCTGCAAACAGGCAGCCATGAACGCTCCAACCCCAACGCCCGCTTCACTGCAGAGCTGATCCGGAACGGCCGCCTCGGGAAGCTGCACACGATCCGCGTCAACCTCCCGTGCAGCGATGGACATCACAAGGAAGCCCAGGCACTCCTGGACGTGCCGCCACCGGAGCCGATCCCGGACGGGTTCGACTTCGATTTCTGGCTGGGGCACACGCCGGTGGTGCCGTACACGAGCAGGCGCTGCCACTTCTGGTGGCGATTCATCCTGTCTTACGGCGGCGGCGAGATGACCGACCGCGGCGCCCACATCATCGACCTAGCGCAGCTTGGTGGCGGCACCGACGACACCGGCCCCGTCGAGATTGACGCCAAGGGCACGCGCAACGCTGCTAGCCTCTACGACACCTTCTGGGAGTACCAGTTCGAGAACGTCTACGCCAACGGCGTGCGGATGCTCGGCAGCAGCGAGGGCCCACGCGGGCTGAAGTTCGAGGGCGACAAAGGCTGGGTGTTCGTCAACGTTCACGGGTGCCGACTGGAGGCGGAGCCGGCGTCACTCTTGGCGGAGAAGATCGGCGACGACGAGATCCAGCTCGGCCGGACCTCCAGTCACCCGCGCAACTTCCTGGACTCGGTGAAGAGCCGCCAGCAGCCCTTCGCCCCGGCTGAGGTGGGCCAGCGCACGGCGACCATCTGCCATCTGACCAATCTGGGGATGAAGCTCGGCCGGAAGCTGAAGTGGGACCCGGTGAAGGAGCAGGTCGTCGGCGACGACGAGGCCAACTCCTTGCTCACCCCGAAGCTGCGGGCACCTTGGCATCTGTAGGCGCGTGGGCCTCCCGTGCCAATCACAGCTCGATGAAGTACGTCTTGCACGCCTCGTCCCGCAGGTGCCTCGTGAGGACCAGTTCTGCGCCCCCAAACTGCGCCAGGGCGACGCACTGGCCGATCAAGTCGCGCGGGTGGCAGGCGCGCAGGTCGCGACGCAGCTCGAAGTAGTGGTAGTTCAGCAGGTAGTCGACCAGCTCCTCCTCGCAGCGGACGCCGCGTTGCTGGCAGTAGCGACGGAAGATCTCGCGGTACTGCTCCTCGGTCGGCGGCGGGAGTTCCAGCTTGTAGCGGATGCGTCGGAGGAAGGCCTCGTCCACCAGTTCCGCCGGGGAGAGATTCGTGGACAGCACCAACAGCGGGTCGAAAGGAACGCGGATCTGCCGGCCGGAGGCGAGGGTGTAGTAGTCGATTCGGCTTTCCAGCGGCACCATCCAACGGTTGAGAATGGCGGCCGGCGAGCACTGCTGGCGGCCGAAGTCGTCGATCAGCAGGTGCCGCCGTTCGCCAGCATCTGCAGTGCCGCCGAGTGCCGCTTCGTGTTGCTATACTCGCGAAGGTTAGGAATACACCGAAGTGGAAGTTCGCAGAACTTCACCCGGGGGCGTGTGGTGAGCACCCAACACACTGCTGTGCACGCAGAGGCGTCGAACTTGTGCAATAGCTTCGGTGTATTCCTAACCTTCGCGAGTATAGATCGACGGCTGTGCCGTAACCGGGGTAAGCCGTGGGTGGTCCAAGCGCTGGGGAACGCCGTTCAGCCGGATCACGGGCGGCGCACCGGTGCAGAGGTACAGATCGGTTGCACCCCGCTCCATCATCTCGCGCAGTAACTCTCGAACGTCGAGCACGGGTCTCCCCCCTCTTCTGGGTCCCGCGTACGCAGGCACGCTGGCGGTCGTGGGCAGAAGGCAATGGCCCTGGATTCGCCTTCAGCGGTCCAGGTCCTGCTTGTACCGATCACAGTGCGGCGGGGTAGGCGTCCAGGGCGGCAAGCGCCGAGGTTGACTCGCCCCGTCGGCACGCGGTACCATGACACGTGCACCCAACGTGTTTCGGGCGGCGCCGAGGGGGTTCCCAGGAACCACTCATGTTCGCGCGTCGCTTGAACACCCCAGCGGGTGGAAACGCAAGCCCATCCGATCAAACCCCTGGGGTTTGACCGCGACCGTGAGGGAGCGCGTGAGCCGTCGGCGTCGCCGGGGCAGCCAGCGCGGCACATGCTCCCTCACCGTCGCGGCTCGGATTGACAGCGCGTTCCCTTAGGAGGACCAACATGCACCGCATTCTCAACTTCAACGCCGGCCCATCCACGCTGCCTTTGCCCGTGCTGGAGCAGGCCCGCGACGAGTTCGTCGAGTTCCGGGGCACGGGGATGTCCATCGTCGAGATGAGCCACCGCGCCAAGCCGTATGAGGAAGTGCACTTCGGCGCGGTGTCGTTGATCCGCGAGCTGCTGGACCTGCCTGACCACTACAAGGTGTTGTTCCTCGGCGGCGGCGCGACCTTGCAGTTCGCTATGGTGCCGATGAACCTGCTGCCGGCGGGGCGAAGCTGCGACTTCACCCTCACCGGTTCTTGGGCGAAGAAGGCGTGCGACGACGCGAGGAAGATCGGTAGCGTCAGTGTGGTCTACGACGGCAAGCCGGTCAACTATCTGAGCCTGCCCGCTCCGGCAGACTTGATGCTGGACCCAGCCGCTGCCTACCTCCACCTCACCGCCAACGAGACCATCGGCGGCGTCCAATGGCAGTCGTTCCCGGACGCGGGCGAGGTGCCGATTGTGTGCGATATGTCGTCGGATTTCCTCAGCCGACGCCTCCCAGTGGACCGATTTGGACTGATCTACGCCGGTGCCCAGAAGAACGTCGGCCCTGCTGGCGCGACGGTTGTCCTCATCCGCGACGACATGCTGGAACGCTGCGCCGACACGTTGCCTGCCTACCTCGACTACCGCACGCACGCCGAGGGCGACTCGCTCTACAACACGCCGCCGGTGTTTGCGCTCTACATGGTGAAGTTGGTTCTCGAGCATCTGAAGGCCGCGGGCGGGCTTGCGGCTGCCGAGAAGTGGGCCGACCAGCGGTCCGGCCTCGTCTACGACGCTATCGAGGGGAGCGGCGGGTTCTACTCGTGCCCGGTGCCGCCGCACTGCCGCTCCAAGATGAACGTCGTCTTCCGCTTGCCCAGCGAGGCTCTCGAGAAGACGTTTGTCGCCGAAGCCGCCGCCGCGGGCATGGAAGGACTCAAGGGCCACCGGAGCGTGGGCGGCTGCCGGGCTTCACTCTACAACGCGATGCCCATCGCGGGCGCTGAGGCACTGGCGCGGTTCATGGCGGAGTTCGCTGCGCAGAACGGGTGACCTCAGAGAGGTGGTGACTCCGCTGCGCGGTACCGGGGCACTACCACGTTTTCGGATCAGGCAGAATCCAGACAAGGCAGGCAGATAGCGTGAGTGACAGGAAATACCTGGGCGGTTGTGACATTGGGGGAACGAGGCTGCGCGCGATGGTCACGGACCGCGACGGCACCGAACTCGCCCGCCGTGCCGCTGGCGTGGACCAGCAGAGCCGCGACGGGCTGGTGCAACTCGACGAGCGAGAGTGGCGGTACGACCGTGTGGCGCAGCAGGTCGGCGAACTGATGGAGGAGGCGTTAGGGGAGGCGCAGCTTGGCCGCGACCGGTTGGCAGCCCTCGGCATCGGGTCGGCAGGACCTTTTGACGGCGGCGGCATCATCGACTCGACGAACATCAAACCGACCGCCGTTCCTGCCGGTCACCGGGTGCGTATTCCGCTGGTGGACCCTCTATCCAAGGCGTTCGGCGTGCCGACAGTCCTGCTCAACGACTGCAGCGCCGGCGTGCTGGGCGACGTGGTGTTCGGTGTCGGCAAGGGGCGGGACAAGTCGGGGCTGGATATCGTCTACATCACCCTGAGTACGGGGTTCGGCGGAGGCGCCTACTCCCGCGGGCACCTGCTGTCTGGGAAGGACGGCAACGCCGCCGAAGTGGGGCACTTCTGGGTGGTGGAGAACGGGCTGAAGTGCGGCTGCGGAAGCTACGGCTGCGCGGAGGCATACGGCTCGGGCAGCGGCGTCGCCAAGAACGCCCGCATGCAGTTGCTCAACGAGAACTTCGACTCGCAAATGGTCGATCTGGCCCGCAAGGCAGCCGAGGAAGACGGTCGCGAGCGTGAGCACCTGACGAAGTTCTGCCTGTTGGAGTACGTCGACGCCAGCGTGGTGTTCGAGGCAGACCGGCTGGGTGACGCGCTGGCGACGCGGGTGGTGGAGGAGGCGATTCACTGCGTCGGCCTGGCATGCTCCCAAATTGCCAACGCCTACGACCCGGAGATCATCAGCATTGGCGGTTCGCTGGGTTTGGCCAACGCAGAGCGGATCATCCCCGGCATTGCGGAAGAGATGCAGCAGCACCTCAACGTGGCTCCGCCCGAGATCCTGCCCACCTCCCTTGGGCACGACGTGGTGCTTTGGGGCGCGATCGCAGCGGCGATGGAAGCTGCCGGATCTGCCTCTTGAACCAGGGACTGGAGACGTCAGTCGCGCGGGGGCGTGGTGGAAGCGTCAACCCGCGAAGGCGGCGATTGCGGCGGAGAGCGCAGCGCCGACAACGGTGTTGGCCAGGTTGAACCAGTGCCCGGAAAGCCCTCCTCTGGCGCGGGACTTGACCACGCTCTCCGCCACACTGGCGACCGTGGCTGCTGCTGCCGGCACCCACACCAAAGACACCCGCCCTACCCCGGAAGCCGCCGCCGCCAACGCAACCAGTGCAGCTCCGGCGACTCCGGCCACCGTGCCCCAGAAGCTGACCGCGCCTGGCGTGCCCGGGGCGGCCGGACGGAATGGCAGCAGTGTCCACGTGCGGCCGGCGACTGTTTGGCCCACTTCCGTGCCAAGAGTGTCACACAGCGCGGTCGAGAGCGAACCGATCAGGGCGTAAACCAGCCACTCCGGGCGACCCACGAACGGCATGGCTGTGGCTGCACAGACGGCGACGCTGCAGTTGGCTAGGGCGTGCACAGCGCTGCGCCGGCCCCTATCGGCTTGGGCGATTCCGCGATGGGCCTTCGGCTGATAGCCCACTCGGGTGGCAGCCGAACCAAGGACGACGAACGTCGCCAGCGCCGCGAACCCGCCGCGCCCTGCGCCTGTGTAGACTGCGACCGCCAACGCGAACCCGGCCGCTGCGCCGGACAGCGAGACCGCCCGTGCCGCCACTGCTATCCCGGCAAATGCAGCGGGAACCAGCACGGCCTCGAGGCACGGTGCCGCCAAGTTCACAGCTCGCCTGCCAGGACCTCGGGCCGCGTTCGCATCCCTGAGCCGGTCAGCGCCAGGACCACGGGGCCGTCTTCCTGCGGCAGTGCCTCGGTGCGGCGGAAGGCGCTGACCACCACGGCACTGGTCGGCTCCACGAAGAAGCCGTTGTTGCAGAGCAAGCGCCAGTCCAGGAGGATCTCGTCTTCGGGGACGGTGATTACCTCGCCGCCGGATTCCTCGACGGCTTGCAGGATCTGCTTGAGCCGCGGCGGCTGTTGCACCTTGAGACCGTCTGCGAGCGTGTCCCGCGGCGCGAGGGCCTCGGTGCGGCCGGCACGGGCGGCTGCCAGCGGCGCGCAGTGCGCCGCCTGAACTGCGAACACCTTCGGGAGCCGGGGGATGAGCTTGGCTTCGCGCAACTGCCGGAAGCCAAGCCAGGCGCCAAGCAGCAGTGTGGCGTTGCCCACCGGGAAGAACACCGCCGCCGGGGTGAGCGCACCCAACTGCTCAGCCAGCTCGAACGCGAACGTCTTCGTGCCCTCCAGGAAGAACGGGTTCCAGCCGTGACCGGCGTAGTACCCCGAATCGGCCGAGGCGAGGGCAGCGTTCGCCACGTCCTGCCGCGTCCCGGCGACGGGAACCAGCTCAGCGCCAAGGGAGGCGATATGGTGCAGCTTCGCGGCGGGGGCGTCTTCCGGAGCGAAGATCGTGCACGGCAGGTTGGCGTAGGCGCAGTACGCCGCCATGGCCGCGCCGGCGTTGCCCGACGAATCTTCAATCAGCCGAGGCACGCGCCACGACAGTGCCTGGGTCACCGCCGTGGTGGCGCCACGGTCCTTGAAGGAGCCGGTGGGCGAGACGTACTCGAGCTTGAGCATCACCGGTCGCTTGTCGATCCGCCAGGCCAGGAGTCGCGTGCCGCCTTCGCCGAACGAAACGGGATCGGCTACGTCCGACAGCGAGAGCGCGTGGCGGTAGCGCCAGAGCGAGGGCAGCAGTGGCTCGAGCTTGTCCACCTCGAAGGGCTTTTGCTCCAGGTTGAGCGGCGCGCCGCAATCGCAGCGCCAGCGGGGCACAGTGTCGGCGTAGGCAGCGCTGCAGGCATCGCAGAGTAGGGTAGGGGGCATCGGGGCGTCTCCTTGGGGACATGGGGCAGGTGGGTCCCATGGGTCATCTGGGTCCCCTCTGTCCTCTGTGTCTCACGGCCCGCCGACCCAGACCGGCGACGACCAGGCAATCTCGTCATCGACCTGCCGGGCGCGGACGTAGTAGTATGCCGGGCCCGCGACGGGCTCCGGGTCGGCAAACTTGAAGGTGAAGTCCGTCGAGTTCGGCTCCTTCTGGTACACGAAGTTGCCGTTCTTCACTACGGCGACTTCCTTAAGCGGCTTCACCCCACGCACGGATACCTCCAGTCGCGCCGGCTCGCCTGAGGGCAGTTTTTCGCCCATCCAGTGCGTGCCGGAGTGCAGGTCGATCTCGATGGTCTCGGTGGAGCCATACGTCCGCCGCGCCCGCAACGCCTCCAGGATGGCCTCCCGGGAGCGCTCCTTCACGTAGGCGCCGGCGTAGGCGCCGTGGGTCAGGCCATGGTCGGAACTGGCGAGGATGCCGACGCGCACGTCCTTCGCGTAGGCGTCCCACAGGAAGAAACCGGCAGTCTGCACTTTGGCGAGGCGGGGCGTGCCCTGGTACTCGTAGGAGCCACGCACCTGGAAGATCTCGGCGACGCGCTCGAAGAGCGGATTCCATTTCGACCAGTCGCAGCGCGAGCCGCCGTCGGCCAATTGGTGCGGGATGGCGATTGCGTCCTTGCCCTTCAGTGCCCTGAACAGCTCCTCGGGCGAGTCCTCTTCAACGCAGGGCATTCCGCGCTTGGCGTACACGATATTCTTGTGCCCGCCGCGCGCCTGGTACGAGCCGCCGTGCTCGTAGCCGTACATCCCGAGGAACCGCGTGCCGACGGTGAAGAGGTCCGCGTACTTCTGCGACCGCCACCAGCCGTAGTCCTTCAGCTTCCGCGGCTCTCTGTCGTAGCGGTGCCGCTGGAGGTCCTGATCGTGATCGGAGATGGCGAGGAAGTCGAGCTGCGCGCAGTCGATGGCGTAACGGTACGTGTCGATGAGCGAACCGTCGACGTTCATCGCGCAGCGGGAGAGGTCGGTGTGCCGGTGGGTGTCGCCGAAGAGGAGTTCGCACGTCGTGCCACCCACCGCTGCTCTCCGGTTGTGGCGGGGCTCCGGCTCCCTGACGAACGGCTTGGGTGCTTCAACTCCCGTTAGCGGCGGCAGGCCGGCGGACCCGACTTCGGGGAGCCGCGCGACGTGAACGTTGTAGTGGATCCACTCCTCCGCCCGCCTTGGCCGGCGGCCGTCGTCTGCGAAGGCCACCCACAGCCCGCCCAGTCCGTCTCGGGCAACCGAAGCGCGCTGGTCGTTGCGCCCGTTGCTGTCGGCGAACAGGGCCGGCTCCGTCCAAGTGCTGCCGTCCCAGCGACAGGCGTAGACGTTCCAGATGCCGCGCGTCTGCACCGGCGCCTTGCCCGCCGCCCGGGCGGCGTCGCGCTGGGCCTTGTTGACGTCGCTCAAGTGGCGCAGGAGCACCCAGACGTTGCCCTTCCCATCGAAGGCGATCTCCGGTAGCTCGCAGCAGGGGCGCAACTCCGGGGGGAGCGTCCCCATGAGGTCAGGGCACGCCAGCAGTTCTCCGCCGGCGTAGACCGCCAAGTTGAGGTTTCGTTGCTGGTGCAGCTTGACGAGCGGCCGCGAACTCAGCCCCCAGTTGGGGTTCGCCTCGTCCCAGGCGATCCAGCAGCGCCCTTCGGGGTCGCCGGCAAGGGAGACGTGCGCCTCGTACTTGGCCGTCGCTGCAACGGGAACGGGCGCGGAAAGCCTGCCGTTCGCGAGTTCGCGCAGGTACACATCAAAGCTGCCGTTTCGGTACGTGTCCCACGCGACGTAGAGCGTTCCGGTGGGCGCGCTGCAGAGGGCAGGTTCCCAGTCGTCGGCAGCGTGTTGGGAGACGTTCTGTTGGTCGGACAGCCCGGTCGGAGTGAGCTTGGCCAGGAGGACTTCGTAGTTGTCCTGGTCGACCGCCTGCCAGGCAAGCCACACGGTCCCGTCGGCAGCGCGCGCCAGCTTCTGGTTGAAGTCATTCAGCGGGTTGTCCGTCAACTTCAGCAGCCGAGACCACTTCCCGTCGGCGAAGTAGCGCGCGACGAGGTCCCAGTTCCCGCTCTCGTTGGCAGCCCAGACGACCCATGTTCGGCCGGCGCCGTCCGCGATCACGGCAGGCGTGTGGAAGTCGCCTGCCGCCGGGGAAACGGTCTCGGGCTCGCTCCATCCGCTTGCCGTCTGGCGGCGAAGCAGGATCTGGTCGGCGGTGTCGTCGAAGGCGACCCAGGCCGTCCACAGCTCGCCTGTCGCGCTCCCGCCGACTGTCGGGAAGTCGTCTTCTGTGGCGTCGGTGGATAGCAGTTCTGCGGGCAGTGGTGCCGGTGCGGCGGTCGCAATGCGGGCCCCGAGCATCATGGAGAGGGCGGTCAAGAGGTGGAGCACTTGGGGCAACTCCTTCGCGGACGCGTGTACCTCTGTCCGGCTGGTCCGGCAGGTGAACCAGCCTGGGAGCGAGGAAGCCGTGCGGTCCGTGCTATACCCAAACCGGTAGCCGAAAAGGGGTGATTGCGGCTGAGCGTTTCACGGTGCGCACCATTGTAACACGCGAGAGCCTCCGACATGTCGGTTCGTGAGCAGCGCTGGGCAGGTACAATCGACATTGCCGAATACCGGTACCCGGCAGTCGAGTACCCGCCTGAGAATCAGACCACCATGCCATCAGACCGGGCCTACTGGATCACCCTGAGCTTCGTCCCCCGCGTGGGCGGGAAGACCTTCCGCGCGCTGGTCGACCGGTTTGGCTCGCCCGCAGAGGCGTTCGCGGCCCCGGAGGGGGAACTGGCGGCAGTTCCGGGCGTGACTCCGGGAACTGCGAAGAAGATCAAAGCCTACGCCAGACGCGTGGAGGCAATCGAGGAGGAGACCTTCGCGCTGGCCGATCAGGGAATCGGCCTCACCTGCCTTGCGGACCCGGAGTACCCCGTCAACCTGAGCTATCTGAGGGATGCCCCGCCGATTCTGTACTACCGCGGCTTGCTCCATCCCGGCGAAGGTCAGGGAGTGGCTGTTGTGGGTACACGCACGCCGGAGCCGCGCGCACGGAAGTACGCTCGCGACCTCGCCGGCGCGCTGGCGGACCGGGGCATTGTGGTTGTCAGCGGGTTGGCGCTCGGCATCGACACGGCCGCCCACGAAGGGTGCGTGGAGGCGGAGGGGCGCACCGTCGCGGTGCTGGGATCGGGCATTGCCCACACGACGCCGGTGGAGAACACAGAGCTGGCGGAGCAGATCCTGCGACAGGGAGCGGTGCTGTCGGAGCAGAAGCCGACGGCTCAGGCGTCCAGGAACAACCTGATGGCGCGCAACCGGATCATCGCCGGTCTGTCGCTCGGGTTGATCGTTGTGCAGTCCCGAGCCGCCGGCGGCGCGTTGGCGGCAGCGGAGCGGGCGGCGCGAGCGGGGCGGGCCTTGTTCACGGTGGACTTTGGCGATCCGTCAGAGGAGTATGCGGGCAACCGCAAGCTGCAGTCGCTGGGCGCGACGCTGCTTCCCGCCGCCGACGGCCGGGCCGCGGCGATTGTGCAGGAGGCTGTCGCCAGCATGGAACTCAAGCGCGAAGCCGGCTGGACGCTTCAGTCGGCCAGTGACGTACAGCTTCGGCTGTTTGAGGCGTGACCTCGGCGCGCCGCCCCGGAAGCCGCCGTCACGGTGCCGCCCTTCCCGCCCGGTACCGGGCAAACACCTCCCCCGCCGACATCGCCCGAGCGTAGATTGCGACGTCGCGCATGGAGCCGTTGAAGTACCCGTAGGAGCCGAGCCAGCCGATCCGCAGTGGCTCGATGGTCTTGCGCAGGGCCAGCGTGGTCTCCTTGCCCGTGCCGGCTTCGCGCCCGTTCACGTAGACGCGCATCACCGCGCCAGCATACGTTGCGGCTACGTGGCACCACGCGCCGGGAGTCAGCGAGAGGTCGGTCGGGTTGTAGCAGTGGCGGGTACCGTCGTCGCCGTCCAACTCGAACCAGAGCGTCAGCCCCGGCCGCACGTGGAGGCTGTAGGCGCCGCTCTGCTCGTAGCCCTTCCCGAAGAGGGCGGGGTACCACGTCTCCGACTGTTCGTACTTGACCCAGGCTGTTAGCGTCAGTGGAACGGAGAGGTTCGCCGCTGGCGGGTTACCGAAGTCCACGTACTGCCCGCGCTTGTCATCGAACCGGAGGACGGTGCGGCCGTTGTCTTTCGCGAGCAGCGCGCCGTTTGTGCGCTTGCCGTTGAGGTGGTTGGGGGAGCTGTCTCGCACGGTGCCCTCAGACCGATCCGACGAATCCGGCTGATCGCCGCCAGCCCATCGCCCAATCAGCGCGCGGCTATCCAGCTCCTGTAGCTCCGCCTCGCTGGGCATGTCCGCGGGCACTGCGTCGGCGGACTCCAGGACCAGCTCTCGCAGCCGCGTCGGATCGCGGAAGTCGCCGAACGTCGGCACCCAGACCGGCTGGTCGTCGGAGCCAGGTGCCCGGCGGGCGACGTTCAGGCAGACCGTCGCCCCTGGTTGCACGCCGCCGGGCAGCAGCTTGTCCAGCGGCAGCGCCAGGCTTACTCGCCAACGGTCCTTGCCGGCCGTGTCGGATACGACCGCCGCTCCCACCGCGCACGGCGTCGGCGCAGCTCCTTTATCGGCGCCGTGTTCACGGGCAACGCACGCTCCTCTTGGGCCGACGGAGATCTCCCGGAACGGCCGGTCTCGCTGCCCGGCGATCAGGAGGTCCCAGTGGTCGCCGGCAAACGCGTCCTTGTTCGCTTTGAGCGTCGCCGGGTTCATCTTCTCTTCGCATTGCACATAGAGGAACTTGCCGTCGGTCAGCAGCCGCGCCTCGACGCTGCGTCTGGTGCGTTCGCCGTTGGCCGAGCGCCAGCCGAACAGCACTGCCGAGTCGTTGCGGACGAGCTTCGTCGCGTCGCCCTTCAGTGGTGCACCCAGGTTGAACGGCACGCGGAGCGGCGTGCCAACGCTGCCGTACTTCGCCCTAAGGTGCTCCAAATAGCTCTGCCGGCCGGCGACCATGTAGTCCCACGTGCCCTTCTCGAACAGCGCCACGCGGTGCTTCTCGACCTCGGTCCTGGCGGCCGACTCGGCTTCCTGGAGCAGCTTGCCGAATGCCTCCATTCGCTTTTCGGTGCCAAGCCAGCCCCACGCCAGCTCTTCGGTTTGGTGGTGATGCTTTTCCTTCCGAGCGGTCGCGATGGCCTCGGGGTAGTTCGTCGGCGTGGAGTAGGTTCGCTCAATGGCGAGGTACAGCCGCTTCATCGGGTCCGCCGCGGAACCGTACAGCCGCCGGAAGTACTCGTCCAGCAGCTTGTCCACGTCCAGACTGGGGTCGTCCATCAGCCGGTACGTCAGGTACGCTTCGACCTCCTGACCGTATCCGCAATGGAACATCCCACGGATGCCGCACTTCTCGAACAGCTTGAACTGCTCGCCAACGGCGTGGGCGAAGAAGCCGGGGAAGCAGTGGAACTTGCCGCCGTTGGCGATCTCGACCGGGAAGGTGTAGTAGAGCCAGAGGTAGAGCGGCCGCCCCTTCTCCTTTGTTGCCCATTCGTTTAGCAGGTCCACTTCGTGCTCGTACGACGCGCGGTCGTAGTTGAGCCGGTTGCAGGCGAAGCAGTACTGAACGGCCACGTTGGGGCCGAGCTTGACCCGCTGCGGATGCTCGGCGTGGCTCATGTAAGCCAGCGTAACGATCCACTTGTCGGGATGGGTCTTCCGCAGTTCCTTGGCGACCTCGTTGACGAAGTGAAAGAAGTAGTCGCTGTGGCGGCCGTTGGAGAAGAACGGGTCGAACTCGGACTGTGGAGTGAGCAGTGCCTGGCAGCGCGGGCACCGACAGAACTGGCTGTTGTCCATGGGCTCAACGCAGAAGTAGTTCTCGCCCCAGACATCGTTGCGGTCCTTCACCGGCTGGAGCGACCACGGGTTGAGACCTTTGCCGTCGAAGTAGTCCCGGGCGTCCTGGGCCACCTGCCCGATGAGACCGGGGCTGGTGTAGCACATCTGCGGCGGCGTGCCTTCGTAGCCCTGAGCAAACCAGTCGGCGTGCTTCTCGACGAAGGCGTCCGGGGTGCTGGCGTCCTTCTCCCAGAACCGTTTGTAGTAGCCGTAGAGCGAGTGGTTGCCGACGCACTTCTCGCCGCCCTCCCGCATTCGGTATCGGAACAACTGGACTTGGCCCCGTTTCGCCAAGTTGTAGCGCCCCGGCTCCGGGAACTGCTTGTGCAGGGCGGGGTAGGCCGCTGTTTCCCATTGCTTGAACCCGTCGGTGTCGGCCGGCCATAGCCCGGTGTACGCATCGTAGCTCTCGCTGCTGGGGTAGGCGGCGAACCGGTACCGGAAGAACGGCTTGCGGCGCAGCTCAGATCCGGTGACCGTCAGCGTTTTCGTCTGCGGGCAGTCCATCCCGGTCTCCGTCGGGTTGAGCCAGCGAACACTGCAGTAGCGCTCCAGGAAGTCATAGACGGCGTACATGGTGCCCTGTTCGTCCCAGATGCTGGGCCAGGTCGCGAGGGCTGCCGCATCCGGTGTGGGCTCGTATGTCACCGCGCCGCGGTCGTCTTTGTCTCGGCCGAGCAAGACGAGTGTGTCGGGCAGGAAGCGGACGAGATACTCCTGAGAGTAAAGGCGGTCACTCTTCAGACCCAGCGCAGCAGTTGCTGCGGTGTCGCCCACGAGAAGCCGCGTGCCGGTGACCGGTTCACCCTCGCGGACAATCGGCACTTCGGCGTCCGTCAGCTTGCGCAGATGCCATTGCAGCTCATAGGCGGCGAACTGTGCGGCCCGGGTCGCCTCCTTCGCGAGGATGATCGACGATGCCGGCCGGCCGTCACGAACGAGCACCAGGCTGGTTCGCGTTGAGGGCTTCGCGGGTGCTGCTTCACAGACGGCGAGGGCCGCGGCGGCCAACGCGCTCACGGTTGCGCAGGTTCTCAATGGACTCACCTCATTCTGGGGGCGACGGGGCTCAAAGCCACGGCGAAGCGTAGGAACGCCACGCCGCGCGTCCAGCAGTGTACCAGAAGGGGCGAGGCGAGGGGCGCCGCCCGTAGCCGGCCGCGGAGCCAGTGGACCGGGAAGCGTGAGTTACCCCTTGTCTCGGTCGGGCGGCGGCTACATAATGGCTTGCTCGACCACAGCTCACCACGTCGCGAAAGGACCGCTGCATGAAGAGGACCATTCTGCCGCTGTGCATTGGCGCGTTCGCCTCGGCCGCAATCGTGTTCGTCGCCCTGGCCCAACCGGAACCGAGCTATCAGCCGCGAATCGACAAGGACGGTTGGGAGATCCTGCTGGATGGCAAGGACCTCAACGCCTGGAATGTCGATCCCGACAGAGACGGCTGGGCCCTCAACGAGCAAGGCGAGCTGCATCCGACCAAGGGCGGCCCGACGATCTTCACGAAGCAGCGCTACTGCGATTTCGTGCTGGAACTGGACGCGAAGGTCGCCGCCGGCAAGAAGAGCAACAGCGGGCTCTTCTTCCGCGTGCACAACCCCGGTGACCCGGTCAACACCGGCATGGAGATCCAGGTTCTCGACGACGTGTCCTACGGCGTGAACTGGGATTCCATGAACGCCAACGGTGCCCTCTACGACTTGGTTCATCCGAGCAGTTCAGCCAGTTCGCCTCCTGGCGAATGGGACCACTTCCGCCTAACCGTCAACGACAACTTGGTGACCGTCGAGTTGAACGGCAAAGAGATCGTGCAAGCCGACCTGGACCAGTGGACCACTGCCAACCAGAACCCCAATGGCTCCCACAACAAGTTCCCACACGCCATCGGCTCGCTGCCGCGCGAGGGATTCCTCGGCCTCCAGAACTACGGCGGCGTGCCCGTGTGGTTCCGCAACATCCGCCTCAAGCCGCTCACCGACCGCAAGCCGCAGTACACCGGTAAGGAGCCGATTGCGGACGTGCTGAGGAAGCCGGACGCGAAGTAGCGTCGGATCAGCTTCGCGTTTCGCTTGAACGCTCCGTCACCGTCGCGGCTCGGATTGACGGTGCATTTCCGAAGGAGACTCCGTCATGCCTGCTGCCGCCGCCAATATCGCCTTCCTGGATAACCTCTACCGCAAAGGTCCCCTCGCTGGGCATGGCTTCCTCTGTCAGCCGCCGTGGGTCTCAATCGCCGAGTGCGGTGACTACTCTCTCTCCGACCGACCGGTGCAGGAGTTCGTGCCCGACATCGTCCGACACTACGAAACCCAAGTCCAGTGGCTGGAGGAACTTGGCGACCACACCGTTCCCATTGCACACCTCGGCACCGGGACTCAGCTCTACGCCGCGGCCTTCGGGTGTCCGGTCCACGAATACGAGGACAGCAACCCTTGCGCCTTGCCGATTGTGCAGGACGCCGCCTCGGCCGACCGAGTCGCTGAGCCCGACTTGTGGAGTTGCCGTGGGCTGGTGCGGGTCTTCGAGCTGGCCGAGGCAGTCCAGCGCGAACTGGGGCCAGACGTCGTGCTGGGGCCGCCGGACCTGCAGACCGGCTTCGACACCGCCGCCCTGATCTGGGACAAGGGTGACTTCTACGCAGCCATGCTGACGGAGCCGGAGTCGGTGCACCGCCTGGCCGGCAAGTGCGCCAAGCTGCTGCGCGAATTCCTCCTGGCACTACGTGAGCGGCTTCCGAACATGGTTCCAGGTCACTGCCCGCGGGCCTATGTGCCACCCGACCTGGGCTGGTGGGCAAGCAACGACGAGTGCGGCGCCTTCAACACCGCGCTCTTCGAGGAGTTCTGCCTGCCGGAACTTGTGGAGCTGTCGGAGACCTTCGGCAGCTTCGGGATGCACTGCTGCGCTGATGCCGAACACCAGTTCGAGAGCTTCAAGCAGGTCCCCAACTTCTACGCGTTCAATCGGGTGCCAGGCAAGCAGGGCTGGGATCCGCTGCTGGAGCACTTCAACGGCCCGGACAGCCCGGTGCATGTTCTGGGTTGGGTGGACGCCGCACAGGTTGGCCGCTTCCTTGAGCAGGCGGCCCCTGAGACGCGGTTCCTCTTTGTCTACGGCGCGCCCAATCTTGACAGCGCAAAGCGTTGGCTGGAGCAGGTGCGAGGAGCATAGCGCCTGAGTGCGTCGATCGAGCCGGCGACAAGGCGCCTCCATGGGATCGGCGTGAGTCGAACAGGGGGGGAGTCGCGTCTCCGAAGGAGTCCACGATGAAGCTTACAGACACAACTCGACTCTCGCTCTTTCGGTCTGTTGGTCTGTTGGCGGCCTGGCTGGCCGTCTGCTCGACTTTGGGGCGGTCCGCGCCGTTGGCGGAAGAGATGAGCGCAGAACGCGTCCTTGTCGACAGCGGCTTCCGGGGCGGGTTGGTCGTGCAGGTCGGGCTGCGGGATCCCGATTTGGCTCTGTCTCTGGCCAAAGCGCCGAATGTGCTGGTGCACGGACTTGTGCCGGCCGACGCACTCGACGCCGTCCGCGGCCGCATTCAGGAGGCGGGGCTGTACGGTCGAGTGTCCGCGATGCCGTGGCGAGGTCGCCTGCTGCCCTACGCCGACAGTATGGTGAACCTGCTGCTCGTGTTGGACGAGAGAGTCAGCCTGGACCCAAAGGAGATTGATCGAGTGCTGGCGCCTGGCGGGAGCGCCTGGGTGCAGCGCAACGGCGCCGTGACGCCGCGGCGCAAGGCTGGACCGGCGGACGTGGACGAGTGGACGCACGCGCGCTACGACGCCACCGGCAACGCCGTCAGCAAGGACAAGCGGGTTGGCCCGCCGCAGTTCCTGCAGTGGGAGGCGCTGCCCCGCTGGAACCGCGGGGTGAAGACCAGTAGTCTGGTCACGGCGCAGGGCCGGATCTTCTACGTCCTCGACGATTCGGACTTCTCCTCCAACGCCCGGACCTGGTCGCTCATCGCCCGCGATGCCTACAACGGGATCCAGCTCTGGCGGCATGAGCTGCCCAGTTGGGCTGGAGCACAAGGCGGCAAGAAGGTCGGGCCGGCGCAAGTGAACCGACTGTTGGTCGCCAGCGGTAACCGGGTCTACGCCACGTTGGGGGACCAGGCTCCGGTCAGCGTGTTGGAGGCAGCGACCGGTGAGGTGCTCCGCGTCCTGAAGGACACCGAGAAGACCCAGGAGTTCATCGTGTCCGGCGGTGTTCTGGTGGCGCTGGTGGCGGTCAAGACGCCGGCTGAGATTCGGCGCGGCACCAACGAAAGCATGCGCTTGGTCGCAGTCGAGCCCGAGACCGGCAAGCTCCTGTGGGAGCACACTTCCGACAGGGTTCTGCCGCTGACCGTGGCAACCGACGGCAACCAGGTGGTCTACCACGACGGCAAGGCAATGCGGAGCGTCGATCTGAAGACCGGCGCCCCACGCTGGACCTCGCCGCCGACGGGACAGAAGATCGAGTTCAGAGACCAGGCAAACGCCGACAGCCCCGGCGCGGAGCAGGGGACCATTGTCTTGGCGCCGCAGTTTGCGCCGACGCTCATCATGTACGAAGGCGTGGTCGCCTTCGCGGGCGGGCGTCAACTCAATGTCGTCTCGGCCACCGACGGGCACGAGCTCTGGCGAGCCGACTACGCACCGTCCAACTACTCCGTGCCGGTGGACCTCTTCGGGTTCAAGGACTGCCTCTGGGGACCGGACGTGGGCATGAACCAGTGGCGGCCGCTGGACGACAACCTCGACTACATCGCCTACGACCCGCTGACTGGAGCCGTCAAGAAGACCGTCAAGGGTAACTACGGCTTCCGCTTCCAACACCACCGCTGCCACCAGATGAAGGTCATCGGCGACACCGTGATGTCCGGCCGCGCCGCTATTGAGTTCCTCGATACCAACACCGGCAAGGTCACCGCCCAACACTGGGTGCGCGGAAGCTGCTACTACGGGGAGATGCCTGCAAACGGGCTCTTGTACGTGCCGCCGACTGACTGCGCCTGCTACATCCGCGCCAAGCTCTCCGGGTTCATGGCGCTGGAGTCCGGCGCGCCGTTGCGTTCGGCCGCGATTCCCGAGGGGGCGCGGCTTCAGCGTGGCACCGCCTACGGCCAGACGGCGACACCGCCAACGGGCCCGCGGCCGGATGATTGGCCCACCTACCGACACGATCCAGCGCGGTCCGGCCGGGCGAGCACCAAGGTGGGGACCGACCTGCTGTTGGGCTGGGAGACGCCGGTCGGCGGGACGCTAACCAGCCCAGTGGTCGCCGGCAACCGGCTCTATGTCGCCTCGACCGACGCCCACACGCTACACGCTTTGGACGCCACCACGGGGAAGCTCCTATGGCAGCATTCGTTCGACGCCCGCGTCGATTCGCCGCCGACAATCTACCATGGACTGGTCATGTGCGGTTGCCGCGATGGCTCCGTGTCTGCGTTGCGCGCGACTGACGGCGCTCTGGTTTGGCGCTTCCTTGCCAGCCCCGAGGAGCGGCTCATCGTGTCGCGTGGGCAAGTGGAGTCGGTCTGGCCGGTGAACGGCAGCGTGCTCATTGTCAACGACACGGTGTACTTCGCAGCGGGGAAGTCGTCGTACCTTGACGGCGGCATCCACCTCTACGGTCTGGAGCCGCGCACCGGTCGGAAGCTCGTCGACGCGGTCCTCAGCACCCGCGGCGCAGACGGCTCCGAGTTGATGGATGAGCAGAGCGTCGACGGCTACCTCAACGACATTCTGTCCAGCGACGGGGAACGGCTCTTCATGCGGCACCAGATCTTGGGCAAGGACGGCAAGCCGCAGCCCGGACGGATCCTCCATCTGCACGGTCCCGACGGCTACCTCAGCGGCGGCACCACCCACCGCCTGCTGTGGACGTATGCGCCCATGTACACCTCGCCGCACCAGGGCGCGTTCTACGACGCGCGCCTCAACCGCGCGCTCTTCCCCTCCGGCCGCCTCCTCGTCGAGGACGGCGACACGATTTACGGCTTCGGGCAGAACCACTACGAGAAGATGAGCGAGCAACCGGGCGGGCAATGGGCGCTGTTTGCCGCCGCCAAGGAGAGCGGCGTCCCGTTGGATCTGTCCGCCAAGGACTACCGGACGCTGGCGCTGAGCGGCAAGCAGTCGGTCAAGTTCCGCTGGTGGAAGCAGATTCCCATTCAGGCGGGGGGGATGGTCGAGACCGAAGACACCCTGTTCGTCGCCGGCCCAATCGGCAGCGCCGTGACCTCGCCAGCCGCGCTGGAGGGGAAAGCCGAGGGCAGGCTGTTGGCGGTGTCGCCCGCCGACGGTCAGGTGCTCGCCGACGTGTCACTGCCCGCTATGCCCGTCTGGGATGGCATGGCGGCAGCCGGAGGCAACCTCTACCTCGCTCTGGCCAATGGTCAAGTCCTGTGCCTCTGGTCCGCAGCCTCAGGCCGGCAGGGCACCCCCTTGTCAACAGCAGGCTGGGGCGTCAAGCTCCCGCCACTTGAGGTCGCCGAAGAACCGGGTCTGTTGGGCCGTTGGCGCTTCGACGAAGGAGCCGGAATGATAGCGCGCGACTGCTCCGGCCGCGGCCACGACGCCCAAGTCTCCGGCCGCTGGGCAACGGGCGACTTCGGGACGTGTCTCGCAATCGAGGGTGTCCCCCAAGCCGCCGTGATCGCGGACGCACCCCACCTGCAGTTCGGTAACAACGACTTCACGTTAGCGCTCTGGGTCAAGGTGGACGGCTACGACGTGCGCATTCTGGGCAAGGAGGCGTTCCCGGACAACTGGTGGGTGATCAACCTCCTCCCAGACGGCAGCGCCGAACTGGTCCTCGGCGAAGGGCGCGGCGCCGGAATGACTGCGCGCGCCGCAACCACCACCCCCCTCGCCACCGACGATTGGACGCACCTCGTCGCCGTTGCCGACCGCAAAGCCCAGGAAGTGCGCTGGTACGTCAACGGGAAGCTTGACGGCACCGGCCCCATTCCCGAGACAATGGCCAAAGGCATCACCGGCGCCGGGCGAGACATTTCCATCCCGTCCAGCTACAAACCGTTCCGGGGGCTGCTGGGCGACTTCCGTCTTTACCGGCGGGCGCTCGAGCCGGAGCGGGTGCAGGAGTTGTTCGAGGAGGAAGCGGCGCGGCGGGCGAGTACGGACTTCCGCATTGTGGAGTGAACGCACTTCTGAGCCGCGACGGGGTGCCCCTCGGGCCTGGGGGCGCGTGAGCTGTCACGCCCACCATAGACGCCAACTGGTCACACGCTCCCAGGCCCAAGGGGCGCCCCGTCGCGGCTCGGACAAGGACGCCCTCGAGGATTGACCAATGACAATGAAACGACTGTTCTCTCTGACACTGGCGCTCAACTCGTGCGCTGTGGCCTGCGGCGCCGAGGCGCCTCTACTGGGGAGCCTGCGGCACCGGCGGCGGGCTCTGGCGCAGCGAGGACGGCGGCGCCTCGTGGCAGCATGTGTTCAAGCAGGACGCGTGGGTCTTCAACGTCAGCGTCATTGCCGACGGCACGGTCTACTGCCCCGGCAAGAACCTCTGGCGCAGCCTCGACCACGGGACAACCTGGAAGCGGCTCACTCATTTCCCCGACAGTGGGCGGGTCATCGTCGCCCTGGAGACCGACCCCGCCGCCCCCCATCGCCTCTGGTTCGCCGCCACCACCTGGGACGGCAGCGCGGACGGCGGCGTAATGCGGACCGCCTACGCGCGTCAGGGCCCCTGCCTGACGGAAGTGACGTACGCGGGTCACACCGGCAGCGCCCTCGAACACTCCGCGACGGTCAGCCTCTGCCGGTCCGACGATCTCGTCCGCGGCGTCTACCGGCTGCGCTTGGACGTGCGGGAGGCGGTCGGCTTCTCCCGCTTTGTGATCTTTCAGATTGGCGCCGACACCTACAACTACACCGGCGAGCGGAAGATGGCGCTGGGCAACGAAGACGGGCTGATCAGCGAGTGGAACACGCAGTGGGGCGGCGACACCTACCGCACCAAGCCGAAGGAGTGCCTCGGACGCGTGCCGTGGGTGTCCCTGCACCAAGCGGAGTCGCGCGCCACGGACGGTGTCGGCGCGTGGGCCAACCGTGGGGTCGTCCTTCGCGAGTGGCAGGCGCAGCTCGGCGGCGCTGAAGCGACCGCGACGGCCTTCGCCGCCGGATCGCGGTTGCTCGCGACCGGCTACGACTTCGTCTTCATGGACGACGACTCGCTGGCCCGGGCGCAGGTCCGCGACGGGCGCCTGCACGTGGCCGACACCTCCTACCGGGTGCTGGTGCTGCCGGCGCTGCCGGCGGTGCGCTGGGCAACGCTGGAGAAGGCGCGTGAGTTCTTCCGGCAAAGCGGGATTGTGATCGCCGTCGGGGCGCTGCCCGAGGCCAGCGACCATGCCGGCAGCGAAGATCCAGTGCTTGACGAAGCCGTGAAGGAGCTGTTTGGCGCCACGGGAGTCGAAGTCAAGGCCGGTGCCCGGCCGGGAGTCCGGACCAACTGCGCGGGCGGGGAGGGCATTGCGCTCCTGATGGACGAAGAACTGCCGCCTCGCCAGTATGACGGCGGCTTCGTCGGCCGTTGGGCGTGGTCAAAGGAGCCTGTGCAGAACGTGTACTGCAAAGCAGTCTGGCACTCGGCATCGGCCGATCCGCAAGCCTGTCGCGTTCGCTTCTTCTGCGACAACGAGGGAGCCTTGTATACTCGCGAAGGTTAGGAATACACCGAAGTGGAAGTTCGCAGAACTTCACCCGGGGGCGTGTGGTGAGCACCCAACACACTGCTGTGCACGCAGAGGCGTCGAACTTGTGCAATAGCTTCGGTGTA
>Ga0210036_1002115_pt1 | contig 21425 bp, 21 predicted proteins | sample CryGeymeta201515_FD_185469 | JGI IMG/M metagenome (GOLD analysis project Ga0210036, IMG submission 185469) | Groundwater microbial communities from Crystal Geyser aquifers in Utah, USA - Crystal Geyser metaG 2015-15 (SPAdes) (version 2) | ecosystem: Environmental > Aquatic > Deep subsurface >...
CCATCATTGCTTCACTTTAGTAATTCAATGATTGCAAGAATAGCTAGTGGTGCCTTAGTCCCCAAAAAGTACTGGACTGAATACACCAGTGCTAGGCCAGTAGAGTAGCTAGTTGTACTTCTAGTAGTAGCACATAGTAAAAAAATTCGGCACAGGGGGTAAATACCCCCCCCTGGAAGTGCAGGGGGCAAATACCCCCTGCAAACACACGAATCGGAAACGCAGCCTGTGTTAACTGCACCGCTGCATTTAGCTGCATATTTACTACTCAAGCTACTGAGCATACCTTGATTTTCTCACTATAGGTACTCTACTAACTACTCTAGACTATAGCAATAAAAAAAATCTACGCCGAAGTGTAACATATTAAGAAATGTCATTCAGAAGCAAGCTAACCTCAGTGGCAGTCTTTCTCTTGACGATGCTTCAGTCAAGTTTTGCGTTTGTCATTAGAACACCGATGCGAATGCTATCATCATCTGCTCCACTTGGCATGAAATCCTTGCCAAAAGGAGTGGTGAAATACAGTCAGGTCCCCAAAGGGGGCAGAAAATTCACCAAAGATACCATACCCCGAGGTCTGCTCAAAGAACACACCACCAAGGCGGGAACATGGGGCGTGATCAATGTTTCACAAGGACGTCTTCGTTATCAAATCAACGAGCCCAGAGAATCAGTGCACATAATCGACACAGCGACGAAGGGTATCATTGAACCACAAGTTAAACATCAGGTCGAAGCACTAAGCGATGATCTCGAGTTTGTTGTAGAATTTTACCGTTTGCCTGGCACAGGCCCAGTGGCAGAGAATCGGGAAGGACTCGAGGAGTAGCTGTTGTGTGAGAAAGGTGGCGATGATAGAGTGAAGACAAGATACTCCAAGAAAATAATATTACACATATTGAGCAGTGGGAAGAAGTGTGTGTGCTTTTTCTTAGTGCGCTACTACTTTTTAGTTTTACATGTATTGTTTGCCAGGAGCTGGTGAACAAATTATTGTATTTGTCATTACTTACTTTTATGTTTTATGACTGCTGGCACCGTTAATGTTGAACACGGCTAAGGATGGCAACAGCTTTCGCCTCTGGTATTTTGGTCCCATCGATTGCCCGTTCCCTTTTTGGAGGAGTATTTGAGATCATATCGACTATGCTTTTTTTGTCCCACAACGTTAAGCCTGAGCAATGTTGCGTTCCGATCAACTCGCTCTTGTACAGATCTGGTGTCCCTTTAAGAGAAAGAGTTCCATCACTGATACACGGGTGATGTCCACAAGAAAGTAGAAAGTATTTCCCAACATAATGACTATGCCTACAGCAAACAATAATACCTAGAATACCCTATGGGATTCGTAGTATCGAATGCACTTTGCTATTGATTTTATCTTGCTGTTCAACTTCCTCACGTCGAAGTTTTTGTTCTTGAAATTTGCTGTTGTCCAGAACTTGTTGGAGGACGAGTGTGTGTCCGATGGAGGAAGAGCTGAGGCGCCGCCCTATGAACGCGCTGGTGGCCCTTACGGTATTGAAGGATCTGTGTATTTATCTTTGAAAACCGCTGCACCGGGCTTGGTAGCAGCAATATGAAGCGCGCCCAGACATGTGTTGGATGCAAGCAAGAGTTGGGCATTACGGGCGTGAAGACCTCGTCACCTGGTCAATCACGTCTATTTGTGTTAGCTGCTGTTGTATCATAGTTGCCTCTCAAGTTTTTCGCCTTTTGCCCCAGGCAACATGCAACATTTCATTGGAACTTTTTTTTTGATCGGTGGTGTGTACTAGTAACGAAAAGCATGCGATTCTTCCGCCAGCAACACAGCGCGTGGAAGGCAGGTTAGGCAACTATTATTCGTACAGTTAGCTGCTACGTAGCTAGTCGAGGATTGGCCAATGCAACTCAGGAAGGAGCCATCCTTTTTCTTCCACGCAGGTTGGAAGCATTGACCGTAACTGGCGCAGACTTCATCCGCCTCCCAGCAGGCACAACAGTTTCATCCGCCTCCCAGCAGGCACAACAGTATGTATTAAATTTGGGTGAGATTCCCGCTACCAGCATCCCATCAAAACTTATGAAACACTGCGAACGTACTGGATTGATGGTTGATTTGAGAAAAAATTGTTTTGTAATTCCCGCGGAATCGTTCAAGGGACTCTGGCAATGGTCATCTCTGTCCCTTCACACTTCACAAATCGTGTCAAGGAGGCAAGAGGCCCAAATAAAGGTATGATTTCACACACACTGTTGCGCAACATGATGTGATGATACCCGGGTGGAAGGTAAGATCCCAACGGATGGCCCAACTTTTTTGAGAGTACTGTACCTGGTATGTATGTCACTCTACGTCATCCCGGACTACTTTTCTTAAGTAGCAGAGGCCTAAATGGGGTTTACATTATTCACATGACCTGGCTTTAGATAAACAACAGCAGTTACCAGTATCAGCTCCGGTAATCAAAAGCACGAGCACTTCCGTGCTTCCGTCTCCAGCTCACTTCTTACCTTGAGCTACAGTACATACTCTACCACTACTTACATACAAACCGTGCATTAAATCAAGCATTAAGACAATCACTCCGCCCATAGCTAGTCAGTCATGGCCCCATTACACCCCCCAAGTCCTGCTCCTCTATCACCGCTGTCGCCATTATCTCCACAGCCGCCGCCGCAGCAGCAGCAGGAGCAGCAGCAGGAGCAGGATTTCTCACGTTTAAAAGGCTCCACCTCTACTACTAGTACCAGTGGCCGGTCCGTCCTGGGGATGGGATTACTGGTCGTGCTTTTAATTGTGAGTTGTAGCACACCTATCGCAGAAGGATCACCGTATACTGATCACAACCGCGATAGTAGAATAATACGAGGCGGCGGCGATAAAAGCAGGAATTGGCCTTCTTCTTCGACATTACGAACAGGACCAACCGCTCAAGACAACACGGGACTCTCGTCCATATCTCCGCCACTAGCAAACGCTGCTACGACAAGTAGGAGGAGGAGAAAGATAACAAATCAGTCAGAGTTACAGAACAGCAGGAGAAGCCCGCAGAATGCTTCGATGTACCGCAAAGAAGAAGGAGCAACAGAGGCCACAATGACTCCTGCCAACAACAGTAGCAGCGCCTCTTTCTTCTCATTCTCCTCCACTTGGGCCAACCTGGTACTATCATTACCATCACCAAGACGCTTTTTGGCAGAAAAGTACCATCCCGACAAAGACGAGGCTCTGAGCTGTGAGACGTACGGGAATCAAGCTGATTGGGGAGAGGACGATGGCAGTGGTAGTCCAGCTGGACGCAGCGGAAGTGACGCAACTAACCTTGTAGGTGATGTGTTAGGAGATATTTTTCAAGCTCTCACGGGTCAATCCGCCCTTCCACCTTGTCGTGGCGACTACGATGCTTCCATTTATGGTGGAGACGATGATGACGAGGAAGTTGACGAAGGTGAAGACGACTCTTCCGCAGTGGCTCCTGCGGAACCTTCAGCGTCTTTCTCTGCTAGTACCGCCGCTACAACTCTCCCTTCCACTGTTGCTACCACACCTGCCCCCACCAACTCTCCCACACCGGCTCCGACTCCCCGTCCCTACGTCAGCAACTTGGCGAAGGTTTCCATCAGTGTTGCGTTGCCAGAGTTCATGGATCACGGCATTCCCAAATCTGTCACCAGAGCCGTAACACGCATCCTCAACATTTCGAGTGCCCTGCGGGAAGAGGACATGCTTACCTCGCTGCTGCAGCATGTTGATGTCGATTCGCACAAGGCCGAAGCCATTGCCAGTTTTTTGCAACTTGCCAGTACCTCGGACATCTTTGACCTGGATGCAATCAATCTCACGGCGCTGATCGATACGGACGATCTGCCTGTCATTATTCCCGAAGACCAATCACTGTGGTTTCAGCTCTATTACGGCACGGGTTTTCGGTACCAGCAACCAGATTGGGCCTTTCATTGGGGTCTGGTCCACATCGAAACGCAAGCTACGCCCGTGCCCGCGGATCAGGTTGCCGCTAACACCAACAACACGTCGACGATGCAAGTGTCGGCCAATGGTAGTACCTCCGTACTCGACGACGACCTATACGGAGCCGGTGCCGAGTCGACCATGAAGTTGGGACAGTGGTGGCAACACACCGTATCCTACAAAGCCTACAAACGAGATGAAAATGGGTTGGGATCGCCTTTGACAGATTCCGATACCTTGGACTTACTGGAAGAACAAATGGAACTGTGGTTGGGCTATCATATTAATCGTGCTGCAGGTATTTTTGAACAACTGCTCCACAAGGAATTTGTCGTGGGAGTGACTCTGCCCGGTAACGAATATGAGGTCTACATAAGTGACGATTTCGATCCTCACATGTCCCTCTCCTTGAGCGACAGCTCCGAGGACGGCCCTTATTCACTCGGGGAAGACGATCGGGATGCACAGGATGGACTAGGCACCGTAACGGAGCCTCTATTAGTACAGGGAGAAGGTAAGGGATTGGAAACACCACAAGAATGGGCAGGATTGGTTGTACTGCTGGTAACGTTGGTAGGTGCTTGCCTTTGGACCATTGCGGCACATTACCATGCCTGGCGGAAAGAAGAACAAGCGCTGTGGGGGTCTAGATATGTTGGAACCGAACAAGCTCTAGAAGAAGTCCTCAATGTTGGCTGGACTCTCAGGGATGAAGAATTGGACGATGGACCCCGGCAAGTCCTGGAAATTTTTAATCGGGAAGGTTTGGGATATAGAGATGATGATTCCATGTTGTACGGTGGTGTCGCGCAAGTGCACCACGGGGCATCCGCCGGAGGCAATGCTCGTGTACACTAGATTATCTAATCATGTTGGGTTTTCTCTGTGTATGAAACACATTTATTTGTGTAAAAACAATTATACTCAGTGGTGTCACTTGATATACAAACATTGTACTATATCGATGATCTCGTTTAATAAAGCTTGGCTTCAGCTTACAGGGTACGAACTTCGTTAAAGGGCGCATTCGGCGTTTCTTCCAGCGGAGCTGTCGGTGTTGGATGTTGGGCAGCATCACTGATATCACCACCAACATCACCGTTGTACTCACCATAATCATCATAGCTAGTTTGACCTTCGCTCGTTGAAGTTGATGCCACCATGGTAGTGACGGTAATGGAAGACAAGAGAGAGGTTTCTTTTCTAATCTTACAATGTAGCTCCTCTTTGTTTTTGGAAATCAATCCATTGTACTTCTTAAGTTTTCCTTGCAAACGTTGAATTTCTTTGAGGGCGGAGCTTTGACAGTCCTGCAATACTGCGGGGCCGCCTCCAGCCAAGAGCAAATCCATGTACTCGATACCAAAGGCCTGCTTTCGCTTCGTTAATTTGAGTCGGGTATTTTCAATTTTGACAGTCTGATGAGTATTCTTGGAGACCGTCACTGTTCGCGCAAAAGAATTTGAGACGGTTCGTTTGACCGAACTGAAAATTCCATTCCCTAATGGTAATTCGAACGGTTGCTGTTGCTGCTGAGTCGTTGAAAGGTGGGCGCCACTGCCGTCAGAGACATCGTTGTTGTTTTTGTCGTTGCTACCTGAAATGCTCATGCTGTAGCTTGCTTTTGTGTGGGGGACTGGAGTAAAACCATTATACAGAGTGATATTAGATTGTAATGATGTACGAAAAAAAAAACTTGAATGTCTAATTATTGTCATGATGTACGAGTAGACAAGTCTACTGTAGACTCGGAATCGAATAAGAGAAGCTCGGTGGGATTCAGATTCTCAGTCGTACTGCGCTTTATTTAAGGTGCCCGGGTGGAACGTTCGCTATTACAGCCTGAAAATTGTAGTAGCCTTCCATTTTCCGCAGCAAAAATAGCCAGCAAAAGGAGAGAAGGGATAAGTGATAGGTTGGCAATGGAATTATAACAAGCTCTGGCTTCTTCCAAGCGAGATCGCACAAAAGTGCGTGTCTTTTTGGACTAAAACTTGACTCTTTAGACTACAACAGGAGTCCACCAGGGTTGAAGGATGCCTCTTGCCGCGATGAAACATTTTTGCATATTGGAGACACTTCGCTACTAGAATTTCCCCTAATGCGCCGTTTTGATTCAAGCACTGCTCTTGAAACACAAATTAGTACCGCAACAGGCATCACAAGAAGCATCTGTCTCGGCAACAAATGGCAGCAGTTCACCGCTAGTTTGATACAACAACTGCTGATTACTGATTTTGCCTCTATATCCCTTGCTGCTGACTCATGGTAGTAGTGTATTGTACAACTAGCTACGACTCCTAGCTAGTATTACTCGTTGTAGTGTACTACTGTATTACTCACTAGTCTAGTAGTACTACTAGTACTACTACTAGTCTAGTATGACGTACTACATAGCTAAAGTAGGCGGTAGTAGCACTACTAGTAGCTTGTAGTTGAGAACCCTATCTCGGACTTGAAAAGCGAAGCCTTTTAAAATCAATCCGATCTGGATGGATCTGAAGTCTGAAGTTTAGTAGTATTCAGTATTCAAAGAAATAAATTCAACAAACTACAAATCAGCAGCCAATAGACGAATAATTCAATGAGATCTATTCCTTCGTTCCTCACGTCCGCTAATTTCCTCAGTGGTACTTGTTCGGACCTTGCAACGTCTATTTCCTTGGCGCGAAGGGTATCACTTGCATCTCCCCCTCCTCCTTCCTCTATTAGCATGATGACAGAGGGTGGCGTTGTTTCATTGTTACTACCAGTCATGAAAAACGATAATTGGTCAACATCGTTGTCGCTTGTGTCAGGATCCCTGCTTCCCGTCTATTTGAGTGCGTTAGCGGGTGCCTCCACTTGTTTGGGTGCTGCCATGGTACTTCGGATGGATAATGGCAATGACACCAATGTATCAAGTACTACGACAAAGCAGCGTCTGCCCTTTTATTTGAGTTTGGCCGCCAGTGTCATGATCACTGTCAGCGTTGTCAGTATTCTGCCCGAATGTTTGAGTGGTGTAGTGGACTTTCCTCACCTGCAGATCATCGATGAGCTTTTACTGCAGCAACGAGTGGTCAGCTTTGGAATTGGATGCTTGCTGTACTACGGACTGTCTAAGTTTCTCATTCCCGAGCCTGAACAGATACTACAGCAACACCAAAAGGAAAAAAGAAAAAGATGCACAGCAAAGAAGGAGAATACATTGTCGTTTCTTTCTTGTTCTCCCTTTCATCATGACAAACATCATGCGATGGACAAGGGTATTGAGTTTGGTCCGTCTACCTTGACAACTCTAACAACGACAACGGAACTGGAGCAAAACCAGAGTTGGAGGGTCACCATGCTTTTATTTGTCAGTCTGCTGTTACATAATCTCCCTGAAGGTGTGGCCGTGTCGGCAAGTACCTATCATTCACAGCAACTAGGATTTTCCGTGGCCTTTGGTATTATGGTTCACAATATCCCAGAAGGTATGTACCTGAACTCAGTAGGTTAATACTTTATTTGTGAAGAATCCAAAAACTCGCGTTGCCTAACACACGCCCATACTATATATATATGATATATATATATATTTATATATATATATATATGTTTGTTTGTTTGTTTGTAAAAACTGATGCATCAATAAATGCATCAACATCACGAAAAGGTATGTGCATTGCCGCTCCATGTTTGGCTGCCAGACCCAACCAACCTTGGTTGGCATTTACATTGGCTAGTATTTCTGGATTAGCTGAACCTCTGGGGGCAGTGTTGGCACTTCAGTTTTTGCAAAACCAGCCTGAATTGTCCATAATGTCGTTGCCGCCGCCGTCGTCATCATCATCATTGTTCACTTCCATCGTGACTTTCTTTTCCTTGTCCAACATTTTGGCCATGGTGGCTGGCATCATGTGCTTTGTAGCGATCGACGAATTGTATCCGGAATCTATTCGGTATTCGCGTAACCAGCATCCAAAGAATGATGATAATGATGATGACTTGTCCATTCTATACGGCAGTATGCTGGGTGTAGCCCTTATGCTGGCAACAGAATTGGGTCTGTCGCAACACTATTAACTGAAGGAACGAGCAATTATTGCGTAAGAGGATCACAAGAAAACAAACTTTGCCATTTCAGGAAAGGGTACGAAATGTTCTGCAACATCTTTTGGAGGGATGGGGGGGATGATATATGATATTGCCAATTTACCTTCTTGCACGGTCACATCAGTATTATCGCCGTCTTGATCAAGTTACAGTATTGGTTGGACATCCATCCAGTAACTGCATGCATTTATCGTTCCCACTGGCAGGGACAATGCTCCGCTTGCTCTCTATCGAGATCGTGCGACATGCTCACTATCAGGTACTACTATTATCATTTTTATCGAGCCATTGAGCGACGTAGGTTTGTACAACACCGGCACCAAAAAAGCTAAATCCAGCCGCTCCCAATCGGCTCAACAAAGGAGGTCCCAATCTTTCCATCAATTCGGCAACAGTTTGAGGTGGCACAAATCCTTAACCAGGTTTGGCTTTGTGGGGCAAAAAATACTTGTTGTTAATGTTGCTGCTGTTGCTGCTGTTGGATGCATTACTATTTGTAGTAGTAGTAGTAGTAGTAGTAGTGGTGGTGGTAGCATTTCCTCTGGTTTCGTAGTTGTAAATGGCATTGTCTAGACCCAAGTACATACCGGCGATTGTTGTTATGCCGCATGTGTAACTCAACCAGCCAACCTTGTGATGGAGGAGGTGATTGTGATTGGTCACCACTGCCTTTCAAAACGAAATTTTGACCACAATGCCACAAATAGTATCCCGTTGCCAATGCCGTTGGAGGTGCCAATGTTACAGTTATACCCACGCACATTATTACTAAAAAGTAGTAGACTGGTTTCAAGTTGTGATCCCCGTAAATTAGATGTTCAATTTTTTTTTTATTTTCTTGAATTTTTTATTGTTTTGGCATGTGAACCATATTGTAACGAAACTGAAAGTGAGTTGAAATAATAATCATGGATGTAATGAATCAATTCATTCAACTTCGAACGCACATTTGCGCTCCACTGACTCAATCATGGAAGAGAAAAAACCCGGAAGTTGAGCTTCCTTTCTTTGATGCATTTGGATGCATTGTGTTCCTCGTGGAGATAGACTTCTTGTGAAGAAAAAACAATCCAAACACTTATTATTAGGTCTTGTTTTATTGTTTTATTTGACTACTACTAGTAGTAGCTAGACTACTACTATTACTGTAGCAACTGTAACAGCAAGTGAGATACGATGACATTGGATTCTTAACGAAAAACAGTAAATTGGAGAAATAAACAGACAGAGATGGAGAAGACGTCCAGCAATTCCCACCGCCGCCGCCGAGATTTCGAAATGGATGATCACCGTCGTTACTCGCAGCAACAGCTATTATTACGTGCTGATCGACGCCGTCCGAGAACACGAACGGATAGTGGGACAGGAAGAATTTTGCTTCTTTCGGCTGTAACAGCACTGTTGCTGTCGCAACCCCAGAGTTGTTACTCATTTTGTACCTCCAGATTATTAGTACCAGTTCCAAAACAGCAGCGACAATTAAAAGCGGATTGTAGAATATCACAAAAGCTTCCTCTCTTTGTGTCGCTGGAAGAATCAACCGACAATAGAAATTCTATAACCAGCAGCAGCAGCAGCAACAGCAACAGCAACAGCAACAACAACAACAACAACAACAGCAGCATTAACGCCAACAATAGGAATGACATCAAGACTACGAAAACGCTGGAACGATCCATTGTCGAATTGGGTCGCAAAGGCCTTACGGACGAAGCTCTGAAACTGTATTACGATTGTCTCGACGACGAAAAAGACATACTTGAACAACCGTGCACACCGAAACCAACCGTACGCTTGATGAATGGAGCTATCGATGCCTGCGCCCGGGCTAAACCTCCACGACTGCAAGAAGCCTTTGATATTTTGTATAATGCTCCCTCTACCATTCAACCAAATGTATTTACTTTTGGAGCTCTTATGAGCGCCTGTGCCCGAGCACGACGGGGCGACAAGGCCAAGGCCTTGCTCAAGACGATGCAGGTAGGTTGTTTTATAATTATTTGAAGAACGTGTGATATTCTTGTTAGGGTTGTTTAGTTGTCTCATTCTTCATTTGGCATGTTGATTCTTTATGCACATGACCACTATATCTCTATATCTCTCTCACATTTTCTGAATTCCACAACAAACCACAATTACAGAAGGATTACAATGTCATGCCCAACAATGTGGTGTATTCATCAGCTATCACTGCCGTGGCACGCAGCAATCCTCCCCAGCCACAAACCGCATTGGCCTTGCTCAAGGAAGCCACCGATGAGCACAATTTGGTAATGAATGTCGTCGGTTACAATGCCGTCATTGGTGCTTGTGCAAGCGCCGGAGATTGGCAACGAGCCGCGACGGTTCTCTCAGAAATGACTTCCTCCTTCAGTACGTGTCAACCGGATCATGTGACTTACGGAACCGTGTTGGCCGCGTGTGAAAAGGGCGAACAGTGGAAACTCGTGCTCGAATATGCGCAACAAATGGAACAATTAAGTATCAAATTTGATACACTGGCATTGACCTCGGTTTTGAAAGCGTGTCAACAACTGGGCTACGCCAAGGAAGCATTGTACTATTTGGAATTGATGAAGCAACAACAACAAAAATTGCAACAATCTGCAACCACCACAATTGATCCGTACGCTCGTAAAACATCGGGTTGGAAGCGCAAAGGAGCCAAATTACCTTTGCAGGGACCCGATGCGGTGTCGTACAGGTTGGCCATTTCAGCTTGCGCCCGCGGTGGGGCCTGGAAGGAAGGGATTCATTTATTAGAGGATTTTGCCGCCAGTACCGGACAACCACCGGATGTCATGGCCTTTACGGCCGCCATTACGGGATGCGAGTATGCAGGAGAATGGAAACACGCGTTCAAGCTATTGGATAAAATGCGAAAAAGTGGCGTCGACCCCAACGAAGTGACCATGGCGGCAGTTATTGGAGCTTGTGCAGCAGCCTGTCAAAAAGAAAAACATGGAAGCATTGCTTTTTCTGGAACCATGAATGCTCCTATGCCACTTCCTCAACACAAGGCCTTACAGCTCTTGAACATTCTCAAAAGAGACAATTCTGTCGTGAGTCCCAATATCAATGTGTATAATGCGGCCATTCATGTTTGCGCCGAGGCTTGCGATTTGCCACGAGCTCTCCAACTAATGAAAGATTTGCATTCGGAGGGTTTAACACCGACCATTGTGACGTATGGAACACTCATGACCGCAGCTGAACGCGTCGGAAGCGTTGAAGGTGCCAATGCTGTATTTCGCGCGATGCGAGAACAAAATATGGAACCCAACGAAATCATTTACGGTGCTGCCATAAGTTGTTGTCGCAAGGCCGGTCAAGCCGAACGCGCGTCGTTGTTGCTGCGGAAAGTGATTCGCGATGGATTGAAACCCAATGTGGCGACCTTTAATACAGCCATTGTTGCGCAGGTGGAAGGTTATCCCGTCGACCAGTGTTTGGATCGTGCTATTCTGATTTATCGCATTATGATGTCCAACAAATTCAAAGGCACTCGTCCTAATCGTCAAACGTACAATTTATTGATTCGAGCGCTAAGTTCGGCCAAGAAAGCCCGCGAAGCTCATGCGTTGCTGCGCAAAATGAGTGCGGCTGGGTACGTTCCCGATGTGGATCTGTACGCGGCTACTGTGACAGCGTACGAACGTACAGGACAACCCCTGCAAGCCTTGCGGTTAATGGAATCAATGCGGGAAGATGGCTACGATTTCTACGACATCGATGTATTGAATAGAGCCTTTAAGAAGGCTGTCAAGTTAGTCAATCAGGTAGGCCGAGGCTTTTCTTCGACGGGCGAAGGTGATCCTGTCATGCCCTCACTGAAAAAATTGGAGGCGGAGCAAGTCTGCAATGATGATGATGTTCCCGATGCTACCGAAATTTGATTGAGGTACGCACTGGCGATAGAGAAAAGATAGTTTTTGGAATGGAACAAGACATTGGCGCACTGGGTAGTACTTTAAAAGTGCGGAATGGAAGCAATAAAAAGATAGATGGATGCTACGGCGAAATTCATTAATAGATAGTATTGTACTATTCTATTTGCCAGTAGTAGCCAGATGCTGCACATGATGTCATTCTTACTACTAGACTAGGGTCTACTAGTAGGAGTAGAAATAATAGCTCTACTACACTAGCTAGTAGTAGTAGAATATTGTTATGAAGTCGGCTCAGTGAAGTCGTACAGTACTAGTAGTAGTACTCGGTACTACTACTACTACTATCCCAGTACTAAATCGTAATGGTACTACTCGTACTAGCTAGCTACTGTAGCTACCAGGTAGACCACTAGCTAGTAGTCTGTAGTAGTAGTAGATTGTTTTTTGGTGGCCAACAAAAGCAACAACTCGAAAGGCCGAAAATAGATACGATCTAAGACTAAAAGTCTGGGTTTCTGGTCAGTTAAAAATTTGGGTTTAAGGTTATGGGTTCGGATAACCTTGCGAAATATCAATTCAGACATCAAAAAAAAAGTACTGTACTTTGTACACAACCAAACCAAACAATTACTGTACCTACGACTCTACCTGTATTGGAAAAGACAAACACAAAGGAATACGTAACTTGGAACGAAAGACCACCACAAGCAAGAAAGTTGCAGTTGAGTTACTGATCCTGATAAGCTAGCTATTACGGGGGAAAAGTTGGCTGGCTTGGTGAATTGGAAGTAAGGTCGTCGTCAGATCTCATCACACAATGCATAACATTAGTATGAGACGAAGGCAGGACGACGCAATGGGCCAAAGTGTTGCTGACGCTGCAACTATGACAACACATCGTGTGGTGGGAATCTTTGCCAGTGACGATGTCATGTACTATCACAGCAATCATTGTAGTAAATGCCGCAACAACAAAAGTGGTCGTTTCTTCGAGACCAAAACAAAAACATCGGCAACGAGCAAGAGTACTTGGCGCCACATTCTTTACCTTAAGCCACTTACTGCTACTGCCGCGGTTGAGCCATCGATAAGATGCTCCAACAACAAACTAGCTCACTGTACCAACAAAACAAACCAACGTCGTCGTTCCGACATGAGCAAAAGAAGAACACCGTTTTATCTTTCCACAACAGGAGTCGTGACGCGATTGATTTCGTCGGTCGCCTTGTTGATACTGCTGGGATCTTCGTGTTTGTCGGCACCTTCTGTGGTTCATGCTCAACAGCAACCTACAGAAATGAATTTGGACATTGATTTTGGTACTTGTCGTCTCTACATGGCGATAAGCGATCTCAACCAGAACGACAATTTGGATGCCGATCCCGAGTATATTCGGTTTTTAAGTTATTGGACAGCCCAAGCAATCCGGGATATCCGATTCATTGAACTGCCCGTGGTGTTGCAACAAAACTTTCAGCGCTATGCTGCGGTTCCGGGAAACACCGGCGTGGAAAATGAAATCAGCTTGGCAGGCGTCACACCCACCAGTCGGCCTCCGGCAGGACGGATTCAGGAATTAGAAGATATTTGTGCTTCCACTAGATTGGCTTTGGGCATTGCCCTGGAAGAACAAATGGGTGGTACTGATCCTCCTCCTACTAGTAGTAGTACGCGTCAACCCACACTCGCCGTTCGTCCCACAACATCAGCAACAAAAACGCCCCGTCCTACGACACCCCAGCCACCCATGACCACCTTGCCTCCTGCATTGTTTCCAACGGATCCTCCACTGGCGACCTTGCCACCCGCCCTGTTACCAACACATCCTCCCTTGGTGACACCTACACCCGGTAGCCAAGTACCAATCTATGAACCCGTGTCCTTCACCGAATGTCGTATTTTCATGGCGGTAGCTGATCGATCGCGAGACAATCAGTTGGATGCCGGTGAATATACACAACTCATCAATAGGATTGCCGGAACTTCCTACGATACTTTTGAAAGCATGCCTAACAATGTTCAGCAAACGTTTGAAAGGTTAAGTACAGCTGATGGCACCATTGATATTTTTGGATCGCGTCCAGGGCAAACCTTGTCGGACGAACAATCCGATTATTTGGAGGGCGTCTGCCAAGAAACCGAACAAGCCGTGATTGAGGCTCTGGGAGTCATCACCGATGCACCCAATTCTATGCCGCAACCATCAATCCAGCAAAGACCAACTTCGTCACCCATTTTTGCTCCCGTAGGATTTCCTACGATCACTCGTGAGCCCACACCTGTTCCGACATCTACCAATCGGGTTGTGACCATTCCTTCCGCCTTTCTCGTCTCCAATACGGCGGGTCTGGCGACAGCCGATTTAAATGGCCCGCAAGGCGAATTATCTACACAAGGATTAAGTACAGCTTACAGTAATATGGTGCAAAACGTACTCAATGACTTACAGGGACAAGCCAAGCGTGTAGCCTTTGCAAATAGCACCACAATTCAAGATGTCAACAATAATACTCAAGAGGAACAGGATACTTATGGAGCATCGGTAGCAAGATCACCAACTGGACAACGGCAATTGCGTACCAGCTCAGCTGTAATTTTTTCCAAGCAACATTCTCATTATATGCACAGAAGAAGATTAGTGCTCACCTTCGTCCGGTCAAGCCCCGAAATTTATACATTTGTTGATACACCGTGTCCCGCGAACACCACCAGCAATGCCTTGCAGTGCCAAACTGCCTATGCAAATTACGAAATCTCCATCACCGATGACGAAGATCCGCAACTTGTAACCAATCGACTGGTAACGGAGACGCAAAATGCCATTGAAGAAGGAGCGTTACAGGCGCAATTGGAGCTTGTAGAACCAAATTCGACCTTCACGGTCTTGGAGGCATCCTTTCCCGTGACACCACCAGCTACGAGATCTCCGACGCGAGCACCCGCGCCAACAAGTGCTCCTGCTCCCACCGGTGCTGTAGACGGCGAGGATGATGACTTGAGTGATGATGAGATACTTTACATTATCCTTGGAAGTGTCTTTGGCGTGGTGCTTATGTCACTCATAGCAGCTTGTCTTCTTGTTTGCGGATGCTATTTCACTCAAAGGAGCTCGGCCGGTAAGACAGTACCGCAAAGAAAATTGCAATCGTCTACGCAGCAGTCACAAAGACAAATACGAAAGCAAGCAAGCTGGGTAGAACAAAAACGAAGCAACTTCCAAAATCAGGAGCAAGTGTGGACATCTCAACCAACACGAACTGTTGAACAATTTGACGATGAAGAGATTGGGATGGACAGCAGCGCTGTTATTGAATCAACTGGCCGAAATGAGGATTCCACGAGTGCCTATGGCAAATTCCAGATCTTGGACGCTCCTGAGGCTCCCAGAGACCCCCCAGAAGAAGACAACAGCGACAGCTCTGATAGCGGGAGTGACAACGAGCTGGGTCGCCCTCCACCGCCACCACCGCCGCCGCCGCAGCAACCCCAGCAGCAACAGCAGGCGCCTCCGCCACCAGCGCTATCACCATTACAAACTGACCCTCTAGAGGCACCTTCGACGGCGCTAACATCTGAATCTATGCCCGGCAACGAAGCAGCCAGTAAACCCACAAAGTTTGCTCAGCCTGTTCAACCCGTCAATCAACCACCTAAAAAAACACGGTTCTTCAACTTATTTAGAAAGTCCAAGACGCCATCATTAAGACCCACCTCCTCACCAAGGCCGGCCAGTTCGCCTCCTCAGAAACATGCCTCGTCTTCGCATCTTTCAGCTGATACATCAAAGAAGGCCGATGTCTCGCAGAGTGAGGCTGAAAAATCAGAAGGATTCGCCGAATTGCCGGCCATGGGAACAGGGAAAGACGAAGAGGAAATTGTCGTGGAAAGCCAAGCTCCATTACCGCCGCCCGCAAGAACTAGCGATCAGGATGTAGCTGCAGACGAGCCAACAGTTCAGCCCGTAGCGACCAGCGAGGCACATGCGGCGGCTGACGACGACCAGGGAGTATCAACCAAAGAGCAAGCAGATAAGTCCGAAGCAACGAGCGAGGCACAGCCTGCGAAAGCGTCCGAAAAGTCGACACAGGAAGAAAGCATAGAGCCGGAATCTCTGGTATCTAGGAACGAGGTACGTTGGTTTTGTCGAAATTGAAGCCAAACTATTTTTGCGGTGATTTTTCACATCCTTTCTACGTATTGTCATTTGCGTTTGATGCCCGTCAGGAACCCAGCGACAGATCTGGCACAGAGGTGTGTTTGATGGCTTGTGTGAGTGCACGATGGGTTGTTGAAGTCACTAACATTATTTCGATTCTTTTGTCTTTCAACTAGGAGAGCTGTGATAAATCAGCCAAGCCTGGTGGTGGTTCTGTTTCAAAAGAAAAGGACGAGGTCAGCCCTGCTACCAAAAAGCCGCCAAAAGAAAATGAAAGTGCAGATGGAAAGGGCAGTGATGAAGAGGTAATTTTAAGCTTATGAATATTGATGGAATTGAAACTTATTTTAGCTAGTCTTACACAGTTTTTGCCGTCTTTATGCCAAAGGTTGACGACAAAGCAACAAAAGGAAAAGAGGCAAGAGCTCCTGCGCCGATTCCTAAGAAGCCAGCGGGTGGCTCTGATAGTAGCTCAGAGGAAGATTCTGACAGCGAGGTACGTTCAATTTAGTATCGGTGCACGGTGCATCATTAGAACAAGCTCTCAGATGGCCATCCTCTGAACATTGTTTTGGGATCCACAATTTTCGCAGGACGAATCGAAGAAAAAGGCTCCTGCCCCAACTCCTGCGCCATTGGGAATGGGCATGATAATGACTTCTCAGGTAGCAACGAAGAAGCCACCATCTAATAGCTCTTCAGACGAAGACAGTAGTAGTGACGACGAAAACCCGAAGGACAAAGCAGTAGCTGCAAAGAAGAAGCCAGCACCAGATAGCTCATCAGACGAAGAAAGCACCAGTGATGATGATAAGCCCAAGAAAAAAGGTGCACCTGCTAAACCAGCTGCTACACAGAAACCTCCTCCTGACTCTTCGGGTAGTAGTTCCGACGAAGACTCGGTAAGTTTATTGGGATCGACTCCAGAAGATGCATGCTTGTATGTTATTGCTCTGACAAATATAGTTCTACGAACTAAATATAGTCTGATGAAGAAGATTCAAAGGCAGTGACAACAGCTCCTGCACCGGCAATGGGCATGGGAATGATGATGGGAGCTCCGCCACAAAAAAAGAAGCCTTCGCCAGACAGTTCTTCTAATGAAGACAACAGTGACAAAGAATCAGCTCCACTTTTGGCCAAAGTTCCTGCAAAGAAGAAGCCGCCACATGATAGTTCATCTGATGAAGATTCCAGTGATGATGAATCTTCTGCTCCTCCCAAGAAGGCTGTCCCTGCTCAAAATGCAACCATGAAGAAGCCACCACCAGATAGCTCTTCAGATGAAGATTCCAGTGATGATGAATCCTCTGCACCACCCAAGAAGGCTACACAAGCAACACTTGCAGTCAAGCCTGCTGACAAGAAACCACCATCAGATAGCTCTTCAGATGAAGATTCCAGTGATGAATCATCTGCTCCTCCCAAGAAGGCTGCTCCAACCAAGCCTGCTGTTAAGAAACCACCACCAGATAGCTCTTCAGATGAGGATTCCAGTGATGATGAATCTTCTGCACCACCCAAGAAGGCTGCACTAGCTACTAGTTCACCAGCAGTCAAGTCACCAGCAAAGAAGCCACCACCAGATAGCTCTTCAGATGAGGATTCCAGTGATGAGGAATCTTCTGCACCACCCAAGAAGGCTGCACTAGCTACTAGTACACCAGCAGTCAAGCCACCAGCAAAGAAGCCACCACCAGATAGTTCTTCTGATGAAGATTCCAGTGATGATGAATCTTCTACTCCTCCCAAGAAGGCTGCTCCAACCAAGCCTGCTGTTAAGAAACCACCACCAGATAGCTCTTCAGATGAGGATTCCAGTGATGATGAATCTTCTGCACCGCCCAAGAAGGCTGCACTAGCTATTAGTACACCAGCAGTCAAACCACCAGCAGTCAAGCCACCAGCAGATAGTTCTTCTGATGAGGATTCCAGTGATGATGACTCATCAGCACCTCCACCCAAGAAAGCTGCTCCTGCTGCGCCAGCTGCTGCGCCAGCAGAAGAGTCAGTTCAGCGAAAGAATTTCTTGGATGATTCAGATTCTGACAGTGAATCATCTTAAGTGATTTTCTCTCTCGGCATCAGCAGGAACGACGTCAGCATCAGCAGCAAAATGAATAAAGAGGATTTGTCATAGCTCAGTTGGTCGAGGCAATCGACGACAAGAGGCAATGGGACAACATTGATGACGATAACAGCAACGGGAATCATGACAGGGGCGATGTGAGCGCCAACAATAATCGCATTTACATAGTAGAAGAAAATGAAGATATAGGGAATTCTTCGGCCGTACAACACAATATAGTTGTTGTCGATGAAAGTACGGAGGAGACCCCAACGGCGACTTGCGTAGCTCTTTCTGCATCTGCCGGTTTTACAAGCGCAACAACGAACCCTGTACTGGATCAGGCGTCCCAGAAGACAGCTACTTGCGTCCTCAATTTGCAACGGATTCTCGCACCCGATCTCCGCAGCAATCACCACCATCTTCTTCTGCTGCTCAAAGATTATCCAATACAGAACTTCCCATAGCAACTGTCTCTACCACTGAAAGTATCCACCGGGCCAAGCCACAACGTTTTCATCATTCAATTGGAGATATTTTGGGAACCAGACGCGGCAAGCTATGTCTAGCTTCGGTAATTGCCTAGGTGGTACTGGTTGTGTAAGGGATTACCTTTGCCATTGAACCTCCCGATTAGGATTCCGGTGTTGGTACTTCAGTATCTGCAGTGACGAGCTCTATAAAATCTACTACCATCACAAGCACACACGCATCCTCTGTGGCACACAATACTCATCCCATGGCGAAAATGGTTTTGATTCTAACAGCCTCGACGTGGAGGGCAACTGCATATCACGTCAAGTGTCATTGACAATGCGGGCATTAGGAGAACTTTGATTGTGAGTCAATGGCGCTTTTGTGTATTGTATGCGTTTCAACATGCCGAGCCCACAAAGACTCATGCACTCATTTCATCCGCATTCGAGTACAGGTATTCCAATCAGTTTTCCGGAACCTTTCCTACCGACTTTGGTCTGGCGGCTTTCACATTATGCATTTCGGATGCCTCATCCAAGGCTTTGACGGGAACGTTGCCAGCGTCATTGGGCGCGTTACAGGTATTGGAATAGTTGGACGTGCAAAACAACCAATTCAGTGGGATTCTACCTATGGAATATGAAGAACTGTCGAATAGTATGCCGTACATGAAGTTGACAATGCTTTAAACGGCAATATCCCTACCAGGTAGGGACGCTTTTCGAAACTAAGTGGGTGTTTTTGTCTGCCGACAGGCTGGAAGAAATCATTCCTTTTGACTTTGAAATGCTCCACAGTATCACGTAGCTGCTAGCGGACACCAATCGTTGCATGGCACGTCCCAAGCGACTTGGGGGCGTTGAAAAATTCCAATTTCTGCGTGCTCACAAAAATGAGGCTGTTACTAGCAGCATTCCCTCGGAAATTTACGAAACACCAGCATCGAATTGCTGGTTTTTCTTGATTCAACGCGATTGCGGTGTTCTTTGCGATTGTCGTGCTTGTGTCTGTAATCCATTTCGTAACACGGTTACCGTGCCTTGATACTAATGGAGAAAGTGATACCGTATAGAATAGATGCATTTACTACTTTTTACCCTTCTTATGCTTTGAATTCCTTTGATACTTGTTTGTTTGTTTGTTTGCTGTGAAGGTTTTCGACGCAGCAGTGCTAACGGAATCCCGTGCAATGACCTGCTAGTCCATGTCCCCAAAACACCTAGAGCACATGGACGACTGGATGCTATCGGCTTGCCGGTTGCACTTTATTTTGGACTCGGTCTACTAATCAAATCGGTTGCTGTAAATGTACGCTGCAAAGATCTTGAGGCGGTCCAAAACCATAATTCCATGGATCGATGGAGACGTTGACATGTGCGACATCTCGTGTTCAGAATTATTTTCAAATAGTACGTGCAAACCATAGTGCATGAAATGGACATCTTCCAAAAAGCCCTTGTTCTTGTGAATGTCGGTGTGATAGATGACATTGAAAAACGCTGCAGCCTCAGGGCACGCACCACTGCTTTCAATTTGAAAAAAACTATCGGCAGCTCCAAGATCCTGTACAGTCTCAACAAAGAAAACCTTGAACAATTGCTTGTAGAATACCTTGTACTGTCGCAAACTCCAGTTCTTGTTTGGCCAGTCGAGACAACCAGGAGGACATTGTTCCCGTCCATAATAAATTTTTAATCGAGACTCCGCGTCTGTCTTGTATAGTATCTGCCATGTATCAACAGTTGCTGCGTATTTCGAAAAGTGATCTAGAGTCATGTGCGCAGAATCAGCCAGTTCTCGGTAATGATGATAATGATAACAACCACACACGGCAGCATCAGCAGGAAGCAACGGGCTATATTCCATTGTTTCAGGCGGTGTGTTCGAGACCACGATTAATGGAAGAACCGTGACTCCTAGAGGATCCATGGCTTGTGGAGGAACCGTTGCCATTGGAGGATCCATGATTGATGGAGGAACCGTGGCTGGTGGAGGAGCCATGGCTGGTGGAGGAGCCGCAATACCTCCAGTGGAAGCCTCCGACATTGGTTGGCCTCCTAGGAAGAGTGCCGGCTCATCTGGAACTTTAAGTCCAAGGTCACTCAAGTATTTCGGATCGAAACAACGAGTTCCGCTGGCTGTTGTAGCGTGATGAGGAGTAAAAATAGTAAAAGGAAACGGTTTATTGCTATTGTCGTCTGTCTGCAACCACGCCAAGGCTTGGTCGCATTCCTCGATGACCTTATTGCAGACCCGAAAGATGTTGGCAGCAGTAGGATTCTGCTTGATTGTTCTGTAAGCCCGTTGAGTTTGCAACAACCACCCGTTGCGTACGGAACGGTTGATCAAAGTCGCTTGCAGGTCGTTTGCCTTGAAAGAAAAATGAGAACGGTGAACGATCGAACGTCAGAACGGTGGAGTGGGCGATTGTAACGGTCGGCAATCATTAAAACAAGCTCAGCAATGGCACAGGAGGAAATCAACTCACCGGCATCGTCGTCGTCGATGGCGATATTGTATAACAGTTGCTTTGTTTTGAAAAGAATATTCTTTTGTGTGAAGTGTGAGTGAATGTTGTGTGTGTCGTGGTGCACATGGCATGGCGGTTTGATCAATCGAAAAGTGAACATGGTTCGCCGGCAGGCTATCTAATAGGGATAGGGATATCATCTTGCGCTGAATTTGCGAGCGAACGCTACCGCGTTCTCTCGACTATGCCAGCTCTCTAGGGCTACGTTCGGCTAGGTAGGGTGGTTTGGAGAAACTCGGCAATTTACTAGGGCCGACCTTTTCTCC
>Ga0210036_1002118_pt1 | contig 21394 bp, 14 predicted proteins | sample CryGeymeta201515_FD_185469 | JGI IMG/M metagenome (GOLD analysis project Ga0210036, IMG submission 185469) | Groundwater microbial communities from Crystal Geyser aquifers in Utah, USA - Crystal Geyser metaG 2015-15 (SPAdes) (version 2) | ecosystem: Environmental > Aquatic > Deep subsurface >...
ACCAATGTCCCATCCACACAACAAGTTCTATCCGACGGGTCCATCCAGTTTGAAAATTGTACGACGCTGACACCTCAAGTCGACTGCATTATTTTTTGTACCGGATACGATTACGAGTTTCCGTTCATCCAAGACCATAATGAAGCCGCCGCCGACGACGACGACGACGACGATGGAATTATTCAAAATGTACCCGGTGAACGTCGCATCCGACCACTGTACGAACAGTTGTGGCACGCCCGGTTTCCAACCTTGGCCTTTCTGGGCATACCGCATTCGGTCGTGCCTTTTCCGGAAGTAGAATTTCAGGCCGAGGCTGTGCATGCTCAACTTGATAACAATCGATTACCGCCGTTAGAGACGAGACTGGCGGCGGCTGAACGGGATGCACATGCAGGAGGCGCCAAGGGAAATGGTCGCATTCAAGATACTCATTATTTAGGTAGTGCACAGTGGGACTATTGCCGTCGCATGGCCAAATTAGCTGGTGTCTTTGATGAAGGCGTGGACAATTACATTGCCACCAATCAGGCCATCTACGAACACTCGTGGGAAGGAAGGAAAGGAGCGTTTGCTGCCGGACCTGACACCTACCGAGATGTAGACTACAGACGAGACGACAGACATCGGACATTTACTTGCAAATCTCTTGCTGCAAAATAATAATAATGATAAACTGAACTGCGTAATAAGTGGCGGCAAGCCGTAGAAATCCAAAATGCGTTTCTAATATTTTATAGATATTTATGTAAAGCTCCTCATATCATGTTCTTCGACAGCAATTTCGTCTGGAGCGCGGCTAGCTAGAGCCATCTTGGACAGGTAGAGCTGGAACCATAAACTTCATAGCATTCTCAGGAGAATTGAGCTGAGGCAATGGCAATGGCGTGAGCTTTTCCATAGTATTGTCAGATGTTTCTGCATTGGTGTTACAGCCATTCTGATCCACCGAGTCAGTAGAAAGAGCTGTTGCTGTCGGCACTGACGGACTGGAAGTTGATTCAAATTCCGGCTTGCCGTACTCCCCTGCACCCTCAGAGACATCAGTCTTGTTTTCTGTCGTGTCTGAAATCCCTAAATCACTGGCAGAAAAAGCAGGCATCCCTGATATAGACGACTTTGGAGCCTCACTCATAGGCTCGTCGGGTACTTCTTTTTCGTCCTCGTGTGCTGCATTCAAAGATACCGTTGCATTCAGCAACATTTCTGCGCTCGCCCTAGCGTGACCATTCTCCACTTCCTCTTGGACAAGAGATGCAGGATCTTCCTTACCTGGATTCGAGGATTTACCGGTCTGAGCAGCGGCTGTCTCCGCATCTTGGGCTCGAGAAAAAGCCGCCAACACGTTGTCGTCGCCCGAAATGGCATTTTCGGGCTTCTCTTGAGAATCTCTTTCGACTTCCGCGCTTGTCTCAGCCTCCATGGCAAATGGTGAGGTTTTTGCTCGCTTCGTAGCTTGATTGATGTCATCAATCTCCATGGCATCCGCCGACGATGAAATCTCTTCCGCGGCTATAGCTTCTAAAGAAATTGGTTGCGATTCTTCACGCGAAGCGAATTTCGTGTCCATTTCAATAGCACCCGCTAATTCAGTAGCTGCAGGAATTTCTGGCTGCGCACCAGCTTCCTGCTCTGCGAGCTCGCTTGCTGGTACGCCTTCAGATTCGGATTCAGACCTTGTGTGAGTATCCTCCGTATGGAATGCCACCGAGGCACATTTGCTGCTAGCTGGCTCGCCATCGTCAGGCGAGACATCTTTGACAGTCATAATCTCAACCTGGGAAGGATGTTCGGTGGCGGATGTCTCTGTCGGTGCAGCGGCAGTGGCTAACAAAGGCTTTTGTACAAAAAATGGCACAACAGCTGGGCGTTGCGGTTGTTGAATTAGTTGCTTTTGAATTTCATCAGACTGCCTGGCCAGGGCTGCAATGTCAGCATCAGTCACATCTGCAATTCCGCTGCACTTGTCTCCGAGAACTTCCTGTGCGAGAGCAGAATGGAATAAACCAAACGGTGGCCACATTGTTGATGCGTCGGGAGCTTCTGTCGAAATATTGGGCTTTGATCGAACCTTGAGCTCGTGACAAACAATGCCTCGCGCGGCAATGTTAATATTCGTAGGCTTTCCAGAACACAACGGACAGCTCCATTTTTCAATGCACTCAGATTCATGTTTAGAAACTCTGACACAAGGTCCATGAAACCACTTTTCACATACGTCGCAGCTCAACATAAAGCGCGCATCGGTGGGACCACCACAAACACAATGCCGGGCGCCCTTGTCTTCGATCACACCTGCTACAAGAGATTCCTCCTTCATCCGCATAGGAATGTCTTCGCACGCAGCTTCTATTTCTTCTAGACTGCTTACGTTGAAGCCTTTCTTTTCACCCGCGACAGGCGCCAGTTCCTTATAGACTTTGACTTGCCAAGACTTGGCGCGGCCGTACATATTTTTAATCATCCGAAGAGCCTTTTCTTCTGGAAAATCAATATTCTCAGCCATATTCATGAGAAATTCGATCTCATCAAAAGTTGGCTTTCGTGCAAGGTATCTGGTTGCCAATATGCACCAAGACATGCAACGAAAGCAGTTGAGTGAGGCTTGGACGTCGGCAGTTTCGAAGATCCTCAACATGCGAGCTTCCTCCATCGTCCTTTGCATGGCCCATGACAATGTTCCATCCTCGATATTTGGCCGGCTTAATTCGGCCCCTTCCTCCGTCTTGGGTGCGAGGACTAGGGTGCACACTCGCAAGCACCAGAGACGCAGATACGACGCTTTCGAATCCTCGTCAGCAAAAATCCCCTTTCGTTTTTCTCCCTCAACGGCGAGCACAGCCAATTTATCCTTGCTCGCAGCAATTTTAGTAGTCAGCTTTGCAATTTTCGCTTTCGCTGTGTCAGACAGAATTTAAGTGGAAAAATGAACGGGGTTAAAGAAGTTTGCAATCGACAAAAATTAAGTAGCGAGGGAGGGAAGATAATTTTACCTTCTTCCCGCGTCAAAAATTTGGCAGCTTTTTTGGGTTTCATGGCAGCCTTGGGGGCTTCTTGGGCACATTTTGCTGGAGTAGCAGCTGATGAAGCTGTAACGGAGTTAAGTTCGACTTCGGCGTTATCGTTCTGGGCCCTGTCTTCCATGGCATAGTCTGCTGTGACGCCGCCCTGGGCGCTACCCAGGTGATTCTCAATTGGTCGACTAATTGTCGGTGTCTCTGCGCGGGCCAGCTGCTCAACAATGGCTTCTCCCGAATCTTTGACCATGGTTTCTGAACTTTCCACAGCTTTAGCCTCGGTAATTACAGCTTTTGATGTGCTTGCGGGTAGTTGGCTCTTTTTAGTAGTGGGCGCGTCGGCTCGTAGTTGATTTTCCTTGATGATAAGAATATCCTTTTGAAATTTTTCCACATCTTTCATTTCCTTTCTAACTTTCCTTTGGTGTTTTTGTGCGTCGACTTGCCTCGCTCTCTTAAGATCCTTGCGGCAAGTCCACTTCCTGACGATACCAATGGCCTCGCGAGCGGCGCTCTGATATGTTTTGGTTATGCAGCAGCGGACACAACAGTAATTTTCAACCCTCTCGGCTTTTGACTCTGTGATTCCGATACAGACACCGTGATACCATTCTTCACATTCGTCACAACCAATCATGAAGCCTGAATATGCTCGGCGGCAGATGCAATAGCCCTGCATGGCTTCTTCGAGCCTCTCCAGCTCATCCGGCAATTCCAGTACGAGCTTCTCGTGTTCCTTGATGAGATCCTGGACCTCGTTAGCATTAGTCGTACCCGACTCGATGTCCAACTTCTTGGCTCGGGTGGCCCAGGAGCGGGCTTCGCGGTAAGCATTTCTTAAAATCTTCAATTCGTCACATGCAAAGCCCAGCTTCTCCCCTTCGTCAAGGATTGTCTTTGCTTCGTAGAGATTTAATTTTTCATCTCTGTTGTTTAATAACTGTAAGGTTGTAGCTCTCCACTCAGTTGATTTCTTATATATACCGCGAACTTTTTGGACCATGTCGCAGACTGAAATCATAGAGAGAAAAAAAGAGTAAGTGGTTAGAGACGCAGTAGGCGCTCGTCAAACCAGACGAAGAAACCGGACAGGACATACCAGAAGGGAAATCACGACTCTGGTCTGTAATATCCTTCAAGATTTCGACAGCTGGTCTTTTGTCTTTTGAAGAGAATAAAACTGAATTTGCATTCTTGCTCCATGCCATGAATCGTTCCCTGTCCGCGAGCAACACGTCAAGTCGCTGGAGCTGGTCAGCAATAAAGGACCCCCAAGTGGAGTTAAGTCTCTCCTCGAATTCCTTGTCGTCAAGCGAAATTTGCAATTTTGGGCTTTCTCCCTTCGAGGCTGTGAGGAGTTCTTTACCTGCTACCACAAACCTATCGAATTCACCAAAGAATCGCTTGTCGAAAATGTCTCGCTGGGTAACGAGGTATTTCAAAGAACGGACACACCAAATGGAAATCTTTTCAAGAACATCAGCCGCCTCCACTTCTCCGGAAAGTACTCCAAAAGACTTGGCCTCGGTATGATAATTCTTGATGAGATGGTTCACATTGCATATACCATTACCCGCGAAGTTGGAGCCATTGCCATCATCTTCGGCGTCCTCCATTTCTGTATTGCATAGGACTTCTTCGTTCGGAACACTTGCACCGTTTCCATCATTCTTGCCGTCTTCGCCGCTCACTTCGAAATCGTCATCGCTAGTGCGCGAATATTCGCTGGGCGGGCCATAAATATCGTTGACAACAAAACGCAGCTTTGTAAACCCGTTGAGAATCTCCTCCAGCTCTTGCCTTGCTTTAGCCCTCCATTCTTGGACCTCGCTGAGCTGAATCTGTAGTCGACGTACGTCTTCGGATGTATCCACCGGAAGGACAGAAGCCTCTCCTATGAGATCGATTATGTCGTCGACTGTGATTCTCGACTTTCTTCCTCGACCTTGACGTTGGCTTCGTTTCGGCGCAGCTTTCAGGACGCGGTCAGACCAGTTTTTGACAGTTTCGACAAGTTCCTCCAACGCTTTGGCCTCATCCAAGTCTAAAGAGACCGAGGATGCAGCAGCTTCTGCGGCGGCGGTCAATTGCGGCAAAGTGACAAAAACTGGAAGCGGCGGATTGCCCTCCGTCTTCTCGATGATTTTGCAGCGAACCAGAAGAACCCCGTATTCCTTTATCCATTCTTCTGCTTGCGTTAATATACGCTCCATTTTCCCAGTCGCACTCCCGATGTTCGCATGAATGGCAGACGCCTCCTTCACAATGGTGCGAAGCTTTTCCAAAGAGAGACAGCTTCGACCTTGGTTTCGACGATTATCCCAGTCCAAATAGGTCTGGTACTGGAGGACCCGGCAATCGCAGTGTTAAAATATATTTGTGAGAAACACGACAACAGAGAGAAACCTCAAAGAATGACAATCTTACCTTCTCAAACCAATCATCCGCAGCTTGCACGATACTGAATATTTCTTTCTCTCCCTCCAAGACCCATTCATTTCGTACATCGGGCGGCAGCACTAGTTTGTCTCGTAGCCCACTAGCTTTTTCAAGGTGATCCCTCAACTCTTCCAGCTTTCCTTGCTTGCATTTTGCCGCATTTTCCGACAGACTTGGAATCCATTTCCGAGCTTTCATGGTCCAATTCCTGCCGTCCAACTCAACCTGTAGCAACTTGACAATGTCAATATCCACAGGAATACGGCTACCTTCCGACGCAAAAACATGAAGGTCGGAGTGTTTACCCTCTACCAGAGAGTCTCGCATTCGAGCCATCCAGCGCAACAAGGTATTTTGAGCAGGTGCAGTATCTGCCATTGGTAGCGGGACTGGGCATGGCACTTCTTCGCTGAAATGTTCAATCCATTCTTCTGCTTGAGAAGCGCGAGCACGCAGCTTTTCAATGTAGTCCGACAAATCCACAGGCAGATCATCTCCAGTTTCTAAAAGCGTCTTAATCTCAGTCAAAGCAATTCTAGACCGAATAGCAATGCTGGCACGGTCAATCCAAGTTTCTACTGACTTGTGTGTCTCCAATAACTCAGACACCTCAGGGAAGATCAACTTCAGACGATAGGCATCGCGGACCATAGCGAGCAGAAACTTGACGCTCTCTTTCTTATCCTCCAAGTCTTCCTCGTCTTGATCGCACGACTGCATTGCCAACCATTAGGTAACAACAATTCGTCAGAACGAAGAAGAAACTAAAAACAGCTCACGCCCACGATACAGACAGTATACTTCAAATACATACCCTTTTCCACTCTTTTATTCTATCCCTCAGCAGATGTGCCTTATGCATCCGATTATCCAACTGCACCAGACTTTTTGTTCGAAAGGCAAAGCTGCGACCTTTTTGGGCCAAATCTTCCAAAACGCTCAGCTTCAACTCATCCTCGCTCAAGATCGCATCGAGCTTCTTTTGCCAGTCGACGTACAAATTCACCTGATTACGTAATTCGCTAGCATCGTCCAAGTCGACAGCGAAAGAGCGGCCCGTCTGCTCTAGCAGTTTTTGTAGGGCATCCAAGTCCACGCCGCTGTGGTGTGTTTCATACAATAGATCCATCAATTGTGCCTCACATTTTTTAGCCTTGTTAATGTACCCCATAATGTTGTTCAAGCAAGTGTTAATTTCTGGAGGCACGCTAGGAGCACGAAAGATATCTTCTGGAATAGGACGAACCTCAAAAGCATTTTTGAGGAACGACAGAAGCAAGGATAGTTTCGGAAGAGGCGCAGTATTACTGTTGTCGGTACTTGCTTTGGCCAACTGCTCCTCTATGGTCCGTCCAAATTCCAAAATAGACTTCCAGATTTCTTTCTGTACTTCGACGTCAGTTTCTTCTTCGTGCCCGCTGAACCCATTGACCGTGCTGTCGTTGTAGTTGCTCTCGACGTTACCACCGGGCGATAACGCGTATTTATGGCTGGCAGCACTGTTCGAGTTCCGAAAGTCGCCTGTCATCGATGTAATGAAAGATTCACTCAATTGCTGTCTCCAAGAGTACGTCTGGTTCGGATCTGGCTTCCGTTGCTTTCGACGCTTATGTTGTTTCACTCGACGAGCAAAATCAGCTGGAGTTTTTGCGTAAATGGATTGATGAATGGTTCATATCAGGTTGTGCGTGAGTTAAATCGAAGCGACCCTAAAATACTCGAAACAAATCAAGCAATGTGTAACATATATCAAAAGAGTGGGCGTACCTTTCCCGGCCGAAAGTTGCACCATGAGTTCCAATTTGGCTGCCGCAGACTGTCCCCTGTGTCGCAACCACAAATGCTGCATCGCCTGCAATCGCTCTTCGTGAGTCCCTTGCAAAGAATCTGTATCTAAAAAACCATGATCGCTGGTAACACGTTGTCGCTTTACGGCTGAATCGGCCGGATCACCTTTATCGTTCGCAGTGCCAGCAGCAGTAGTATCGAGTCCCATTATGTGGCGAGTGTACCAAACGATGGGGTCTTGTTCTTCCAGTGACACGACAGACGCGTCCTTTTTCCGCTTTCGGCGTCCTCGTTTCTTGGGCTGCTGAGCCAATTCTTCTTCGGCTTTTTCTGACGCTTGTATTAGGCGTTGTTGCTTGTCGAGATTCCACTGCAACATTTGACTCTGCCAAATTTTGCTTGTTACATTGTTATTGACTCCTTTATCAGGATTGAACTTTGTTGATGTAGTAGCGGCCAGCAGTAGAGGTTGTGCAAAGCTCCAAAAATCCTGTTCGGCAGATACGGTAGTAGTGGTATCCATCGCTTTGGCGGCGGCTGATTTGCCCCTTGTTTTGGTAGTGCTGGTAGGAATGCATTGTGGTTTGTGAAGCAAAGCCGATGGATCCGCAGGACACAAGAGTAACCCTCCTCTTTGTGTGGTTAATTCATCTTCGAAATCATCATCATTCTCTTGATCATCATCGTCATCCTGATGTTGGGTATCCGATAATTGCTGTCTGTCCGTCGTCGTGGTTCTGAGCGAACCACTAATGTTACTCCGAGTAGCGGATGACAAGGACAGGTCCGAGTGGGCGACAGGATTGTTAGTATTAGGGGAGGATGGAGCAGCCGTTTGGGAGACATCGACGGCAATGGGCGTGGTGGATTCTGCAGATGCGAACAAGGAAAAAAGAGTAGGTGAGGATTGCGAACTCGACAAGAATTCTGTGGTTAACCAACCAGATACATCTTGAAAGTCGAACGCTTAGGCTGCAACAATACACCATTAAGAGTCAAGATAAGGTTTGGTTGGAAGGCTGTGAAGAATGGCTTGGTTGGATGGTCTTTCTTTCATTGGTGTGGCGTCAACTGGTAGTCCGAACCGGATTCGTAGCTAGCTGTACAAATCCCCAGTTCATGCTCATGAAATGCCTCAATATCGCCCTAGATCTGCCCAGCAGTATTCGATTGGTTAATCACCAGTGCAGTTATCGTCGATAAATCCTTCGTACCGATTGGACTTAAGCAGCTCAACTCCAGTTGTCAGTCATTATCCACGCCATATGCCACACCTCCGACTCGCCCTTCAAAGTGCTCTTTTAAAGACGAATACCTTCGAATCCTTTTACCTCTACTGAGTTAACAAGCTTACCTTCTCTCTCCTGTTGTTCTTGGTTAAATAATTGCTCTTTTGATGCCACGATTTGATGTTTGTATTCTGCAACTTGCTCCTCTGTCAAATGTGGATGATCCCACGAGACTTTCGATGGAGCCGGACGACTGCTGGAGTACGCAGGGGATTCCTCCTCCTCCCCGTCGTCGCCGACGTCACCACCAGACGGTTTCTTGGGAACCTTGGCCTGGAATAAATGTCCCACGCGTATCTTGCGATTTTTGTAGAGATCGGCAATGGCGGGACTGCTGGGTGAACCTAGGACGATTCCCACCGGAAGAGGTCGGGTTGGAGTTACAGCTGCATCAGGGCTAGCAGTTGCTGCTGCTTCTTTGCGAGGACGACCTCGTCCAGAATATACGATGGAATTGGCACCAATGTTGACATTCCGCCGTCGACCTGCCATGGTGAGATTGTCTTGTTTTTTCGCTTGTAATCTGCCTTTCTTGAGTTATATAAATGTGTTTTATTCGTTGGAAATACTGGACGTGAAGTCAGTGAAGCAATAATGGGCAAAAATCTGTGTTGAAGAAAACATTGGCAAAAACTGATTAAAAAAGAAGGAAGCAGGCATGTCATTTTCATTCAGGGATGGAAGGACAGACCGAAGCCAGTCATTAGGAATAGAATTACTACTAGACTAGCAGACTACTCTACTACTACTACTACTACTAGCTACTCGAGTAGTAGACTACTAGTAGTAGAGTAGAGTAGTAGTATTTAAGAAGAGCTACTAGACTACTACTACTACTACTACTACTACTACTACTACTACTACTACTACTACTACTACTACTACTACTACTACTACTACTACTACTACTACTACTACTACTACTACTACTACTACTACTACTACTACTACTACTACTACTACTACTACTACTACTACTACTGCTACTACTACTACTAGTACTACTAGTACTAGTACTAGTACTACTACTGCTACTACTCTAGTAGTACTACTAGTAGTACTACTACTAGTTTGTAGTACTACTACTAGTAGTAGTACTACTACTAGTTTGTAGTACTACTACTACTACTACTACTACTACTACTACTACTACTACTACTACTACTACTACTACTACTACTACTACTACTACTACTACTACTACTACTACTACTACTACTACTACTACTACTACTACTACTACTACTACTACTACTACTACTACTCTAGCTACTACTACTAGCTACTAGCTACTAGCTACTAGCTAGTAGCTAGTAGTAGTAGAGTAGCTAGTGGCCGTAGCTTAATAGAGTACGTGGCTACTCCAGTGTCTAGCTAGTACTACTACTAGTAGCAGTAGTAGAAGTTGAAAACTAGCTACTGTAGCTATTATTATCCTCCAGTACGTAGACTACTGGCACGTTCTATTTTAAGAACAACTAACTGTTTTATTTATTTGATGTTAGAGTGCGACTAATAAGAGGCAGCTGGAGCTAGCTGAGATTTGTCGAGTTGGTTGTTTGACAATTCAGGCAATGCGGAGCCCAGAGCTTGAATACTTTGAGCATAAAAGCCGCCTACCACAGAAAAGCGAGACGCATGTGGACCGAATAAATCTACGAACGGCCGGAGACTAGAGAAGTTTCGAACAACCACCCTCTTAGTTCGACCTGGAAGCGAACAGATGTAATTCGGTTGATTGTTTATCACACACAGACACAAACATTAGAAATAGTCAAATCATTTTCTTGATTACAATAACGGTATAACGTCGCCGCGTATACACTAGATCCTAGATATCTTACCCACGGCGAATTTTTGAAGTTTGACGTCACACTGACCACTGACTAGCTGCAATTGACTAGCTGCAATCTGAATGAGTTTGCTGCATGAATCAGAAATACGAGTCGACGAGAGTCGGAAAGACCTCAGCGAGTCTATGATTTGTAAATATGTGGGTTAGTCAGAATTTAGCTAGTACTATTATATACCAAATGCCGACACAAGGTCAGATGAAGCGAAAACTTTTCGACACAAGCTGGTCGATGCTATGCGATCGTTTGCAGTCAACAAGAGCAATTTGAAAGTTGAATAATCAAAGTTGAATGACGACCCCAGTGCGACTGCAGGTCGCGAATTTTATGTTGACATCGTCTATAACTTTTTAGGGAGGACTTTCGGCGAAGACTGCCACGAGTGATACGGTACAATTTGAATATCGTCTCTCTTGATCATATTTCAGGCTCAGCCTTTCATGCTACATTCGTGAATTCTATTCTTACAAAAGATGACTTGCTAAAGAATCTTGATGAACAGTTGGTTTTGTTCTTATATTATTACGTATGGCCTACAAATCGACTGGCAACAGCAAACACCACAGGATGCTTGCACCCATCGGACCATTGTCACAGTTGCTTGCGTTACTCCGAAAAGATCAAACGAGTAGCGCAAGAAAATAAAGTCTCAGAGAGACGAGAGAGATCTCAGAGCAGATCTAGGCAGAGTCAACCGAGGGTCCACGCAATCCATGCATGATACCATCTACAACAGCAGCCTTGTTGACAGCACCATTGATGGCATTTTTGTTTTCAAATGTGATCTTTACTCCTTCAATGTGTTCAAAGACTGGAAAGTTGCTGTTCTTGAGATACTTAGAAAGCTGTGATTCCCAAGCTGCATGGCTAGTCTTCTTTGTTTTGGTAGCATCAAGGTCTCCATCCACTTGGGCTCCAAGGATGAATGACTCAGTGGAGGAAGGGCACCATCCACGGCGGCAGTGCCACATGGGGAAGAATTGGGAGTAATCATAACGGTAGCGAGCAATGTCTCGCTTTCCAAGCATGGTTTCACCAAAGTCATCCAAGGACTCAGTAGTAGCAGGTTCATGAGTCTGGCCTTCAAAGACAACACCAGCCAAGTCCAAGACATCTGAGTTACCATGGGACTTGTGGAAAGCCTTGACAAGGGAGGTGGAGATGAACTCCTGCTCCTCTTTGGTAAAGTCAGCATCATACTCAGTTGGATTCAGCAGGACAATACTCACCTCACCATCACTGATGGGAAGGTCTCCATCATCTTGAGTGGCAAGTGCTTGTTTCAAACCATTGACAGCTTTTTTGTTGTCAAATGTGATCTTTACTCCTTCAATGTGTTCAAAGACTGGATAGTTACTGTTCTTGAGAAACTTGGCAAGCTTTGACTCCCAAGCTGCATGTCTTGTCTTCTTTGATTTGGTAGCATCAAGTTCTCCATCCAATTGAGCTTCAAGGATGAATGACTCAGTGGAGGAAGGGCACCATCCACGGCGGCAGTGCCACATGGGGAAGAATTGGGAGTAATCATAACGGTAGCGAGCAATGTCTCGCTTTCCAAGCATGGTTTCACCAAAGTCATCCAAGGTCTCAGCAGTAGCAGGTTCATGAGTCTGGCCTTCAAAGACAACACCAGCCAAGTCCAAGACATCTGAGTTGCCATGGGTCTTGTGGAAAGCCTTGACAAGGGAGGTGGAGATGAACTCCTGCTCCTCTTTGGTAAAGTCAGCATCATAGTCAGATGGATTCAATAGAACAACAGTCACCTCACCATCACTGATGGGGAGGTCTCCACCATCATTGTTGGCAACAGGACCAGTAACAGTAGACCCATCTTCATTGATGGCAAGAACAGGGGAACCGTAGGATCCGAACAAGGTAGCGGTAGCAAGAAGGACACTAGAAAGCTTCATGATGTGGTAGGTACGAAGGATTTGAAAATAAATTAAAAAGTAAACGAAAGCGGTTGAATCGACGAAACAACGAAAACGATTAGTTTTGTTTGGAATTGCGATTTATGAGCTCAAAGGTGACTTTTCTTTTGAGCTTTCAAAGCGATTTTGCTCTCACGCAAGCATACTTGACAACGTCACGATCAGACCAAGTTTAAATTAATTAAGGCGCGGGAGTTCATTTTTGGATTTTGCCGTGCTTTTGTCGTTGCAAATCGAAATTTTGCGGTCGCACTTCGTCCGAGTACCGGGAGCCGAACTGGATTTATACAAAGCATTTCATCAATGGCGGTGACTCCACGATCACTTATACATTGTTTTTGATAAACTAGGTTATGGCTTTGGGTCTATGTAGTATCAGTAGGGCGGCGAGTGATCGTGCCAAACCTTCCTGTTTGTTCCAGACTGATCTTCTATGTCCCCACGGGAGTCGATGCTTTCACACCTACGGTACTAGTACCAATCTATTATCAATCTTCAAGTACTAGAGAGGGTATCGATTGATGTAGCGATGAGACGTGGCAATCCTTTCTCGCTTTTCTGATGCCTGTACTTGCGACCTCGCGGGGTGAATGGCAAGGTGTGGGAAACCTTTTTCTCTTCCGTAAATCACTTGCTACTTTCGACTTTCTATGAACCAACAACCGTGGCAGGCAGTGGTAGAGCCAATAATGTTAACACCATCCCTAACGGAGTATCTTCCATGAACGACGCTGGCGGAAGCCGACGCAGAAACAACACATCAGCTCTCAACAATAAAAAAAAATAATAGCAGTCTAGTCATTCAAAGGGGCTTCGTACTTGCCTTCCACAACCAATCCTCCTGTCACCTGGTACTGGTACAGCCATTAGTTGTTACGATGGGAAGAACAACCCGCTCCAGCTCTCGTAAGAGCGAAGACAAGACAGTTGCGGCAATTGCCAAGCCGGCGGCTGCCAGTAAGAAGAAAGTTGTTGTGAAAAAGAAAGAATCTCCCGTGAAAAAGAGTGCTCCGTCAACTACGAAGGCAGCCAGCAGTGGAACCGTCGTTTCCATTGAAGCTTGCAAGCAATGAGGTGCATTCAAGTCCCGGGCGGCCAAAATTGAAAAGGCGGTTGGTAGCAAAGCCACTGTTAAAATCAATGAGGAAAAGGTAGGATAGTGCTGTTGTCTTCCTGGCATATATTTTGAATATATATTTGCGATCTCCTCCACTCATTGTTTCGTCTACTCTTTTTTTTTATGAATGACTCTCTACAGCCCGGGAGAGGAAACTTTGTGGTTCGTGTTACGGGAAAGGAAGAGCCCATCGTTGAGTTGTTGGCGCTCAAACGACCTTTTCCGCCTTTGAAGGCACTCGATATGGACGATGTTTGCGATAAGGTCTTGGCGGCTCTCGAGTAAAAATATATATTTCAGATGGCTACTTATTATGCAAGGTAGCCGAAGAGGATTTGATGGCAGAAAGAAGGCTTGAATGACGCTCATGATTTTCCACACTGCAGCTGTGGTATCTTTGGCTGAACAGAGTCTGGGCATTATGCACTCTTTGCTACTTTTTATAGTTTAGCGTAGCGTCTACCAAATGAACGAGGCAAAAAACTTAGCAGTGTGATAGAAAGGATGGGGTTTCCACCCTCTCTAGCTAGTACTAGTAGCAGTGTATCACGGAGTAAACGAAACACAATAGTAGTACAATATTTACAGCGGGGACGAAAACAAACTCCAGTATTGATCAATAATAGTCTAGTAGTAGGCTAGTAAGCTGGTAGACTTTTCTAAATTGACCATAATATCTTTATGTCATTCATTGAGCTTTTGTTGGTAAAGTATGACACATTTTGTAGTATTGATTCATATTAATTATTACAGCTCAGACAACAAAAAGTGCTCTAGTCGTCCCCTGGCTATGTTGTTGAGTGTGCGAGCTACCAATTTATGAATTGTGAGTGACGAACATAGACGACTGCGGCGAGAGGTGTATACTAAAATCAAGCTCGAGATTTTAGCATTCGGAGAAAGAAACAAGCGCAAGATAACTTCTGGGGAATCTTCAAACAGACATGTCTGCAGATTGTTCCTTGGTGGTGGTATCATTGGCATCGTCAGTATTGCCATTTTCGTTACTGGTAGGAGCCTCCGCGACTTCGTCAGCACTGTCCTTAAAGCGAATTCCGCCCTCAGAGTCGATCAAACCCAAAATGTTGGCGCTTTGTACCCAGTAAGTCTGTGGAGACCCAACTCCTCGTGGGCGAGTGGTTTTGAGGCTTTTATAGATATCCCGGACTTCGTTAGGAATCTCGGTACATTGCTCGAAGTGGAAACGCTGCATATCAGCTACGGTCTGGTAGATGCGGCTGATAGACGATGGGTAGCACACTGCTCGTTCCGCGCGGTCACGAGGACGCAAGTGAGAACAGTAGACACATCGGATTCCAACTTGGCCAATCACCAGCTTTTGGGCACCTTTAGTATGACGAGCAGCCACATCCTTTTCAGTTGCTGCAAATATCTCCACCATGGTTGTGCGGACGTAGCACTGGCGATCAGAAAGGCTGTCACTGTCCGAAGCCAGTGACAACAGCATGCCGCGTCGTTGCTCAGGTTCACGTGGTTGGTGATGATGTCCCTGGTACGGGGTGTAATGAGCCATCTCATAACCACCACGGTACGCGTATCCTCTAGGATCTTGGGTGTAGCCTTTCTCCGCGGGCAACATGGGTATGGGTGGACCGGCTCGTCCATAGTAAGCGCCAGGTGGCATAGGGCCGACCTCCTGGGTAGCGTGGTAGAGTGCTCCAAGCCCATTTCCAGGACTAGCTCCAGCTCCATGAAAAGGACGCAGGGGTGGGCGAGGATTCAGTCGGGCGTAGTGTTCCTGCTGGCGACGAGCACACGCTTCCTCATGAGCACAGGCCTCATCGTAGCTCAGGAAGGTAGCAACGTTGCAGTAGTCGCAAGCCCAACGCTTGGCGGTACTCGGGCGCAGGTAGACATTGTCACGTTCGTTTGCACCATAGTGTCCCATACTAGCTTCAGGAGCAAAGTCGCGAGGAATTCCATGGAAACCATCAGACCCGTAGTAAGCATGACGGTAGTAATGAGGTTCGTAAGCGTGAGTGGCGCTGACCATGGAAACCGATTCGGGCGTCAGCGTCGGTGTAGAAGCAGCGTAACCCTTTCGGGAAGGGGTATTGCTGCAAAAATGAGAATCCCCATGAGCCTCATTTTGACGCTGATTTTCATGCGATGGAACAATAACATGCCTTGGATAAGAGGCGGGCGAATCGGTTTCCATCCTATCCCTCGGGAACATACTCTTTTCTCGCTTGGCGTAGGGAGGTGTCGGCTTACCAGGACCCATATCTTCGGGTGACTCAGGCTCCCGATCAGTCAACATCTTGCGCTTACCCGTGGTTGGTGCAGGAGATCCACCCCTGGAGTTTCCTTCCCTTGAAGAGTCCCAGTCTTCCATGTCTCCTCGGTTCTGCTCGAACCTCTTTAAGGGAGGCACGGCTGCAATAGTATTAATACAAACGTATATTAGTGGCATGATAGATGATGATATCAACAATGTTGTGACTAATGGATGCGGAACATAGTAACTTACGCTCAACTTTTGCTGTTTCGAACATGCTATCCATTTTGTATCGGATTTCTGAAATTTTTCGATTTGTCTTGTATTTAAGTCTAAACTTCGCGACAGACTTCCGACAAACTGATATTCACGTTAAGAATACTATTTCAATACTATAGGTACAATCAGGAGAAAGATGTGGCTCTGTCTTCGTCCTGCTGATTGCTGTCGGATATTTCGACTTGATGTTTGATTGCAAAATAATTGGACTTGTTGCGCAACTTGTGGGCTAACAAAAAATGTGAGTGATTGAGTCTGGTTCTTGGACTCCGGCTTGAGTCTGGTAAAAAGACTGTACCAATTTTTAGACAAAAATTCGATGCGACATTTATTCATTCAAAAAGTATGAAGGAATTTTATCTACATCAAATCTTGTACCTTATTTCAAATAACCGCCAATAACGCTCACATTTCTGAATAAATCAAAATCTAGCACAAATACCGTGGCAGGTCTTGCAGCCTGACGAGGCCCCGAGACTGGAGTGCGTTGGCTTTCCTCCCACGTGTCCTGCAGAGTACTGCGAAACAATTGAAAAGGCTTGCGACCCCTTCGGGGGTAGCAGCCAAAAATATATCGGTACGACTCCAGTCCCTCTTGGAAAGACAGCGTTTGGAATGTCAAGCTCCCAGCAGAACACACATACCAAAAATTAGTCGTACAGGCGGTGCTTTGTCTCGTAGACTCGGTAGCTTTCTTCTACTGAAGCAACAAGTTGGAAACTTCGTCGAATTGGCTTGGTTGCGAGCTCCAAACAATGTGCAAGATGCTACTAATAGCAAGTAGACACTTGCTGCGAAAGGGCTTGAAAGAATTCTCTTAGATCATAGGTTGCCGCAAGGTGCCGTAGCATCCTCGGTAATTTCGCTGTTAAAATCTCCGATTGGTGACATTTTCTGGGTGAATGCTTGTCTGCACCTCTATGGATACAACAGCAAAACAACAGGGTTGAACTCGACGAATCTGTTAACTATTATGTGCACGTCCTCTGATCTTTTCCCTACCGTCTTGCAGGTAGGTCTAGAGCTAGAGGTGGGTAGGCAGGCAGGCAGGCAGGCAGGTATGAACTAATTTGCCGCTAGCTGTGATCCGAGTAGTTGTCACATAGCAGACAGAACAGGAACTCTAGCATAACTCTAGACAGTGTTGATCTCTCTGCTACTAAGTGTTTTGGAATGTTGACTTTCCCTTTGCATTGACCTATGTTCGCCCTAGCATGCCCTGTGTACAGTAAAATTACACCTAATAGCATTTGGTTTACTTTACAACACCCTTCGAATTGCACGGTGTATTGCCGGCCCAGCTGCTCAATCGCATCATTGACCTACGCCTTGCCAGCTAGGATAATTTTATACCCGTTTGGATCCATTACACCAATTACTTTTTGACCAAACATCTTGGTCGGTTTCATAAAGATGGGACATTCAAGATCACTCTCTTCCAGCAGTTCTTGAACTTGTTCGTAGACCGCGTCAATGTCAGCTTCCGTCGCAATAACCAAGTGATCAAAGCAATTACCCATACTCAAGGTACTGCCCCTTGGAAGAGGCTCAAAGACCAACGTTGTTGGCACTCCATACACGGACGAATCATCCGTCATGTCTGTAAGTAGTGCGGATGGGTACCTCAAACATAGCATTTCTCCATTATCTCCTACGGCTGCCACATCCATGCCCAAAATATTGGTATAAAAATCGGTCGTTTTGTCGAGAGCGCTCGTGTGCAAACAAAAGCGGGCAAAGTAATCTCCCGGCGCCGAGGCTACCAGTTCTGTCCGCAGGCCATTAGGTTCCTCCTGCTCTGGAGGATCAGGTTTGCTCCCGGTAATGACAGAAATTAAATCTTCTGGAGAGGCAAACTGGATTAACTTGCTGATGCCCAAGTAGGAGATGGCATTACCCAACACAAATTCTTTGTGCTTGTTTCGGACGAGTTCCAGAGCAAAGCATTTGTCAATGGATTTTCCATTACCCAGCACACAAAATGCAGATTTTAATTTATCATCCCCGTTGTCATTGCTGTCTATTTGTGAACTAGCTGTGACTTGTGCGTTGGAGGTTTCTTTCCAAAATTGTAAGGTTGTATCGACGGATGGAACTTGCAACATGGCATGGGATAATCGAGAGGCAGCTATCGGCCTTCCCAGTAAATTGTCGTTTTTATCTTCATTTGCTTCGTCGACATCACTGCTGTCTCCATTGGCCTTGATAACTCGCAGCAATGAGTGGCGCCTGTGATGCTGCTGCTGCTGCTGCTGCTGCTGCCGATGGTATAAAAGAGCTGCAGGTTGAAAAGCGTGTACTGGGCAGATATTAACTACCAGGGCCACGAGCACGAGGATGGTTTTGGATATTGATATCATGACAATTTTTTGTACTCTTGCGATATTGATTGCACTAGTTGCATGTAGCAGCTAGTTAGTACTCTAGATTTCTTATGTGGCGGATTGGTTGCACGACGAAAGATCGGCCTGTCACATTGTGCAGGCCTTGTTGCTGAATGATTAAGGATACTAAAGAAGTCCGAAAGAGTTTTCGACTACAGAGTATCACTTTTGACCAATATTTACCGATTTTTGGCCGATTTATGATGAATCGATTGACAGAGTTTGAACAAATTCCGATTCCTCACACCTTCTTTCCTGCATGTTGTACTACTACAGTCGTCTACTACTATTAGTACTAGCTAGCTACGACTCCTAAGTACTACTCCTGTGGTACTAGTACTTGACTGCTACTAACTACTGTAGAGTAGTAGTAGCAAGTAGTAGACCTCCCAACTGGACATGATACTAATCCTTTCTTTCTAGCTACTACCAGGGTAGACTAGTCTACCAGACCTGGCTAGCTACAGTGGTACTGTAGTAAAAATCATCGGCGACTCACTGACCAGACTTACGTCTCCATTCTAAGTTTATTTTTTCTACTCGGAGACTCGGAGTGTGAATTGCCAATGGGGTGCCAAGAAAGCACGGCAATGATGCCAAAGATGAAAGAAATTACGTTGGAATGCAGTGATGGCATCCGACTGGCGGCTCAATCCTATCAACCGTTCGCTTTGTCATCACGACGCCAAGATGTAGAGGATCTCCGCATCCTATGCCTTCACGGTTGGATGGATAACTGTCAAAGCTTTCACTTGTTGGCTCCCGCTCTCGTATCACAATTGGACGTCTCCATATTGGAAGGAGATAGCAACGAAAGTGCTGGTACGAACAACAATAGTGCCAAGAAAGGATACAACGTTCACGTCGTCGCTCTGGATCTTCCAGGCCATGGCTTATCGGACCACCGAAGCTTGGATGCTCCTCCCACGGTACGATCGGAATATCTTTTCTATATTGCAGAAGCGGTGAAGCAGCTACAATGGTGGAAACCTACAAGAGGCAAGGCCAACAACCACGACAACATGCCAACTGTCACAAAGTTTGTCTTGGTGGGACATTCCATGAGTGCGGGGATTTCCCTTTTGTACGCTGCTGCATTTCCGGAACAAGTTCGTAATTTAATCATGCTGGACAGTGTCGGACATTTATCTCGTCCCGCAGAAGCTACAGCAGAACATTTGCGTACCTATGTTCAGAGTCGGCAGCTGGATGGACCCTTCTTGCGGCAACCATCGAATCGGTTCTACTATCCTAATCTAGAAACTTGCGTCCAAGTTCGAGTTAGATCTGCAGCTACATTTCCTGGAAAGCAATATATTTCCGAAGAGGGAGCACGAGCTTTGGTGTCACGAGGCGTTGTCGAAGAGGAAGAAGCGACAACCTCTTCATCATCCTCAACCACGAAATTTCGGTTTCGACATGATCAACGACTGATGTGGTCTTCTCTACAGTATTTTACCGACGAACAATTACACGTCCTATACACGGACGTTCAGTGTCCTACGTGTGTATTGCTGGGGAAAGATGGGTGGCCAATAGAAGAGAAACAAAAGGCCCAAGTTCAAGAGACTCTCAAACCAATTGTTTTCGAAACGCTCCCCGGAAGCCATCATTTGCACACGGATCCAGATACAGCCGACAGAGTTGTAACAGAAATTGTAAATTTTCTACAACCATAACTGATAGAATAATAGCGAAGCTAGCGTAGAGCACATTTTTAAACTGCAACTGCAAAAGGAAAGAGCTTTCGGCATCGTGGGTCTTGACATTTGAAAACATAAATTTCATTCTTTGAATGGGCAAACTTGTATGAATTTGTGTTTTATTGATGCTCTTGCGATAATAAAGATATTATGCAAATCTACAAAAATCTACAGTATGAAATCTTCAGGTAACATGCATCTTCATGCAGTCATCCAGGGGTGCATTTATATAAACTTGCAACGTTTGGAAAATACACACATGGTCGGAGCCAATACCAAAATAAGATGCGCTACTTTTTTGCGTTGCCCTTGATCAACTGTGGTCTTGGACTGCAGAGACTACTATTGAAAAACAGCTCACACTTGAGATTTGAAATGAACCCAACTACTCTTCCTCATCCTCTCTGGGGGGTGGTGGCGGCGGAGGAAAGTCACCGTTTCGTATCCGGTCGGATGTACCAGGCATAGCAAATAATATAACGTTATCTTTGTTCCTACTTTGTAACATTTCAATCCCCTCTGGTGCCCCTGATGTTACTGCCAAATCTTTAAGTTCCTCGAATGCCTTTTCCAAAGTTCCTGTACGTTATTGTTGTTGTTCGCGTGTATAATCGTGCAATCAACAAGACAGTGTCAGTATTACCAAGACCGGATGGCAAGATCGGATCGCACGCGCACGCAAAGAGACACATAAAATTATGCAAAAAGTAAAAAAACACACCAAATGCCTTGGTATTGACTTTGACTTTGACGGCAGTGTGATCTTGGAGCAATTCTTTTAAAGAATTGCCGTGGGATGCAGTGGCGCCTTTGGCTCCAATTGATAGAAGAGGTTTCTTGACATAGCGCCATGTTTTTTCCAAATCGGTGCCACTTGGAATTCCCGAGGAGTCTTCGCTCATTCGACATTGTGTGGATGACGACGAGGATGCGTTCCTGCCGCAGCGCATGTGTCGGATATCCAGAAATGAAGGGGCAGTCTGAGGAACAACAACGACAGGAATTGTTTGAAAACATGACACCAGAGCTACTTTAAGCAGCAGTAGCAGCAATAATATCGCTACTCTGCAGTTTCTAAATTGGCGTCTCATTTTGAGTATACTTTTGTAGATTTCTTGAACAGCATCTATTCTATTGTTTTGTGGTTTGATGTTTGATGTTTTGATGGTGTCGGTGGCAGCTTGAAAAGGGCGAAAGCAGACGACTAAAAAAATAATGAAAAACACGAGATTCAATCTCACTTCAACACAACGAACGTTAGTGTCGCAAATTAAGCCCAGGTGGACTACGGCAGTTTACCTTGTCTCCTATTAGGGACTATGATAGGACTCAGGAGTTAGGTCTTACTCTATTAG
>Ga0210036_1002120_pt1 | contig 21388 bp, 28 predicted proteins | sample CryGeymeta201515_FD_185469 | JGI IMG/M metagenome (GOLD analysis project Ga0210036, IMG submission 185469) | Groundwater microbial communities from Crystal Geyser aquifers in Utah, USA - Crystal Geyser metaG 2015-15 (SPAdes) (version 2) | ecosystem: Environmental > Aquatic > Deep subsurface >...
TACCAGAACCTCTGCCAATTACTTCATGTTTTTTATATCCCAGATGGTCAGTCAGTTCTGCCTGCATCATATGTTCGAGGGTAGGGCCAACCAACTTGGCCACCACTCCATTTTTACCAAAGAAATCATCTAGATTCTTGGCTTGGGATAATACATTCTGAATTTGTTCCAAAGAAGGAACAGGTTTTACTGAATCTGTCATGCGCCCTTTCTTGTTTTATTAATACGTCAGAGAGCTATTGCTCTCTTGCGTTTACACAAGAAATTGTACAGACTCGCCTATAACCATCCACCCCTCTTAAGGAAGTCGTATAAAATACCTTCATTAATTATCCTCTCTAGATACAGCTCCTTTACACAAAGCATGCTTCATGCAGATTGAGTATGTAGATATAGTGCTCTGTCTATATAATACACCTTGATCTTCATACAGAGAGTCAGACTATTATTTACTAGTAATTTTCAATCTAAATAAAAAAATGAATTGCATATGATATTCCCTTTAGACCATACAAGTTCTTTTGGATTCTTGACAAAAAGTGCAGATCATAATATCAGCGTTTTTCAACAAATTTCTGAGTGTATTAGTGATACTGCAGCAGTAAATCTGATTAAAGAGATATTTATTAGTCACTATAGTAATTTTTTTGATATCGAATTCTCTAAACATATTATAAACACATCTCTTGATATATTAAGCTCATATCCAGACAAGGCTGTGACCATATCACAATTTAAAGATAGAATAACTAAAGTTTCAGCACTTTTTTACCCTCAAGACAAAGATTCTCTGTTTTTCCAAAAATATGCTGAATATAAAAAGCTGTCGAAACCTAAATATTATTTTGAGATGACAAAGGGAGATTTTTTAGGTGAAAAAATACTAGATTTTGGATGTGGAAAAGGATATTTCTCAAACTATTCATATTCTCATGGTTTCTCTTCGATCGATGCGGATGTAATTGATTACAATGAAGTTCGTCGTAAAGAGATACCATTCGTCCAGCTTAAAACAACGAGAGATATAAGTAGCAGATTAGACCATGTGGACACAACAGTTTGTCTAACAGTTCTGCGTCATATTGAAAAAGAAAAAATTAGTGATGTTCTCTATAAGCTCTCTCTTATATCAAGAAGGATTATAATTGTTGAGGATATAATTGATCTTGAATCATTCAGCTCCAAAAAAATGTCTTCGCTTGAAAAAAAAATGATGGGTCTTACTCAAGAATCAAAAAAAAATGCAATGATACTTGCAGACTTCTATGGGAATGTAATTGCTCAAAGTTTATCTAGAATGAGTTTGCCTTTTAGTTTTAGAACATCCAAAGAGTGGGTGAGTATTCTAGAAAGCAATGGTTTCTCAGTAAAATCAGTGATTCCCATAGGCTCCCCTAAGGTTAGTTTTCATGGATTTTTTCAAGTAAAAATTGTTTGTGACAGCAATAACTTTGCATAAGAAATAACTGAAGATGGCTCTCAGTTAGTTAATAGTCAAGACAAGTGCACCTCCACAGATGAGATGGGTCTAGCTCAGAATAATCTTCTTTTTATATCATGCAGACGATGCTAGCCTTTATTTTCTCAGTCATTGCTTATTCATGTCAGCTTCAATCAAAGATCTAAGATAAACTGACCTGGGAATCTTCTTTTCTTTTGAAAGCTCATCAAGATATGCTCCGATCTTTGGAGATATAAAAAAGTTAAATCTAACGTCCTGATGCGAAGATGCGTATTCAATTGAGTCTATAAGTGTCTGCTTTAAATTAGCTTTCGTATAACTATTAAGAAGTAAAAGATCTCCACCGTCATCTCTTAGTATGTGAGGAGTATGACTTTCATGAAAAAGTGCAATTACAGGCTTGTTCAGAGTGAGAGAAGTAGAAATTTCTTGCCCAATTCCAATGCTCTGATTTGTCACTTCCAATAGAATAATGTCAGCTTGTTTTTTTAACTTTGTGAGTTGTTTTTGAGCTGCTAAAGATTCGTCCTCACTTTGCTCAAGATAAAAATTGTGATTCTTATCTAGAATCCCATGAGATAGTACTTTATGACCAGAATCTTCCAGCACTTCAATGATTTTTATGCAGTTATCTCTTATCTCATCAGACATCTTACTGATTGAAGTGCTGAAATAAATCTTCATTTCTTCTTCCCTTTTTTTTCAACTCCTGTCAAAAATAAACTACTACATTCATCTACCATCACGGACTGGTCAATCTCAAACTGGTATTTAGATTTTGTAAAAAATGTAGGTAGACTACCACTCCTTATTATGGAAAAAGAACCACTTCCGTTGGCATCTACTCCACAAACAACTCTTTTGAAATGGGTAAGAAGAATTGCTCCCATACACATTGGACAAGGCTCTAAAGTTACATAAAGAGTGGCATCCTCACCTCTGGAGGCTAATAATTCTGCGATAGAGTTCATTGCCTCAACCTCAGCATGAGCAAGCTTATTTCCAGTTGAGTAAACCCTGTTTCTGCCTCTAGCCACAACCTTATTATCAATGACAATTACACATCCAACAGCCCAATCTCCAGCATCTAAAGATTTTTTAGCTTCTAAAAGCGCTTCCTTCATAAATTCATTGTCAATTTTATTTTGATCTTTACTCATTATTATCCTAATTATAATTCTAAATATTCCCGTAAATACAGCAAACTAATGGTTAAATACGACTTTACTACGTTATGACGAAAATGTCGAATAATGATATCATAAATTGTATATGAAGTGTGTAATTGGCAACCCCCAGAGATGCGGCCAGAACTTCTATAAAATCATCGATTCCGTAACGAAAAATAATGGCTTTATTCTTAGCAAATATGGTAGGGGGAAAATCAGTGATTTGATTATTGTCTAGGTTTCAGAAACTGAACTACGAACAGGATATATTGTCGCTGAAGCTCTAAATTCCAGAATTCCAATTCTTGTACTATACAAAAAGACTTCATACGCTTCTTCTAATCTCAAGTCACTCATAAATGAAAGAATAATCACTCTTGAATATACAGAACGTTCACTTTCTCAAGTGGTAGAGTTTGCACTTAGATCTGTAGAGCAAATGTTGGATCATCATTTCAGTTTTTCTATGAGTAAAAAATTGAGCTACTCTCTTTCTTCAAAGACAAAAAAAGAAAAATTGTCAAGAAATGAGTTGATAAATAAATTTATCAAAAATGAAATGAAGCTAAAAAGGTCTCCTGGATAATATTTAACAATGCAACGAATGTCCATCGAGTATTAAAGACTAATCTATTCTTAAATTAAGCTAATGAGAACTAACACTATGAAAAATGATAAGCAATTTACCAGTCTTAATGACGAAGAACTATGGCTACTTTATGCTGACGCCGAGCTCGAGCTCAAAGAGAGGGGGCTAGTTAGAACTAGAAACATTGTGGGCGAAAGAGGGGAATTTCTAAGTATAGAAGTGTATAACTCTACAAATGGATTATCGAATCTGCAAGCTGCTCCAGAAGGAACTCAGAATGTTGATGCGCTGAGTAGAAAAGGTGAAAGATACAGCATAAAGACAATGACAGAGCCAAGTGCTACGACTGGTGTCTTTTATGGCTGTGGAGACAATAATGAGTCAGTCCCCATTGAAAAGAAATTTAAGTACGCTGTGCTAGTACAAATTTTCAAAAATTACAGACCTAGATTGATACTTGAATTAACGTGGGAACACTTTTTGAACTTTAGAAGATGACACAAAACAATGAGAGCCTGGAATCTAAGCATAACTAAAAAAATGCTAGATGAGGCAAAAATAATACTTGATAACAGAGCGCAGCGATAACTAAATCTTCAGCTTTTACTCCCCCCTCCACTCATTCATCACCCCCGCCAGCTCCTCCGCTGACATTCCGAATGTATCGTGCAGAGCTCCTTCGAAACCCGTCATGTTTTTTGCCAATTGTCGCGAAGAGACATGCTCTGTGTAGTTTGGGGAATAATCGAAGACAACCATTTTATTTTTAGAAATGGTACTAACACTGAGGGGGCCAATATCTCCCCACCTTACTCTGCGTTTTTTGAAAAGTGAACACACCTCACATCCTTCCGCATATAAACGTATGTACGATGCCCCAGGTAACATCATGACAATGGAAACAAGAATGCCTAGTCCAAAAAAAATGAAAGGTAACCAACCCGCCGTCTCTCCATCAGAAATCATCGCCATGCCTGCCCAGGTAAAAATTGTCGAAACAATTAATAGCAGTAAATACTTTTTTTTGAAGAATGTAAAATTAGCTCTCTTTGTGTTTCAGTCATGATTTAATTTCCCGGAACCCTCAACAACTTTAGGCCGATCGGAACCACCGTCACAAGCGTAATCACGCCCAATAAGCTGTACATGACTCTGATCCCGAAGATTGGAACTAAGAACGAAGACGCGCCTGTCAGGATCACATACACCACCCCAATTAGGAGGCTCAGGGCTGAAATCGCCGTGGCCCGATACTTAGAAGAAAAAACTTTATTAGTGATTGGCGCCAGAATCACCCAACGAGCTGTAGTGGCAATTTGCGCAAATAAAACAAAAGGCACTCCAACAAATCCGTAAAGCCAAGCTCCTGGAAGATAACCCAAGAGCATTATTATCTGGAAAAAGATTATTGTTCTACTCCAATTAAATATTTTAGTATTTTGTAGCACTATCATTACAACCAAAACATTGATGATTCTCATACATGCGAAAATAATGCCACGAAGCGCATCTCCAGGAACCAAACTTGCCATAATGAAATCGTTAAAATACAGCGTACTTGACCAGGAAATGCCTCCAACAAAAATAAAGAAGAGCGACAGATACTTGGAGTATTCGGATTTAAAAGCCTCCTGGGTCCCCAGTTTTATTTGCGAAAAATAAGAACTAATCGAGAACTTGACGCTATCGATCTTCGGCTCGATATAACGAAGCGCCGCCGTAGCACCTATTAGGAGTGAAACCCCATATAAAATAAATGGCACGTGTTCATTAATTCCAAATAAAATGCCTCCAACCGCCGCGCTGATAATTAGTCCTACCTGATAAATAACATTCCCATTAGCATAGACGCCAGAGAATCTCTCTTCATCCCCGATTTGTATGTATGTGTCATATAAAAGCGCTTCCTCCGATCCAGATCGAAAAGCGTCGGCGGCTCCCATGCAGATCGCCAGAAATAGAAACCACCAGAATGTTGGGAATAACGGGTAGATCACATAGGAAATTCCTGCAACTACGAAGCCCCAAAGAATTGTTTGTCTGCGTCCAATCATGTCTGCAAGGGCGCCACTTGGAAGCTCAAAAAACATTTGCGAAAGATACATGGCTACAAAAACAATCGACATCTCTGCAGCCGTGATTCTTGCCAGGTAATAAGGCACCCATATTGGTGCTAAAAAGATAAGCGAGTGGAATAATTGGGAAAAGTAGTAAGCACCGGCGTTGCGCTCACCAATGTCTTTTGAAAAAATTAAACGAAAATCGGGGATGTGCAAAGACATCAGCTGATTATACAGCTACTCACTTTGCAAAAAACGTCTCGTGCAAAGAACTTTTGATCAAGGACTGATAAGGCACATTAGCCTCATTTGCCCTCTCTTTAATCCTATTGAGCAACATTTCTGGCAAACGAATAGAGATTGGTCGAGAGGTTGGCTTCAGATTGGGGAAAGAAACAGGTTGAAAATCACTTGGATCATAATAATCCGCTAGATTTATAGCTGCCAAAAAATCTCTTTCTTCATTTTCGTTCTTAAACTTGGGTAAAATCAATGGTTTTTTCATAAGTCCTTTCCTAATAACAGATATTCTTTTTTGTTTTGATCTCTCGCAGAAATCACTCTTACTTTATCGACGCGTTGAGTAAAGACAATAAATAGAGCTCTCCCCGCTTTAGTTTTACCAATAATCAAATATCTTTCCTCTATTCCAGAGTGCAAAATATCTTTTAATATTCTTTTTTTTTCATCAAAAAAAACTTCTTCTGCCTCCAAATTGCTCACCTTATGTTTCTCTAAATTTTTATCTAAGTTCCCCTCATCCCACTCGAATTCTATGGGTTTTTTCAAAGAAATCATAAATAAATTGTATACACTCACTTATACAAAGTCAAGGATTATTTTTAAGCTCCGCCAACCTCTTTACCTTCAACCCCACCGGCACCATCACCACCAGCGCGAAAATGCCAAAGACGGTGAAAATCGCCATTGGACTTAAATTTTCGAACACAGTTCCGATCAGGAATGTACTGACAATATAGACCAAACTCACCAGCATGCTCAGGGCAGAAATCGCCGTCGCCCGATACTTCGACTCCACCTCCTCATTCACATACGGGCTCAGGAGTACAAAACGCGCCGTGGCGATGAGCATCCCTCCACCGATGAATGGCAAAGCCACAAACTTCGTCAACCACATACCGGGCATGTAGAAAAATACCATAAGTAGTGGCAAAAGTAGCAAATCACCGTAGCCAACTTTTTTATGAAGCATCCGAAGCAATTTGACTAAAATAAGAATATTTAGAAGCCGGAAGAAACCAGTAATAAAACCAATATCCATCCCCGAATAACCTAGATCAATGAGCGAGGTGTAGACAATCAGCCGTTGAAACACCCAGCTGATGCCGCCGACCAGCATGTAAAGAATCGAGAGCCACTTAATGAACTCTGACTTGGTCAGTTGCTTAAAGCCGAGAACTGTTTGATTCAGATAATTTTTCAGAGTAAATTTCTCGCTGTCGATGTCGGGCTCGCGAACAAACATGGTAACGATGGCCACCACTAGTTGAAGCCCTGCATAAATCATGAATGGTAGACGCAAATCAATATTTCCAAAGACACCGCCTAGGACTGTGCCGCCGACAAATCCGATTTGCATGACATACATCAGCTTGGCATTAATACCACGAAATTCTTTCTCGCGACCATCTTGTTTCAGACTGTCATAGACCAGAGCCTCGAACGCTCCAGAAACTAGCGCTTCACCTAACCCCATCAGGATGAAGACAATGATCAGACTCTGAAAACTCGTTAAAATTGTGAACAAAATCGTCGCCACCACACTGACTAAAAATCCAGTGATGATCGTCGATTTTTTTCCAAGCAAATCAGCGAAGGCGCCGGTTGGAAGTTCGAAAACTAGCGACGAAAAAAACAGGATGCTAGCAAGAATGCTAATTTGGCCATTCGTCAGCGACTGCTGTAGAAACAGAATCCAGACAGGCATGGTGAACTTCAGCCCGTCGAGAACATTGATCACGTAGAGAAGCGGGATGTTGTGTTTGCTGATGGATGGTTTAATCACAACTGAGATTATAGCGAACATTGTTCCCATGATGCCGACAAGTTATTATGCAGTAATGCAAAAACTCATCGCTTACTGCAAGGCGAGATTTCCAGCTGGACCACTCTTCGTTTTTTTTCTTCTGACAGTTCTGGCAATTGAAAATTTTCCAGATTCCCAAGCTCAAGATCCTTTCTGGTTGATTGAATCGATTGCTCTGTTTCTATTATTTTTCTTTCATCTGCGAATTTTGGATGAATTTAAAGACAACTCCTTTGACTCAAAGAACTTTCCAGATCGGCCACTCCAATCTGGCTTAGTAAACAAAAAAACCCTGTATTTTTATGGCATCGCAACCTCTCTTATAATGTTGCCCCTTTCGTGGCTGGTCTTTGGCCAAACTATATCTCTATTTTTATTTATTTTAGCTTGGGCATATTCATTTATTATGCTGAAAGAATTTTGGATAGATGATTTCTGGCAAAGGGCTTCCGTCCTCTATGTTATTTCTCATGAAGTTGCCCTGGTAATTCTTTATCTTGCAGTTATTCTCAGCAATTCTCCCAACTTTATCCAAGTTGGCTGGAGTTCACTAGCTTTATTGTTCGCTGTTTTTCATCCAGTCTTGCTGATTGAATTTGGCAGAAAAAACACCCACCGCCATGATCCTCAAGGAGAAATTACTCAAGACACCTATGCTGCTAAATGGGGACAAGATGTCACTACCGTCGTCATGATCAGTTTGTGTGTATTTTCTAGTGTTGGTTTATTTATAGCTGGACACTTCTCAGCAACTTTAGGGCTTATTAGTCTATCTCCAGTACTTCTCTACTCAATGTTCAGACTATTCGCAAACAAAGCATTCTACAAAAATATTTTCTTGCTAACATCTGTCTTAGCCCTAGCACAGCTAGCCACCTTCATTTTTCTGGTATGATGCCGAGAATCACGACAAAAGCATCCCAACTTCACTGGCTAAGCACGAATTTTCCTTCAGTTGTACCAAAGTTCATTACTATTAATAGCACTCAAAAAGAAAGCATTTTCTTAGAGAAAATACTTGATTTTTTTTCTGCAGATGCGCGCCTGATTCTTAGGCCTAGCGTCCTGGGAGAAGACCAAAAGAAGCATTCTTTTGCCGGTCTTTTTGAATCAGTCGGCAATGTTGCCATAAATAAATTGGAACTCAAGAAGGCTCGCAAAAAAGCTCTAAATTCCTTAAACTCCTCAAGAGTCCTTGCCTACTTAAGCCAGCAGCAACTTCCTCCAATAACTTCGAGCAAGCTTATTGTGCAGGAATATGTAAAGTCTGCTTATAGCGGTGTGGCATTTATTTACCCAGATTCACTGGCAAATTCCACCGTAAGTATCGGTCAAGCCACCGCTGTGACTGATGGTGATAATGAGGAACTTTCTTACTCATTAGCTTCCATACCTGAGAATGAACTCCCGAGTGATATCTCAGTAGCTCAATGGAGAAAATTTCACGGCATTCTTAAAAGAGTTGCAAAAAAATATGGAAAGCCAGCTGACATCGAGTGGGCCATAGATAAAAATCATATTTGGCTACTTCAAATTAGACCAATTACTGCTGAAACTTCCTTATTAGATCAGCTTGTCTTTGATGCCACGAACATTGGTGAAAACTACCCCGGTGTGACTGCGCCCTTAACTTTTTCTTTTATTAGCGAAGCCTACACCCAAGTTTATAGCCAATTTCTTCGACTGCTGAATACCCCAGAGTTTTCTCTGACAAAAAACCGCTACGTTCTCAGCAACATGCTCGCCTACGTACACGGTTCCCTGTACTACAACCTAGACAACTGGTATCGGATATTAAAAATGCTTCCGTTCTATAGCATCAATAAGAAATTTTTTAATCGTATGCTCTCACCCGTAAAAGCTGATAACGAAAGTGATTTTACAGAAATAAAATGCTCACTACTCACTTCTCTTTCGTTCATTTGGTACATGTTATTCCCTTTCAGAGCTTTTTCTTTGTTCAGAAGAAATTTTTCGAAGTCATACAGCGAGTACCAGTTATCTAGATCTAGTAAAACTCAACAAGCTTTGTTCCAAAAAATTTATGCTTTTGAAAAAATGAGAGACTCATTTTTTTCTCTCTGGTCATACACCATCATTAATGATTTCAGGGTAATGATCAGCTTTGGCTTGCTCTCTGTTCTGGCTGAAAAATCAATTGATAAACCTCAAGAATATCTAAATTCGCTCATCACAGTTGGCTCAACACCAGAAAGTATGGAGCCCTTGTTAGAACTACAGCGGCTAGCAAATACTGCCAACAAAAATGAAGTCGTTTCATTGATATTAAAAAAACCAGCCCAGGAAGCTTGGGATCAATTAAAAACTAGCAAAAATACCACAGTAAAATTATATTTTCAAAAGCTAGAACTCTACTTGACCAAATACGGCAATCGCTCCGCGCAAGAACTGAAACTAGAGCAGCCTAAATTCCGCGAAGATCCCGCGCAGTTTATCGCCATATTACAGCAGTACTTGCTTCAACCAATTTCTAAAAAAGTCCAGAAAACAAAGACTGCAAAACCCATAAAATTTACTAAGCCAATCTTGAGACCACTTCTATTCTTACTGAAGAACATCACCGTGAAAGGAATATATCGTCGTGAACAGTTCAGACTGAATCGTGGCCAAGCCTACGGTATCGCCAGAGAAACTTTTCTAGAACTTGGGCAAGAGCTCTCAGCCTTGGGAGAATTAGAAACAAGCCAAGACGTTTTCTATCTTACCTATCATGAGCTGCGCTCATTCATACTCTTTCAGTCTTTACCTCTATCGCCTAGGGAAATAGTCAAAACTAGAAAAAAAATGCTCCAATTTTACGCTCGTCAGCATTCATCTCAACGCCTGACAACTCGCAGTATTAACAATGGCTTACTACAAACTGACACAGCTCGTGTAAAGCGAAGCAAAAAACTCTTTCTGCAAGGCACACCAACATCCATAACCAGCACTGTTGTCGCTCCGGTCGTAGTTATGAATGAATTTTCCAGCTCTGTAGACATTGTTGGAAAAATTATCATTACAAAAAAAACTGATCCAGGCTGGACGGTACTGTTTCCCCTAGCAGCTGGAGTCGTTACCGAGTACGGCTCAACTCTTTCTCACGCCTCGATCATCGCTAGAGAGCTTGGAATACCTTGCTTAACTGGTGCTACTGGTTGCACAGAACTATTAAAGACTGGAGATAAAATAATCCTCTCAACCTCCGCTGGAACTATTACAATGTCTGGTAAAGTATGAAATTTGTCCGCCAACTACAACTAGCTGATTTCGTTTCCCTAGCAGGAATACTCCCCATTTGGCTCGCCATCATGTCTATGCTGAAAAACGAACCATTTTTAGCCATATTTTTTAGTTTGATTGCTTTTGTCTTTGATTTCGCTGATGGCTGGGTAGCAAGAAAACAAAAGACGAACTCAAAGTTTGGTCTGCAGCTAGATACTCTAATCGACGCTCTTAACTATCCTTTATTTTGTGCAATTTTCGTTTACCTATATATTTTTGCAAGTTCATGGATTGGCGCAGTTGTTTCTCTGCTGATCCTAGTTTTCAGCGTTCTCAGACTCAGCAGAATGGCCACGAACGGCATTCTCAAAAACGAGAAAATGCAAAAATACTATGAGGGAATAGTTACTCCACACATCCTACTGGCTGTCATCCTGATTTTTTATGTTGAAACTTGGATCTGGCGGCAGCCACCTCAACTGCTCATAGCCTCTCTTCTGGCTATTTTAAGCATCGGTATGATTAGTTCTCAGCGCAGTTACAAGCCGAAATCAAGCTTTTGGTTGCTGCTCGCCGTTGTAGTTCTTTCAAGCATCGCATTATATGGCCAATTTCTTACCTGAATTTATCACAAAACCAAATAACAACGAGATCTCTTGGGCGACCAAGATTTATTCAAATGAAAAAAGTATCGGCTATCGTTCGCCAAAAACTATTCGACGGCTTGCTTTAAACAACCGAGTAATTGTCTGTCGTATTAGATCATTACCAGTCGGAATCATCTTAATCGAACCTCTTTCTTCAGCTTGGTTGGAGATAGGCGGACTCTTCGTTATTCCAAAGTTTAGGCATCTTGGTATTGGCAACAAACTCATCCAAAAAGCCACATCTGAGTTCAAAATATCTCAATGTGCTTTTACTTTTTCAAATTCGATAGAACGCATGCTAAAAACATCGGGATTTACTCGCTCCAGTATTAATTCTCTACCTATAAAAGCTAGACTGGGCTTGTTGGAGCACCGACTAACACTAAAAAGAATTTTACAAATGAGGCAAAGAACATCAAAAAAATCAGCCACCTTTTTGATTAAAAGAATGTATCAATGATTTGGTTTTTCTCGATTCTACTACTAAACCTGTCGCTGCTTTTTTCAGTTAGATGGCTTGCTTCAAAACATAAATTTCCAACTTTTTTCTTGAGAAAAAGCTTGCATCTAGTCTCTTCTCTAGGAGCTGTCTTGGCTGCGATAGTGCTAACTCAAATTCAATTCATTTCTTTATGTATTATCTTTTTCCTTATTTATTTTATCCTCCACAAGAAACATCAAAATGATGCCATCGAAGACAAATCTCATGCTAGCTATGGTTCATTTTTATTTCCACTTGGAGTTCTGGCCCTCGGCGCAACTCTTTGGAACTCTGAACCGCTGCTTATCACGGGGATTCTGGTCTTAGGAATTCCTGATGCAATCACCGCCGTCTTTGATGAAAAAATGTTCTACAAAACCAAAAATAGAGTGTTGATTCGATTTTCAACATACCTGATTTTGGCTGCAGTAGTTCTAATAGCTAGTAAAACCATGCCGTCTTTTTCAGTTGGCTTATTGTTTTCCTTCTTACTGGCAATAACAGAGAATTTCACTTTTAAAGGTTGGGATAACCTAACAATACCAATTGTGTACTTGCTTTTTAGCTGGACTTTAATCCTCTTTTGATCATAAAAACGTAAACTAAGTAATGGAAACTTGTTCCCCAAAAGATAACCGCTAGTGACTGCCAAGTTGGAAGATGAAGCAACAATGCTAAGACAATAGCAGCAACCATAACACCATCAATGAGATCGAGAAATATCACCAAATCTTTACGACTGTCATCGGGAACCTTCCCAGGAGAAATATTATGTTGGCGCTTAAAAAAACTGTTTGGCAATTCTCCTAAAGAATAAGCTGCGCCTGTCAAAACATAAAAAAATGCGAAAACTCCAATTGAAGGCAATGACCAACCGAGTGGATTTATCATGTCAATAACTTTCCAAGTCATCATCGACGCAAAAGCGCTTGCCAGAATCATCACGATAGGACCTAGCCAAGTTTTATTTGAACCAAAAATTCTTTTATTTCTCCAGAGTTTATTGAAATCTATCGGCTGCCGGAACGATTCAAGCCAGCCTTTGTCTAAAATTAAGACAAAAATTACTCCAGCAAAAAGAACAGGAAGCACTAAGAACAGTCCTTCCACAAATATTCTTATCACAAACACTCTCTCGCCCTCCCCTATGCAACTAAAATATACTCTGTCATAGTAACAGCATTGTGCAACGATGGCGTAATCTTTTCCTCAATTTCTTTCTACTTAAACGCACGGTTGGGTACACGAAAGATTATGTCCAAATCCTTTATCGAACCTACCTAGGTCATGACAAAATTATTCATATTCGTCGTGGTTTTCCTGTCTACTCTCTTTCAACACCCGCCCTGTACAGCAAACCAATGGCTAACTTTATGGTCCGAAGTTTCTTAAAAGGAATTCAAAATAGAAACATGCCTAATCTAGTTAGTTTTGCAGTTAACGATGAGTGCAATGCTGTTTGTGAACACTGTAGTTTCTTTAAAGGCGTCCACAACCCAAAAAAGAAAGTTTTGAATCTCGATCAAGCTAAATCAATAATTTCTCAGGCACAAGAACTAGGCGCTTGCGTAATTAATATTGTTGGCGGCGAACCATTAATGCGCGATGACTTGCCAGAACTAATCTCAAGCATTGATTCCAACCTCTCGACAGTGACCATGTTCACCAATGGCTGGCTACTTGAAGAGAAAATTGAAAAGCTTGCGACAGCTGGACTAGATAGTGTCTATGTTAGTCTGGATTCCTCTAAACCAGCAGTGCACGATAGCTTCAGGGGCAGGAAAGGCCTTTTTGCAAAAGCTGTGCTTGGAATTAACAAGGCTGCCTCCTTAGGACTTTCTACGGGTATCTCTGCCACCCTTACTCCAGAGTCATATGCCTCTGGGGAGCTACAAAGGATGATTAAATTAGCTGAAAAACTTAAAGTTCATGAGTTACTCATTTTCGACGCAATGCCTTCTGGCCGGTACAAGAATCGTCGAGACTTGGTTGATAACCACGACTGGGTAGAACGCATGATTCAAGATATAAAAGACTACAATCTTTCCAATCCCAATGGTCCTGGTGTTATTTCTTTTGCCTACTTTACCTCTCATCGAAGCGTCGGTTGCTCGTGCGGCACAAGCTACTGCTATATTTCTCCATACGGAGAATTGATGTCTTGCGACTTCAATCACCAAAGTTATGGCAGTATTCTTAAAACCCCTCTTTATAAGCTCTGGGATCAGCTGACATCGCAACCTCTCTATAGCAAATCTAAATGGGGTGGGTGTAAGATAAAAGATAGCGATAGCAGAAAGTGCATTTCTTGTGAATCTAACTGATCTCATCACCCCATATCTAACAAACATAGGACAAAGATACGGATGTGTTGTTGACGCGAGCCTGTGTTCATTTGACAAAACACTGACCCCCTTAAGTACAGCATTTATCATCGCCAGCATTGCTTTCTTTACTATTTCAAGCTACTTTTTTGTCAAGCGCTTTCATCATAAAATCAGAGATATTTTTATTCTCTTGGCTGGAATTGTCATTTTTGAGCTCTTTACGGCTCCTCTCTGGAACAGTCTTCACCTAGGGAAATTTGGTTACATTTACATCGATCTAAGCTGGGTCCTAACTATTGCCTGGGCAGCAGCCTTCATGGCCAGCATTATGACTATTGATCGGCTATTGGGTAAACAAAAACTTAGGGTTAAGTACTTTGCCTACCTGGCTCCGATGCTCATTTTCACTATCGCTGGAGAAATGATTTTGACTAGCATTGGTGTAAGAACTTACGCACCAGAGGTAATATCAACCAGTCTTGGTTGGTTTTTCACAATTCCTGTTGAAGTCTTTTACTATGCCCCGGTGTTCTCAGCACTTGTTATTGCTTTTTTCCTCTTCTGGAAAGAAGTAGCTAATGGACGACCATTTGTGCCCACTAAACGAAGATTCTCTTTACAAAATTTTATTGTATTTTTTGTTGGCATAGTGGCTTACGAACTATTAGTCGAGCCTCTCGCACTTAATCAACACTTTCCAGCTTGGTCATATGTCTATCTAGATATTTCTATCATTAGAATTCTTGTCTGGATGCTTATTATTTGGCTTAGCACCTGGACACTTGATTTTCTAGTCCATTCTGTAAATTATTTCTGGCGATTTATTTTATATATTTCTCTGAGTAGCCTGATTCTCTATCAAGTAGAATCCTGGATGATCACCAATCAATATCGTGTCTATTCTGAGAGTGTAGTGCAAAATTTCACTGGGTTTGTAACCCCATTCTCTGGCATCCCAATAGAGATCGCTATCGCAATCCCCCTATACCTGATGATAGTTTTGTCTTTCGTAGCATTTTGGCGTATGACGCTAGATAATAACTTATGAAAAAATCAATGTTTGACTATCGCATTGCTCAAAATAACATCATAGTTGGTGGGTTGGTCTTAGCCATTCCAATGGTATTTATCCCAGAATTTCTTGGCTTATTCTTACTTTCGGCCATCTGCACTGCGGGAGTCGGCATGCTTTTTTGGATAAGCATAGCCTATATGATAGGGCTTATCTTGTTGTTTTTATATTCACTAACTCCTCCTGGAAGGAAAATTACTAGCCAAGTAAAACAAATGCAAAATCAGGTCGAAGACTATGCAACTTCAGCCCGCTCTTTCGGTCTCTCAGAACAACAAATTAGAGAAAATTTAATTAGAGCTGGCTGGGAGTCAAAATTGGTGTCTAAAACTCTAAAAAAACGCTAATTACCTTGCCGGAATCTTATTAAAGATACATCTCCATCAAGTATTCATCAAAATACTCTTCTCCAACTTTCACCGCATATTTCTGCTCGCCAATTTTGACGAACCCCAAAGATAAATAAAGCTGCTGAGCAAATTCCTGAGTTGTCACTACACCCAGTTGTAATTTCTTTATTGTTTTCTTTTTTTTCGCATCCTCGATCACTCTTGAGAGTAAAGCCTTACCAATTCCCTGCCCTCTACTTTCTGGTAGAACAAAAAAGCTAACTACATTGGCGATATGTTGCAGTTTGCTCTTGGGCTCTTGATATGACCCAATCATACCAACCCATTTTCCCTCCTCCTCTGCAAAATACATGTTTTCCATACGTTTTTGCCACTCCTCTGCCGGCCAATTTTCTGCATTCTCTGGATCGTCAAGAAAAGCCTGGGGGATATCTCTTAAGGCTCGAATTCGAAGATCTCGATACTCTTGCCATCTGTCTAGTTGGTTTGTGTGGATGATCATATGGAAACGATTATAAACCAAGCCGTAATTACATATTTCCGTTGATCAATATTGATCATGACTAATAATGTCAGTCAACAAATAAGGGTCTTGTAACCTTTAGCACATGACAATGTGTTAATATGGTTGCAAGATCAATGAAAAATAAGTATTGCAAACGATCACGGCTCAGTGAGCACAAATTTCGACAATTACTACAATGTTTTTGTGACGATTTTGACACAGTTTTAACTGCAAAAATTGTTGGTATTTCTCGTCAAAAGTTGTCCAGATATTTTGGCGCAATTCGTTTTAGAATCGTAGAATTGAGTCAGTTAGAAGGTAAATTTTCAGGAGAAGTTGAAGTCGATGAAAGTTATTTTGGAGCAAAAAGAATCAGAGGCAAAAGAGGTCGTGGTGCCAGAGGAAAAATACCCGTTGTTGGGGTATTAAAAAGAGGTGGGAAAGTTTATACAAAGGTGGTGGAAAATTGCTCAAGAGAACAAATACTCCCTATTTTGAAAGGTAAAATACTTGAGGAATCAACCGTTTTTACAGATGGTTGGAAAAGCTATCATGGATTGATTTATCAAGGATTTCAACACTATAGAATCTACCATTCAAAGAATGAGTTTGCTCGAGGGAAAAACCATATTAATGGTATTGAAAGTTTTTGGAGCTTTGTGAAAAGACGAATGGCAAAACAAAACGGTGTACGACAAGACAAGTTTTTGCTACACTTAAAGGAATCTGAGTTTAGATGGAACCACAGAAATGAAATGTATAAAGTACTTTTGGACAACTTAAAATCTGACCCGTTGTCGCTCTAAAGGTTACAAGACCCTAACTAATTTACTTTCACCAACTTCACTCCAGCGCTTTTCAAAACTCTCTCACCATCAAGAACGCTGTAGCCTTTTTGATAAAAAACAGTTTTTATGCCCGCTGCTGCTACAGATTTAGCACATGTAGGGCAAGGAAAGTCAGTGAGATAGAGATCGGTTCCCTCTAGAGAAAGACCCTTTTTAGCGGCTTCCGCGATGAGTTTGGCCTCGGCGTGGATGACTGTATACAGGTCTAGATCTTGGCCCTTATGAGAATGCGCGCGAGGATCGCTTTCTACGTAAGGTTGTTGTTCATCGGGCAGATGGGTGTTGTGGTCAATCAATATTGCCTCGTTATTTTTCACCAGCACAGCTCCAACTTGTCGCCACCAGTCGCTACTTTTATCTCCTTCCTCTGTAGCCAGAGCGATCATTTTTTGGTCAAATTCATCTGAGCTAATTTCCTCATCTGGATTTGGTTCATGAGGAGTTCTCATGGATTTTTTATCCCATCTTAGGAAAATGCTGGATTTCTCAGTAAGGCAGTCTGGCAAGTATTTTTCAGCAAATTCTGTCGTGACTAACTCATCGGGAATTACCAAGATTGCCTTCTCCGAATTGAACTCCTGGATTTTTTCAGAACTTAAAACTTCGACATTAGAAAAGCGCTGCCAGGTTTTAATAGCAGCAACAATTTTGTCTTCCGAAAGAGCGCGAATTTCTTTGTGATGAGGCGTGAATTCTTGGGCTTGCTCGCCAGAGAGGATGTAGAGCTCGCTCACATCGGGAAATGCCGAAAACAACTGCCAGTAGCCTTGATGAAGGACTGGAACGTAGGCAACAAGGACTTTTTTCATTAGTTTTTAAGTTCTTCCAAAACTTCTTCGATAGCACTAACGAGTTTTGTAGAAATAGTCTTAGAGATTTTTTTGGCGGCGCCGACCTGAACTAACCTGAGCTTGGCGCTGGTAGAAGTTGTGGCCATGGGCTCTAGTACAACGACTTTGCCACAGAATTTTTCGAGAGCTTTAACATCCCCATCAGTGTAGGTTTTATGGGTGGCGACCAAGACATCTGGCTTTACTAATTTGATCAATCTCCAGCGTTCATCCGAGTTTGGTTTCACGACTACATGATCTACCGATCCCAGATACAAAAGCATCTCGATACGTTCTTTCTCGGGGACAATGGGCCGATCCGGACCCTTGCGATCGCGAACTTTCTCATCACTGTCGACGCCAACAATAAGAACATCGCCGTATTTTTTGGCTTCTGCCAGATAACGACCGTGGCCGATATGGAGCATATCAAAAGTACCGCTCGTTAAGACAATTTTTTTGCCTTGTTTTCGATACTCTTTAGCGAGTTTCCCAATAGCTGAGTAGGTGAGGGTAAGTTGCTCTTTAGTCACAGAATGTATAGTGACATAAGAGATGAAAAATGACTAGAGAACCTTTTGGGGTTTGTTACATTCCGTGCTCGGCTTTGAAGGCATCGAACTTGGCTTGATTCTCTGCGCGTCTTGCTTCGAAATCTGCGTTTGTCTTTGCGACATTGGCTTCGTATTTTGCATTCATTTCAGCCACTCTTGCGTCATATTCGGCTTTGGATTTTGCAGCAGCTTCTTTATAGCTGTCTGAAGGAAATGGCTGCATTGGAGGAAGAGAATAACCAGTATTTTGCTGTGGCTGACTTGGTGTATTTTGAGCTGGTGCTTTATTGACTGATTTTTTGCGGGCTATCTGAGCTGCTTTCTTCGCTTCAGCAGCTAGTTCGGCACTTTTGCTAGCTTCTATCTCTGCGCGTTCATCAGCCAACTGCTTCTTTCTTAGCACCAAGTTTCGTTCTCGTGCATGGTAGGCATCTTCTTCTCGAAGTTTGTTTTCAGTGGCTAGCTGCGCTCTTGCTTGTATTGGTTCAACGATGTGTTTTTGAAATTCGCCTGTTTTGGCACCTACGGTAAGAGTAGAACCAACTAAAAGTGAAAATCCAAGAATCATGCCAGTGATTACTCGACTAGCTTTTCTTAGAGATAAATCAGCGCTGTGAAAAGGGGACTGCATTTTTACTTTTTATTAGTTGAATCCGCCTGAAAAAGTGGTTCGCTATTAAAGGCAAAAAGACCAGCGACCAACAAATTTGGGAAAGTCTGGATCATGTTATTGAATCGCTCAACAGTGCTGTTGTACTCTTCACGATACTTGGCGACCATGTTTTCGGTCGTAAGAAGATCTCGATGAAGTTCTTGAAAATTCTTGTCAGCTTTTAGTTCTGGATAGGCCTCTGTCACCATCATCAATGAGCGCAGAGTATCGGTGAGCATATTATCAGCCTTGGCCTTTTCACCAGCGGTTTTCGAGTTATCGAGAGCGGCGCGGGCTTTAGCCACACCTGTGAAAGTTTCTTTTTCGTGTTTGGCATATTCTTTGACCAGCTCAACAAGACTCTGGATAATAGAGGAGCGACGATGAAGTTGGATATCTACATCAGAAAAATCTGTCTTAACGCGATTGCGCAAACGAATCAGGGTGTTATAGGTAGCGAGCAAGTAGAGGAGGATGACACCAATAGTTGCAGAGATAATACTCAAGATTTGATAGATTGTCATATGCGGATTATTGTACCATATTTACAAATATAAATACACTATAAGACGTTCTACTTCAATTAGAATGTGCTACTATTACTACATGACAGAACCCGACTCCCTCCCAGGTACAGAAAAAAACATGTACGAAGTCAGTTGGCTTGAAGTTTTTGGCCGTAATTTAGTGGCTGGAATGGGGAGAGCGCTAGGAGGCTTGATTCTATACGTGGTAGTTATCTTGTTTTTGGGAAATTTGTTTATACAAAATATTTGGCCAGTTATAGAGCCAGTAGTAAATTCCTTTCAGCAATCATCGCAAATGCTGCAACAACTTCAAGGTTTGCCAGGGCTTAATCAGCAGCAGCCGAGTGGGCTGTGGAGGTAAATTGAAAATTTATTAATCTATGCACACCTTCCTCATTGCCGCTCTAACTGCCGATGGCTTTATCGCCAAAGACAAAAACCAGAACTCCACTCGCTGGACGAGTAAGGAGGACTCGGCTTTTTTCTCTGAAAAGACCAAAGAAGCGGGGGTAGTGGTGATGGGTCGAACGACTTATGAGACGATTGGGAGGCCACTACCAGGCAGATTAACTATTGTTTATACCTCGCGACCGCTAGAAGGCTGTTCACCAGACACTTTGAGAACAACAGCACTTCCTCCAGCTGAATTATTAGCTTCATTAGAGGCCGAAGGATACACGAATGTAGCCATTTGTGGTGGAGCTAGTTTGTATACACAATGGATGCAATTAAGACTAATTAACTCTTTATACCTTACTATTGAGCCAGTGCTATTTGGCACCGGAATTCGACTTTTCACCGAAGAAATTACGACAAAGATTAGACTGAAAGAGTGTCATTTGCTTTCAGATCAAACCACAGTTTTGGAGTACGAGGTGCAGCAATGAAACCTCTAAAAGTTGGCATCAAGCGTTTTGACACGACTTTACCGCTGCCGGAGTATAAAACGAGCGGGGCTGCAGCCATGGATTTGGCCGCTCGCACTGATGTGACCATCGAACCACACGCTGTTGGCTACGTGCCGCTGAATATTGCTCTAGAGCTTCCAGAAGGACACTGGGCGCTAATTGCAGCTCGCAGCAGTCTACATAAACACGGTCTAATTCTGGCAAATGGCATTGGCGTTGGTGACTACGATTTTCGCGGTGAAAATGATGAATACCAGGCAGCACTTCTTAATTTCACTGATAAGCCAGTCATCGTCGAACGGGGAATGAGAGTTGTCCAGCTGATGGTTCTGCCCGTTGATAGAGTTGAACTAGTCGAGAAAACAGCACTAAATAGCCCCAGTCGTGGTGGATATGGAAGTACTGGAAAGTAGTTTTTGCTTGTTCCAAGCGCAAGATCACAGCACATATAGTTTTTCAAGAGTTGCTTAGATACTAGATATTGTGGTTTAGTCTGCTCTTGATCATGGCACATTTACTTGAACGGATGCAATTACTTGCTTTCGATATGAAGCAAAAAGCTTCACTACTTCCTCGAGCTGACAGAGTGGGAGGTGTGGAGTTTCTTGTCAATTTACTATTGGATGAAGTTGACGAATTTGAGGAAGCCTTGAATGGTAGCGAAGACAGGGATGACCAAAGATCAAAACAGTTGAGAATTAAAAAGATCAAGGACGAGCTCAACGATGTTTTAGTTTTCATGTTTTCAATTTCGATGATATTCCCAGGACAAGATGTGGCCGTCGTAGGACAAGTGGGGAAAGTAGATTTTTATAGGGGCGGGAGATCAGGTGCGGTTGATTGGCTCAGGCAAGCTGTCCTAGATATTCAGGATGGGTCAAAGGTGGCCTTACAAGAATCTTTTGCGCGTTGGTATGCAATATCAGAGCATTTGGAAAATCCCCATTTGGCTCTTAAATATTTTAGAGAAACGATCGATAAGGTACTCGCGAATAGACCACCTGAAATTTTTTCTGATATTGAAGATGGAAAGAAGTTAAGTGACTACGAGTGCGTGGAGAAATATAAACATGTTTCAGCCTGTATGAGATTGATAAGAAATAGAGTAAAAGAAGTGGAGGGTCAAGATCGCCAA
>Ga0210036_1002121_pt1 | contig 21381 bp, 24 predicted proteins | sample CryGeymeta201515_FD_185469 | JGI IMG/M metagenome (GOLD analysis project Ga0210036, IMG submission 185469) | Groundwater microbial communities from Crystal Geyser aquifers in Utah, USA - Crystal Geyser metaG 2015-15 (SPAdes) (version 2) | ecosystem: Environmental > Aquatic > Deep subsurface >...
GTAGTAGTAGTAGTAGTAGTAGTAGTAGTAGTAGTAGTAGTAGTAGGAGTAGGAGTAGGAGTAGGAGTAGGAGTAGTAGGAGTAGGAGTAGGAGTAGGAGTAGTAGTAGTAGTAGTAGTAGTAGTAGTAGTAGTAGGAGTAGTAGTAGTAGTAGTAGTAGTAGCAGTAGTAGTAGGAGTAGTAGTAAAAGTAGTAGTAAAAGTAGTAGTAAAAGTAGTAGTAGTAGTAGTAGTAGTAGTAGTAGTAGTAGTAGTAGTAGGAGTAGCAGTAGGAGTAGGAGTAGGAGTAGGAGTAGGAGTAGGAGTGGGAGTAGGACGTCTAAGAAGCACATTAGCCCAATGGAGTTGTAGGAGTTTTAATAAAGCTGTGTATTAGTCATTTGTTGTTGCTGTATATTTGCTAGTAGTTTTTAAGCACTCCTCGCTAGCTAGCTAATACTCTCGTGCAATACACCACTTTTACCACGGGTTAAAAGCAGTACAGTGAACAACTGTGCGTCCCTAAGCGGTCGGCATACAGCCGTCCACGTCAGCTAGCGTCAAGTGTCAGCGAATTACTTGTATGATTAGACCTCTACTAGTAGCAGACGTACTGATGATGCCGATAGATTGCCAGCTTGAGGCCTCACAACTCAATCTTCCGCTCCCTACTAGAATACATCATCATCATCATTATTACAAGTTGTTGTCTACAGTAGTCTAGTAGTAAACTAAAGAAGATAAAGATACCTCTGAAGCTCAATCAAGTCTCAAGATAACCAAGAAGAGTCTCTTTTCGATTATACGAGGACATGAAATAAGCAACCACATATACTTGATACATTTATTATAATTTAACTTGTGTCTGTCTAAACATAACCAAGACACACTGCTAATTTCACATTTCACCATGAACTCCATTTTTTGCAGCTTTTATACCACGGTTTTTCTTGCCTTGTCTTTGAGAGTTCCTCCTCTCGCTTTGGCATTTGTGGTGGTAACAGTGGCACCAAAAACATTCCTTTGCGTCAGCAATATCCAAATCGGTGCGACCAGCACACGGCTGCAGTCTATTCCTAATCTCATTGATACAGTAACTTCTGGTCTCGCTAGCATCTGTCGTCTTCCCAAAGGTGTCACGGTAGTCACCACCGCTTCCAGCACCGACGATAACACTTCACCTCAAATATCTCGACTATGGGATATTGAAAATAACAAGGATTGTCGCGCGGTTCGTGAGGTTCTCACCGAGCTGGATGTGATTGTTCCCCGAGTCATTCCCGCAGCCGAGAATGCTCGATCCATCGTCGATCCGTGTGGAGATCCGTCGTTTCCCCACTTTGGTATCGGATCGGAGGAACCGGTGGCGACGGCAGTTCCCATATTGGAACTGCAAGATGGAACTATTTTGAGCGGCAAGACGGAAATCATGACGTACTTGGAAGGATGTAAGAGAGCACAAGCAACAACTGCAATGCCAGTTGATCAAGACACTACTACAATAGATGAGTTGAAAGGACAAGCATTGCAACTGTGGGATAGTGTAAGCAACACATTGGCAAGTACTCTAAGAGTCGGTCGTGGTAGTCGCGTTGCAGCTTGTGCGCAATATGGAAGAGGTACAACAGAACCACCGCGACCACAACTACCCTTGATTTTGTACTCGTATGAAGGAAATCAGTTCTGTCGACTGGTACGGGAAGTATTGACGGAACTGGACATTGTTTACGAAGTGCGATCTGCAGGAAAGGAATCGCCACGGCCGGACGAATTGAGATCCATTACGGGTGGATCGTCTCAGTGTCCATTCTTGATCGATCCCAACACAAACATAGATATGGCCGAATCCAAAGATATTATCGAATACTTGTACAAGACGTACGCTAAGTGGACTCCACCCAACGAAGTACTCGAATGGACTTCCGCTATTGTCATGCCCCTGCTGAAACCATTGTTTCAATTTCTGACTCCCCTACAAGCGGGATCCTTCAAAGACGTCAGCAGCAAGAGCGACTACGGGCAATCCTTGGCCGCTGTAAGACAGCAAATTGACGACGATATTCAATCGAACGCAGTCGTTGTGTACACTTACGAATTGTCTCCATTTTGTACGGAGGCGAAAGACTTGCTAACAAGATTGGGCGTTGACTACAAAGAAATCAGTCTGGGGAAGGAATGGATTCCAGGTCTCATCACACCCGAGGGTGCAAAAACGCGAGCTGCTTTATTGGAAATGACGGGGCAATCGTCCTTGCCGCACGTTTTCATTGGAGCCAAGAGCATTGGTGGTTTGTTCAGTGGTTCGCCAGGTTTGATTCCGGCATTGGAAAAAGACCGTCGGGATGTCATGGTGGAGTCTGCCACCGAAGTTTTGACCAAACGAAATTCCATCGGTTAAACTGCTGAAGTTGCGGGAGAAGTAGCACTCAGCCCCTCGGAGCGCTCAACGAACGATGTAGGAACTTTCTGCTGTCGAAATACAGACCTACTCATGCTTTGCGGCAATCAATTATGGTCAAGAATTTTTCTTTTTCTTCAGGTTGCTACTACTTCATGTTCAATGTAATGTTTCTTACTAAAAAGGACTTACAAGTAGGCAGCGGCAAGGTCTATGTCGCCTGTAGCAAGCACATCACTGACACAGCTTTCAACTTCGTCGGCATACTTCACACGAGCGCAAGCTCTCTCAGCTGCCTCGCGGTCAATGGAAGCGACCAACATGCGTCGTTGCATACCGACAGGCTCACTGTGAGGTATTGCGCATTGCTCGGGAAATTGAGGGCCCTGGACGTCATGGAACAACATGGGCTCGTGTTTGACTTGCCATTCTTGACCGAATTCATTAGGATCCGAAAAGACAGTCTCATTGTCACGTCCGACCATGACTCCACTGCCGTATGCTCCCATCAATCCGAAGCTGTTTCCAAAATCTTCCTCGGTGCTTCCTAGCAGGTCGACGCGGAGCATATCTTTCGTAGATTTGATTGCAATAACTTGGTCGTTCGGGAGAAAGATCTTATACTGTGTAAGAACTTTATTGATGGCCCGGAAGCGTCCATGAAAACCACCAATGGTAAATGGCAAGTTGCGACTGGCGCGAAAGCGGTTTCCTTCCTTTCCATTGACCCAGTAACGGCGCTCCTGTGCTCCGCCGTGTACTTCCAAAGTGTCGTCACCAATCTTCACCGCAGCTGATTCAATGAATGACCACCAGTGCTCAATCTTGGTTCGAATATGAATGTGCAAGCCTTGGCCATTGTTAAAATCTGTTCGCAATCAAGAGAACGAAATGCGAAAGAAAAATGTAAGAAGTAGATGCAGAAACAGAAAACGGCAGGCGTATGTGTCACTGAGCGCACCAGGATTTTGAAGCATCACTAAGTCGCAGGCTCCCTGAAAGTCGTACGTAACCCCATCCCAGCGCTTAATGTGAGGGTCTCCCGTGATACCTAAATTTGTACAAAGAAAGAAGAAGGGAGAGATTTCAGATGATTGATATTCATCACAATACCAACAACAATATCCACAAGAATCTGGGGATGAGGAAAGTTGAGAGAAACATACCTGAATCTTTATTGTTTGCTTGTTTTGCTGAATCATCTGTATTGTTCATACTCGCAGCAGGTCTATTCTCCGTTGGATTTTCGCCGCCGCCCTCTCCTTCATCTCCTCCATCGCGAAAGTTGCTCTTGGGAGGAGCTGGTTGGTAGGTGAAACAAAACTCAACTTCCTTGATTTCATAGTTAACATTATCGGCTGGATCTATTGGAGTTTTGAATCCGGCTCCGTGCAAGATTCCATCTTGATCGTCCAAATAAATGAGACTTGCTCCACTTCCTTTCATAAGGACGGCTGGAGTATCGAAGGATTCTCCTCCCAATCCGACTGCACTAGGACCTGCCCATTCGATTTCGTGATCACTGGGTTCCTTCTTTTCGTTCCATCCCGAAACTAAAAAGAACTTTTCGGGAATCGGAAAGGCTTTTCCGGTTAACTTTGTTTCGAGTCCATTTTGTGGACCATTCTGAATGCGATAATCAAAGGGAGCCTCGTTGGTCTTGCCCAATGATGGTGTGCCCTGAATTTTGAATCCATCCTTAGATACAATGGTTGGAAAAGCACGCTTGCCAATCATGTCCTTTGGCATGGTAATATCTCCATCGACCACAAATACGGCTTCGTGTAAATCCTGACAGGAATAATCCATTTCACCTAAATAACAAATACTGCTTTTTGGAAAACCATTTTTGTATGTGTTATAGCTTTCATCGCAGCACAATTGTCCGTTGCCAATATTGACATTGTAGCAGTATTCTCCGTTTTTTCCAGCACCATCGTATGTAGTGTCAGTGTTGCTGCTGCTACTGCTACTACTTCCCCAAAACGACCAAAGACTACGTGTATTGGTCGTGGTTGTACGAAGAGGATGTGGGGGTGTATGGGACAATGTTGTTTCATGCTGTCAAGAAAGAAAGGATAGCGTGTGTTAGTAAGATTGTTGAGACATTATTTGAGGATTAGGCGCCGTCTTCTTTTGTTCTGTGCACGCGTGCAATCAAAAGCAAAGCAAAGCAAAGCAAAGCAAACAACAATTCATTTGCTTACCGTCGATTGCTGCTGCTGTTTCTGTTGCTGCCGACCGAAGCAAGCCACTCCAACGAGTAGACAGACACTCGCCAAAGCTACGATTCCTTTTCTGCTCATCATCATCACCACTATCATCGGTCGTGGTATATAATTCGTTGTCGTTTTGAATCTTGGTGTTTGCAATATTTCGATGGGGGTTGGGTGGGCGGAAAGGATCACAAAGAGCCACTTGCCAGATGCTCAGAGAAGCCAAAAAATGTGAGCGTATTATTTAAATAATAATGAGCACAATCATAGTAGCAAAATTCGATAATCACACCAAGGAGGTATCTTCCCGTTCCAGTTGAGTACCGCCAGGTGCTAGAGTGGCTTTCTGTTAAAGTTCAGGTTATTTCGAAGCAGCATCCCGAAATCTAATGGGGAAAAAATTGGACGCAAGACTCGAACGAACAAAGTTGACACGACACACCAAGCCAGGTACTTGTAGCTACTACAGTAGCTAGTAGTAGACTGCTGTAAAAGGCATGGCAAGCTTGCGAGCTTCTAACGACTCGCAACGAACAACAACAACAAGAACAACAATATTCAAATGACACTCGTTGCTTGCTTGATTTCACAAAAGAGACAACACGCAAAAGCACTATGATGAACACGGAGAACGATGATGATAATAATGATGCTTCCCCTCAAAACAATGTAAAGGCCAAAACTACAAAAGACGGTGTTGAAGAAGAACAACAGTCTCCCACTATTTCTGTTGCTACTTCTAATAGCAGTTGCTGTTGTTCTTGCTGTTCTGGTTGTTCAAGTTGTTGTTCTTGGTACCAGTTTGGTGGTAGTTCTCTCGCCAAAGGGTACTGTACCTTGGGTATGGGTCGTGGTCCACTCGTGATGAGCAACATTTTTTTGACCACGGCTTTCATTTATTTGGCATCCGAACAGGCCGGTTGTCTCGAAGTGGACCCCGAAAGCGATGATGATGATGCTCTCGTCGTCGTGGAAGATTGTCCCAACACCGTGTACGGGTTCAAACCAGTATCACTGATATCGTCCATTGCCGTTATCAGTGGTTTGTTGGCAGCCTTTTTCATGCCCCTTGCAGGAGCCATGATCGATTATACTCCCCATCGACGATTGGTTGGGATCATTTCTGCCTGCGTCATGGTAGCCATTCAGGCCGTACAAGCCGGTACCGTCCAGGCCACATGGTTTTCCATGGCAATTTTGCAAGCCATTATAGGATTCGTGTACCAAATGCAGGTACTATCAGTATATGCCTATTTGCCAGAAATGGCACGAGACGTGGGAGAAGAACGGACTCGGAATTGTACGTACGTGCATGTGCATGCATTTTCTTGTTTTTTACACTGATTCGGGCTCATTTGTTGATTGATGCTTCGTTTTCTTCTTCCTCTTCACGCCATCTTCTACTTCTATTACTGATGCTGTACTATGCAGACCAAGCCCGTTTTACCATGACACAATTTGGTTCTCAATCAGCCTTTCTCGTTGTCGTTATTGCTCTGTCGATTGCGTTGGGTTTGGATGATGTTGAAACAAGTCATCTTTCCCAAGCCATTAACGTGGTTTGGATTTCCATTTGCTTTTATATCGGATGGAAATTACTGCCATCGGTACCCGCCAAGAATACATTGAAGGAAGACCAGTACCTGTTAACGCAAGGATTTATTGAAAACTTTCGAACCATGAAGAACATACAGCAACATTACAATCGAGGACTCTTTCGTTTTCTCTTGGCCGTCATTTTTGCCGAAGCTGGAGTCAATGCTTTCACGGTGCGTCATTCGAAAACATATAATAATTTGTATTTTGGGTGTATTTTTGGTTTTTGGTTTTGAGGCTGACTGGCTGGCTGCGGAATGATTTGTTCTTTATTGATGCGGTTTCCGTTTGTTGAATTGGTTTGTTTGATTCTACAGTATTCGTGTTGTGAATCTCTCTAACACCACGTCTGGCTCGACTTGAGCAATTCGCCACACACAATCTAACTAATCCATCACTCCAAACCATGCATTTTCATACACAGATCGTTGCGGTTGTTTACTTGAACGAGCAACTTGGATTGAATGGAACCGAGATTGGCATCTTTTTCCTCATTACACTGTTGGCGTCCATTCCGGGAGCTCTGTTGGGAGCCAAGGTGACGAGTCGTCTTAATCCAGTCCGGTCGTGGCAGATTTGCTTGTCGTGTCTCACGATAGTGACCATTGTGGGATCCGTAATTCTCGAGGGTGTATCCAAGAATCTTTCTTACTGTTGGGGAATTTGCATCGGTGTCTTTTTGGGATGGCATTATCCGACCGAAGGTTTGATCTTTTCCGTGTGTCTTCCAAAAGGCCGGGAGGCAGAACTATCGGGATTTTATGTTTACTGCACACAAATTCTTGGCTGGGCTCCGCCATTGGTCTTTTCAGCCTTGGTCGAAGCCGACGTTTCTCAAGTGTACGGAGTTTGGAGTGTCACGGTGTTCATTATTATTGCCATTTGTATTATGCAGATAATGGCACCATGGGCAGAAATATTGGAAGAAACTCAAAAGCCCGATTTAGTCAAGGAAATGGCGGCCATGAAAGACGATGAAGAAACTCGAAACAAGAAACCGCTTACAACACCTTCGGCTGTGGGCATGTCAGAACCTACACTCCCTGCTGTCCTACTCGTCGAAGACTCGGTCGAAACGGAAAAAGAAATGCACCCATGATATCTTGCGAGTGATTTCTTTCAACTATATCGGGAGAATGACATTGTTGTAGTGATAAGCAACGTTCTTCATTTTCTCTCAATCTCTGGCTGGGGCTCCAAAGTTGAGAGGAGGAATGATGCCGAGACTTGTCACGTATTGAGTACTATTTACTATTTGTCTTGAAAGTTGACTGTGTGAGAGAAAGGGCTTTTTACATGCGGCCAAACATTTCATGTAGTGCTAAACTTATTTGCAATCTGTCATTGAATTCTTAGCGATGATACGGATAGGATGTGAGTAAGAGCTGCTGCTTGTAGGTTGAAAGCCGATGAATCAAATCGATCGTCAAGTGGGTATCAGTCCAGCTTTGAGGTGGTAGGAAGCACATATGTTTTTCGTCGCACTACCAGAAATTATTTGCAATGAGATTGTAATATTCCAATACTTGATTTATTTTTGTTGATTATTTCTACTTCTTGCGTCCACCTCGGTTCGGTTTCAAAAAGGTCAACGGAACTGTCAAGAATGCCTTGGTTTTGTTGGAGGTTCCACCAGTGTTCACCGTGCATCCAGCCATGCGCAGATAATTCGACGAGTCCTTGGCTTCCAACTTGAGATCTTCTAGCAGCAGACTCAGATCGTCCACCTGCATCTTGTGTCCACCCCTAGCAAATAGATACACGAGTAATATATGCGTCAACATCTTGTCCTTGTTTTGCTTGGTCATCATATACCTGGGCAAATTCGGATTGACTTCTCTTCGCGGCCTCTGGAGGGAATGTTGTTGCTCTGGAGGTAGAAGGAATGTCTTGCGATCATTAATTTGCTGCGTCGTAAATTCATCGAACATGTGCAGTGCAGCATCGCGTGGAATTCCTAAAAACTTGGGCTGGTCCTCTTCCATACCAGGCACGAGCCGTCCACCACGATGTTTGGCGTTCAGGTGAAAATGACAATAAAATTTAACAAGGTAATGGTACACCATAATCATGCTCAAGTGGTACCTAGCCGATGTTGGTACCGTCGTGTTAGCCTCGGAGGAGTACTCCTCGTCGAGTGCAGTTTGGACCTTTCCTGAATTGCAAACACGTCGAAGACAATCGAGCACCGATACATTCCATCCTCGTTTTTCGGGAGGTAAAACAATATTATCGGTTGTTCCACTTGCTGCTGGTTTCCCCCGGACAATGGCTTCATAAAAGTCTGATTCTTCCTTGTTGTGCAAACATGCCTCAACAATTCGACCAATAAAGTTCCATCCATCTGTTCCTAAAATGGTATGCAACTGATAGACATCATAGACATTAGTTGCTTTCAAATTGTACGCAGGCAATATCGCAGCCCGTGCCTGTGCATGAGCCGATTCAACGACTGAATCAATTACCGTCGTATTGCGTAAATTAGTATTGTTGTCATTATTAGATGTTGTTGTTGTTGTTGCTGTCGCCATTCGACGAGCCTCTTCTACGGCCTTGCGATTCGATTCGCTCATTCCTCCTTGAGGTTGATGACCACTACCGCGCGCAGTGGTAGTATTGTTATTGTCATGGTTGTTTCCGTATTTGTCGGCAATGACCGTCGGATCTTCCAACATACTTTCGGCAATAACACTTCCTGCACCAATAACGGAATCGACATTGACCTTGTTGTCCTGTTGTGATTTGAGCACCTTGCGTTTCTTCGCACTACCAAAATCTTCAAACAATTTGCGCGACAAACTCAAATTATTATCATTGTTGTTGTTGTTATCGTCTTGTTGTTGTTGTTCTTCCGAGGCAGTAGTCGTACATTCCTTGTACCATGATAATGGCAGGTACTGTTGTAGAGCAAACACAGTACCACGGCATGCTGTTTGATGTAATTTCACCACACCACTTTGTTTGTCATAAATGCCCACGCACATTTTCGTTCGGCGATCATCGTATCCCATACCCAAACTCGTCGACCGGTACGTGATACCACCATTATTGTTATTATCATCATCACCAGTGTCTTGTTGTCCTTCTACGACACGACCATTGGTAGATTTTGGATTCAATCGACGCCAAATAAACTTGGGAGCAGAAGAAAAAGAAGAAGAAGAAGAAGAAGATTGTTGTTGTTGACCAGCTATATCGGGCATGCCACCGGGAAAGGAAACCAAAATAGGATCTTCCGTTGGATCTGGTGGAACGACTTGAATTTTGACTGTAACAGTCTTCCTGTTCTTCTTCTCACCATCATCATCATCGTCATCCTTCAAGGATACTGAATGCTTATTAGTGTTAGTCGTCTTTGTCTTCTTTTTTTGACGACTACTATTGTTATCCTGCTGCTGCAGCCCACGACGCTTGCGGTTAGTTTTCGAATTTTGATTCATTCCGGATTTTTTTTGGTCTTTTTTCTATTGTTTTGAATGGAAGTAAAACGTCAATGATTGGTTATTCTGTTATTCTTATTGCTGTTGTCGTTAATATAATATAATAAAATAAAATATAATATAATTGATATGGCTTGTCTGACGATCAGATCAGGAGAGACGGAGAGACACAAGGTGTTTTTTTGAGTGTGTATCTAGTATCTACTGGTGTTTTAATGACAAATGAGATAACTGATATTATTATTGTTTTGTGGAAAATCTGTAGGGAATAAATATTAAAGTATGAAAAAAAATAATGAAGGGTTGAGGCGAATCCATCTGGTAATGAGCATGCTCTTATTATTTTAATAGAGTATGGTACTACGAGTCTATGACCAGGTACTACTAACTGTGTACCATAGCTAGTAGAGTAGTGCTACTACTACTAGCTACTACTACTAGAAGTAGAGGCAGAGCTACTAGTAGAGCTCTACTAGTAGTAGTAGTAGCTAGCTCTACTAGTAGTAGCAGTAGTAGGAGTAGTAGGAGTAGTAGGAGTAGTAGGAGTAGTAGGAGTAGTAGGAGTAGTAGGAGTAGTAGTAGTAGTAGTAGTACTGGTAAGAGTAGGAGTAGCTCTAGTAGGTAGTAGTAGTAGTAGTAGGCAGTAATTTGCCGATTGCGACAAATTGTGTAGGTCCATACTTGTTGTTTTAACCTCAACTCCAAAAAAAAGAGTGGTTGGCGCCAGGGGCCATTGATTTACACTAGAGACTACTGAGCTGTAGTCTCTACTCTAGCTAGTAGTAGTAGCTACTACTACTAGAATAGCTAGCTAGCTAGCGAGTAGCATTGGTGCATCTTTTGAGCAGTGAAGTCGAGAGAGTCCGTGTAACAACAACAACAAGAAGAAGAACAACAACAGCTGTACAATTATTTGTATGCAAATAAATAAAATAATGACGGCGACTTTTGGAACTGAAGAAAAAGAAAAAGTGGCCGCCGGTGAAGAATGGACGGTGGTTGTGAACCCATATGCAACGACCAAGGGTAGAAGTAGGGGTGGTGGTAGTGGTCTCTGTAGTGGTGCTGGCAAACTCAAAAATAATAATATTGTCAAACAAAGGAGACCAGTACTACAAGTTGAAAAACAAACAAATGATGATGATGCAACTTTAGATCCAACGATTGTGATATCTCAGTTAAACTCCTGTCGACAGTATTTGAAAGAAAGTCATTTTTATCAAACATTCATCAATACTTGGTACAAGATTTTCTTGGACAACGACAACCACCATGACGACGATGAGAACACAACAACGACAGCAACAGCAAACGCTAACGCATTAGCAGTAGTAAAAGAAATTGTGTGTTACGGAATTGGAAACTTTTCTCAAAGGTGTTGGCTATCAACATCTACCAACTATTCGGCTCCACTTTGGCAGCTGGCTCTGGCTTTGGAACTGCAACAACAATTGCAGCGACAGCAACAAGTTGCGGTATCCTCCAAATTAGAACAACAATCATCATCATGCTGTGTCAATATAATTTATTTTGAGCCACTCATTACAGAGTTGGAGCGTCAAATACTGGAAAACGAATACGGGATAACAGTGTTGTCTCAAAACGAGCGGGGTATGAGAGAAGCAACAACAACTAAAGGATCAAGTAGCAACCAACAATATAACGAGAATAAGTATGCTAATAGAGACGACAACAGCGACAATAAGAACAGTAACAAAACGAGCACGAAAACTACTAACGATACAATTGAGGCTTGTTCACAAGCGTCGTCGTCATTGTCGTCCTCTATTACCTTTGTAACTGTTTTTTTCATGCCACATTGTCCAAAAGGATTGTACGAAAATGTTTTGTGGGCTAATTGGAATGCTCTCAACCAGCCACAACCACCACAACAAATTAAAAAAAATACAATTTGCATTATTGGTAATTCTTTGGTCACCTACGTGGAACGAGAACATTCGTTAAGTACAACAGCAACAGCAACAACAACAACAAGAGATAGACGAATAGAAACCATTAGCAGCACTACTGGCAACAATAGCTGTTTGGAATTGATACAACCATACGTAACGGAACGACTTGTTCCGTACACAAAACGGGATGTGCGGGATATGCCCGGTTACTTTGAGGCAGCCTTTAATGATACTTACGTGACCACATTTGGACACAACAACAACAACAAAAATGACAACTCGACAACGACGACAGCAGTATGGCTACCAGATCGACCATTGCATCCCAGCCAAGATGGCCAAAATGAAGTATTGTAAAAAAAAAATAGAACGTCTAATTTAAGGGGATCACAACTATGGCGCCCGCAGGGCCCCAAGGTTACCATTGGGCAATTATTGGCAACCCCAAATGGTGACAGAGTTGATCACAATCGGACTACACACCAAAGTGAAGTGTTGTAAAATATGCGAGTGTAGTACATCCCTGCATAATATTATCGTAGTATGCTCATGGATGAAAAATGAGTTGTATCTTCTTCGAGTCACGATTAAAAAATAGGGTTAACGGAATAGTGTCACCGATCCTCGGCAAAAACAAAAATCTTCTGCTTCCGACTTTTCCGAGCAATCAATAAAAATATTGAGTTATTGGAACACCAAACACCAGTCCTAATATTAGCAATCTGCTTTTCTCTTGAGTTAACTGATTTAACATGAGTCACCAGGTCTTGAAGCTTTACGAAAAATGTGCTGCATTTGGCAGTCTTGGCAAGCGAGTGTTCAGTCTTGCCTTTTGCGCCAAGGCTCCTTATTTTTGGACGATTCGACCGTACGTGGCAGAACTTCGATCGGGCAAAACGGTAGTTACCATGCCCCATCGAAGGATGAGCAGTAATCATATCGGCACACAGCATGCTATCGCCTGTTGTAATCTTGTCGAAATGGCCAGTACGTAAAGATGTCTTTGTATTTTCTTTGTTTGTTTGTTTTGAAACACCCAGATGACACACGTACACAAAAATGAAGTAGCTAACTCACAACTCACACTGTGCATGCTTCTTCCTGAATTTTATGGAATCGGTAATTTTTTGCAACTATAAATAAATTATTTGCAAAGTGGGATGTGTGACAGAAGCTACACTGCCGAATCATCTTCGTTGGATTCCAAGGGGGATGCAGGTAAAGTACGTTGCCAAGGCAACGGGTACTTTAACGGCGACTAGTGAAATAGATCCAGACACATTTTTTGCTCTGGACAAATATCCTGGTAATGTTCACGTCCCAGTTATTGTTACAGATAAAGAGGGAAACCAAGTTGTTACGGCTGATGTAGAGCTGTACATTAGTGAAAAGCCACCCAAGAAATGAATCCAACTTTTTTTTAAAAATCTATTAATATTTGTATTAGCAGCAGCAGCAGCAGCTCTCATTCACAAGACAAGGCGGAATACAGTTGCTGTCTGCACCAAGTGCTATTTAGCTGCTATCTAGCTAGAGCCAAGTTTCAAAACAAGAACGATCGTTCTGGTTGAACCATTCCGTATAATGTTGAAGTGCAAACGCACAATTTTATTAACAATATGTGTCAAGGGGTGCGTAATCGTGTGTATTTTTACTTTCTATTGAAATTGAGTTTCAAGAAGACCACCCAGTAGAAGTCGACGAACATGCTGGTTCATTCTGGCTAGACTAGACTAAAATTGCCAGCCATGATTAGCTAGCTGGGGTACTGTAGTACGGATTCTGGATGAATTTAGTCCTGTGAAATGATTGAAAGTTTCTTGGTTAATTAACCCAATGGCGCAAAAAAAGGGTCATTTTTGAAACTATTCACTCTTATAATATTACCAGGTACTAGATGAACAAATGCCTGCAGTAGTCATTGTATCTGCCAACAATGACCTCGACCAATTATGATAGTCACAGACTGTCAAATGAATTGGATCGAATTGAATCTCGTAAAAAGGAACCAGCAAATCATAGTAGACCAGTAGACGCCCAAAGTATAGTTTACCTGTTTACCTTGAGTGAAGCCGATAATACATAACGACAATGTGCGTTACCACTAGTAATAGTAGCAGGAGAGCAAGTCTCCAGCTCACCAAGCTTCGATGGCTGGTGGCTCTGACAATTCTAGCAATTCAACTGTTCGTTATATCTGGTGTCCATGCTTGGGTTCCTCCCATGACGAAAGACGGACGCATCGATCCTGATTTTGAATCGGTTCACGCCATGCGAAAGAGATTGGGAATTTCTTACAACTACACACCATCTCTGTTGCATCCCGAACTCTGTCGGTACGTGACAGAGTCCGAATGTCAGCACGTCGAAGAATCGCTTCGACGACATGCACAAACACACATTCAGCACGTTGCCAACAACCGAAAGCTGCAACAACAAATGCAGCAGCAGATGCGCAGGCGAGAGCAAGGACAGGCAGATTATACACAAATTAATGCAGACCACAATCCGAATCTGGGAAAAATCAAAGTCCTTGTTTTGATGATTCAATTTCCGGATCACAGTGGACGGAATTTGATTTCTCGGGACGACGTAGAGGCCCTGTGGAAGGGAGAAATCGCCAACTGGTTCCAAGTCAATTCGCAAGGTCTGTACGCGATCGAACCAGTCGTCATTGATTGGGTAGTTACCGACAAGACGGAAAAAGAGTACGCGAATGGGCAGAGAGGAATTACCATTGATCTGGCCCAGGCCATGGTTCCCGCCCTAGACAAGCTCGACAATGATCCCGATTGGGATTGGTCATCTTTCGATTCGGATCAAGACGGATTCTTGGACAGTGTTGCCATGATGCATTCAGGAATTAGCGCTGTCGTAACACCTGATCCCGATTGCTTTGGTCAGGAACAGAACGATCGTATCTGGCCCCATGCTTGGGCAAATACGGGCAATACGTGGACCAACAAGGATGACAGCCTTCGACTGAACGGTTATGTAGTCGCATCTGTCTTTGACGGAATCTGTGATGACGCAGTTATGCTAACGCCAGGATTGACATGGTAAGTCTCAATGCACTAACTTCTTTTCTTCTACTTCTTCTCGAAATGTATTCGTCCATGTGTTGGCGGTGTAGTCGCATTCGCTCATTACTGCTTATCTTTCGACTTGATCCTGCAATCATTAGCCATGAGTACATGCACACGATGGGTCTTGTAGACTTGTACGACTTCGATTACGAAACACCAGGCAAAGGAACGGGTGCTTGGGATATCATGAGCCATCCCTATGTAGGTACCGTTTTGAATTTCGAATTCTAGTGACTTGTTTTTACAATTCCATTTTTTTCTACTTTGGACAGCGACACGCTGTCTCTTATAATTTCTCAACACATCTCACTCCAATATCATGTTTGTCTGTGGTCGTCAGGGGGCAGACAACTCCGGAACACCCGGACTGTTGAGCACCTGGAGCAAGGTTGCTGCAGAATGGATCACACCCATCCTTATTGACGGGGACGGCATCTATACTGCCAAGCCTGCACACGAATCATCGCAAGTTTACAAAATTGACATTAGCCCAGACTTTGCCTTTCAGGACGAGTACCTCTTAATTGAAAATCGCCAACCCATTGGCTTTGAAGAAAATTTGTGGGGCAAAGGTCTCGTGATTGTTCACGTGGACGATTTGGCCATTCTTCAAACAACTAAAGGATGGCCCGGCCAGCCAGGTTGGCCCGAAAATGGAAACCACTACCAAGTAGCCGTCCTTCCCAAAGATGGACGATACGATCTAGAGCAGAATGAAAATTATGGAGATGCTGGCGATCTCTTTGATGTCGGCGACAGTCTGGGTCCTGGAATGGGAAACACAATTTTTCCCAACACTGATTCGTACCAAGGTGGATTCATTATAGAAACTGGGATTACTGTCACCGTCCTATCGCAAGAAGGAAACGATATAATCTTTGAGGTTTCTGGAACCGGAAAGCTCCAGGATACAAGTCCAGAGACAACTGCCTCACCGACGAATTCTCCTGACACAGAAGGAAACTCGCCACCAACCTCGCCGCCAATCGCACTACCAACTGACTCTCCCCAATCGGAGGAAGGAAATGATGCGGACGATCCGAATGCTTATAGCAATGGAAGTTACAATGACAGGTGGATCTTGTCCCGACCTCCAGTTCCAACACGGGCACCTTTTACGCTGCCCGAGTTTGAGGTGGAGAAGCCGCTTATACAAGCAGATGGCACCGTCGGGACTCTGCTTTCAAGTGACACAACGTCAGGCACGGACCGTCGAAGCCTTCCCTTGCTCCTGACTATAGTAATTAGCATCGTTGTTGGCCTCCGTGGTCTTGTTTGAGTCATCAGAGGAGAACAAGATATAGGCTGGCGTGGTCCCACGTTACGATAGAGAATGCATCTTGCCGGAACAAGAACTAGCTTTACCTGATTCAGCCTGTTGGAAAAGATTCGCGAGTAGAACGGATTACTACTCGGAAGTCAAACAAGTAAGATGTCTTTCCAAGATTAAATGTGCACTCATGCAATCCTGCGGTTCTCTAAAACCTAAACCACACTATTTATAGGCATACAATAGTCCGGAAGTTTTAATGCATTTTCAACTACTACTATTATCACTACTAGCATTGCAGAGCTGGTTGGTAATATCAGGTCGGACTAAAGGAAAGCTCCCTAAGTTGCTACAGTGGCTAGGAAGTGCGTTAGAAGTGGGCAACTTCTTCGACGGTATACAAAATAATGATTCCCACTCCTGTATAGTATGTAGTCCTCCACAAGACCATCAGGGACACAGGAAGCCTCATTATCTTACCACGCGTATCCACATTGTAAACCAAAAGGAAACAAACATAAAGAGAGTTCCAACATGAAACATTTCATGGGGTCCAAAGATATCAGGATTAATCCTCCAGTGTCCCTCGGGCCATCGAACCGAGTAGGCCGCCGCGCCCAATGTGATAAAAATTCCTCCCATGAACAAACCTGCAGCTTCGGCAAAACTGCAGGTTCGAAACAGTGTCTGCAGACATGGTAGAATTGCCCAGCCTTGCATCAGAAAGATCCCGGCATTGAGCCAGGGGTCCGCATCAGGTCGAAAGCATTTGGCCAAGACTCCGACAGCGGCACACGCCCAAACCATTGGTTCAATAATGCTGGTAAAGATGGCTTCACTGCCCAATAGAAGTTTGCCAATGGACGAATAGAACATGGCAATACCAACAAAAATCATGGCAAAGTCAGCTTTGCGGGCTAAATGATAGTACACTTCATTCTGCCAGGGAAATATGTGGAGTGTCGCCGATACAACCATGATTCCTTCAACCGCCAAACTGAACAAAAGTGCGGCCTTTCGATTAGCTGGCAGGGATCTAAAAAAAAGAGGCAAGCCCAGCAGGGGTGGATACAAAATGGCACCCCATCGATGAAATTCACCGCGCAACTTAGGCTTGTCGAAGTACACGAGTTTCTTCCGTGGATGTAATTGTTGCCGAGAATATGGATATCTGCTTCTAGTAGAAATACTATTACTGCTGTTAAGAGTTGCATCCGCCGTTATCCTGGATACATCTTCGAATTGTCGTCGACGTATATTCTTTTGCGGTGGCACCTTCGTGGTCTTTCGAAAGGAAGCTGCTGCTTGTGCTCTTCGCAGGCAGAAAGAGAGAATTATTATGGCAGTAACTTTCTTCATTCTGCTAGCTACTTCTGTCTAGCTAGAGAGCTACTGCCTCCTTGGAAATTAAGATAATATGTTGCTCCTGTTAGGAAATGATGGTTCATGCCTGTGGTGCTGGCTGGTGGTCAAATTTTTTTTTTTGACCCAAAAGTTCCAACCAATGATGATTGTGACGACATCATACTGCGATCCCAGTTAGAGCTAGAGTTTCTGATATTCCGTAATGATTCCACAGTTTACGATTCTTAAAGATTGTCTTCAGCGACTGTTTCGTAGTATTAGCATTTCATCGCCCCTTTTGCGCCCAGATGATAGTACACGAGAAAGCTCCTCAAAAGAATGTCTAGGAATCGTGGAAATGGCTGTTGTTTGGTCGGTCGGTCGGTTGAGCTGAGAGCGCAAATAGCTAGGCAGGCAAGTGCTGCACAGCAGGATTTAAAATCCTTTTAAATCAATCTGGGAACCGTCGAATAATGATGACTCATCTTTCTGTATCTTTTGGAAATGATATGCAACTGGATTCGAGAATTCCAGAAAATGTTCCCTGCTTTGCTACCAAACCTATTTTTAGTGTACCTTGCTCCAATGTTGTCGCTCACGTTGAGCTCTTGACAGCAAGACAGGTCCTTAGCGGCAGCACATTCGGCAAAAGACACTTTAGCAGTGAAAAATGTACTATTAGGAGAGGCACAGGTACTTCTGAACGCACACCGAGTCTAAGCAACTTGGACACACCAGATTATTTTAGAAGTAGAGTACACCAAACTATTAGAAGTATTGTATTACTGTAGCGACACTACTAAGGTACGAGTTTGGAGACGAACTCTTTTCTCGAAGTTGGGTAGTAAAATAACACAACATAAAATATAAGGAGGTCATTCTTGGTTTCTGATTCAAGCGAAAAGATGCAGATCGGCACGTTGGCCTTACCTGGTACCTAGTACAGTATTACTGTACCTGTTTTTTATTAACAATTAATTCATCTCAGAGCTGACTGTTCACCTTTTTTTTTTAGCAACTGACAAACACATATCAATCGCTACTACTAGATTAATAGTACCTAGTACCCCACTAGGTAGTACGAAATCAGCCAGTTATTCTACTACTAGTACTACTAGCTGGTAGTTTCATAACTACTCACAATTACTCGGTTGTACGGTAGCTAACGAAAGTAAACCATTTTTTACAATCCTCACACGCTTCTACTACTTCAGAATTGCTTCAATGCATCGAACAAAAGCGAAATAGATTCAAGGAATATTATGAAAGCTTTCGTCACCAACCTTCGCTTAACGAAGCTTCAGAAGATTCTTCTGGTAGGCAGCCTGTTTGCTCCGCAGGCAGTATCGATTGCGACAACTTTGACGAGCACGGATGGGACCACTCTCTGTTATCGTGGCACCGTGGCCGAAGTAACGGAAGCGTGTGATGTTAATCACCCCGATCCTGCCGAGAAATGTTGCACCAACGATAGTTGCAATTGGCCAGATAGCCTCCAGGACCGCGTATCAGTTTGTTTGGGCAGCTGTACGGACAAGTACTATTGCTCGTTTGACGATTACGAAAATACAGTTCTACAGGCTCACTTGGACGTCATCGCCTACGAATTGGTTGGACAAGGCGCTAAGTACTACTATCAAGGTTCTGCTGCGCAGGTGACCCAGCTCTGCAGCGCAACTAGTGGAGGAAACTGCTGCACCAATGGAGCATGCGATTGGCCAGATAGCATGAGTACTCGTGTGTTTGTGTCTCGAGATAGTTGTCAGGGAGATAAGGCATGTCAATTTTCAGATGATCGACAGATCATCTACGTAGAACCGAAGAGTTGCATCGGCGACGAGGCCTGTAGCCAGTTTGGCAAAGGCGCGGCGGGAGCACTAAAACGTGTTGGACACGATAGTTGCAATGGCAGGTCAGCATGTGCTTTTGCTTCAAGAAATATCGAAGATAATAGTTGCAACGGAGACGAATCATGTTTGCATGGGATCTATCCGAATCAAACTTCTCCTCCTTCAGAGGCACCTACTGTTCCCCCTTCGACTGCACGTCCTACAGAGATAAGGATAAGGCTTAGGCCCGGTATTGATCGCCCGCCTGCGTAAAGGGGTTGGGTACGGTACTCATCCTCAATAGCAGGTTTGCGAGGAGAAGGTGACAGTTAGTTCCTTAAGGCAGCCGCCAGCCGTGTTAGTTGGTTGGAGGGAGCATGAATTTTTTTAGCTGTTCCAAACTGCCGATTAGTAGTTGAGATATCGAATAGTGACTAAGTACAGTAGTAGATGTGGAAACACTTAATGTTCAGTACACTCATTCGTGCATCCGACAGCTAAGATTAGGATTCGTGTGTTTGTAGGGGGTATTTGCCCCCTGCAATTCCAGGGGGTATTTACCCCCTGTGCCGAATTTTTTGGCACAAGAACAACCACACCATCCATCTGCATCCTCACAATTTTTTTAAAAATTGTTGCACCACAATGATGATATAGCTGTTCAAGTTACCATCACACACCATGACAGAGCACATACATGATCATTCAACCGGCATCTATCTCCTTGCTTACTACTACTACAATTCAATCTAGTACTAGTAGTACTCCTAACCTAGTGGTACTATTACTACTACTATTAGGAGAACTCCAACAGCAAACATCATCCTCTCAAGAAAAAGAGGAGCAGCAGCACCACCACCAGCACCACCACCAGCACCAGCAGCAGCAGCACCACCACCACCAGCAGCACCGCCCACCAGCACTAGCAGCACCAGCACCAGAAGCGGCACCAGAAGCGGCACCAGCACCAGCAGGCAGCACCAGCAGGCAGCACCACCAGCAGGCAGCAGCACCAGCCAGCACCAGCCAGCAGCAGGCAGCACCAGCCAGCAGCAGGCAGCACCACCCACCACCAGCACACCACCATTCTTACTAGCTACTAGGGAGTTCAACAACAAGCTAGTAGCTTGCTTTTAGTAGTCTAGTAACAAGCAACAGCAAGTAGTAGTAGTAGCTAGTAGGAGGAGCAGCCTGAGCAAAGCAACCACACCATGCAGCATTTTTAAATCAATAACAAGAACAAGAAGCAATGTGGACTAGTACTATTGGTTAGCTAGTAGCTAGATTAGTACCACCAGCAGCAGCAACAAGAGGTTCGATGCCCTACTACTAGAGACTACCATCACATTTGCACCACATTGGCTGTTGTCAATTGAAATAATAAGCAAAATGGTCAAGGAAGTATAAGTTAGCATCTAAGTAGTAGCTCCCCATTCACTTTAGTAGTAATTCAATTGATTGCAATAGCTAGTGGGTTTGCCTTAGTCCCCAAAAAGTACTAGACTGGCTGAATACACCAGTGTTAGTAGCTAGTAGTAGCACATAGTAGTAAAAAAAATCGGCACAGCAGGGGGTAAATACCCCCTGGAATTGCAGGGGGCAAATACCCCCCCCCCTGCAAACACACGAATCGGAAACGCAGCCAAAAATAACAAAAATTAATAATTATGAGCAAGGCAATGCCCCTCTTTTCGTCGTTCCATTCGATTTGCAACTCCGAATCTTCCTTCGCACCCGAATTTTGCTGCATCTGATCAAATATCAAATAATAGTACTAGTAATGATAAGAATCCATTCTGTACCAGGTACAGTACAGGTACTTGAGTGCGCCCTATCCAAATACTACTAGACTAGTCTACTGTTCACAATAGTCCGACTACAGTATCTCTTATACATTGGAAGAACTCATAATATTGAATTTAAATGAAAGAGACGGACTATCCTCTGTTTCGGGAGGACCAATGAAAAAAACGAAGCGGTACCTGTTGCTGTTGTCGATTCTACTGTGTTATCGGACAACCGAGGTTGAATCGTTCGTCCCTGCTTATCCCGATTCAGATCTGGTGGAGAAGTCATGGGAGTCCATACAACAAGGAATAGCCAAGAATAATAGTTTTGACGACAATCAACAACGACAACGACGACGCCGGCGGAATCTCAGAGGACGCAAATTTTTAGAAGAAGAAGTGTGAGGATCCAGTGGGAGTCACAAAAGGCCTATAACCGGCAACCAAGACCTATATATCATGGCATGGATATATAGGAACAGTTGGCAGTTTAAACCAGGCGGCAGATCCAGTGGAGTGAGCAT
>Ga0210036_1002124_pt1 | contig 21373 bp, 16 predicted proteins | sample CryGeymeta201515_FD_185469 | JGI IMG/M metagenome (GOLD analysis project Ga0210036, IMG submission 185469) | Groundwater microbial communities from Crystal Geyser aquifers in Utah, USA - Crystal Geyser metaG 2015-15 (SPAdes) (version 2) | ecosystem: Environmental > Aquatic > Deep subsurface >...
GTGGATCTTCTTCCCCGAAGTGGGAATAGTCGTATCCGATTTCTCCCGATGTGTTCCTGTTTCTGAGTGGGAGACGGGATGGGGCATTTCGGGTCATTCCGGTGACGTCGGATTCGGGTCTCCTTGTCTCACGTTCCCTTCGGCTGGCTCTGATTGTTATCTTCATTTTTTTATGAGTCGATCTCTAGTTGTTTACCAGTACTAGTAGTCTAGCTAATCGAGATTGTGTTATTATAAGGACGACAGCGGAAATTTCAACGTTTAGGATTTTTTCCAGTAGATGCAGCGTGTAACAATAAGCTAAGAGAGGAAGAACAATGGATGATGAGACCTGAAACCAATGAGGGCTCTGCTTCCAATTCAAAAAGAACATGTTCTTTTCCATTCTTGTAATTCTGCAGTACAGTACACACGATTAGGAGAGTGAAAATCATGTATTTCTACAGTACACAAGATAAAAGAGTGTACGTCTGTAATTCTAATGTGGCTGCGGCAGAGCTGACGAGCGTAAATCTATGAATCTAATATCATCAGCTCCACCGTGTGACCCAGTTGGGCAACAAGGGGACTGAAGAAAACACACTCGCAATCTATCAAATGAGTTGCTTTTTCGTGCAACCACTTATGTGATGACGAAGATTCCAATTAGAAAGTCCCTATAGTCGTCGTTGACCGCATCCCACAGCACATCTAAACCTCGTATTCTTCAATTTCATACGAAAAACGGATGGCATTGCTAGTGGCAAAGGATGGACCAATTGGTATTACAACATTTTTCAAGAAATCCAGTGGGTCCACATTGTCATCAAAAGCCCCAACAATAGTTTGCGGAGATGGCAGCCCATTCTTGAACGTAAATTCCACCACTGCATCTTGTTGCCACTCCGTACCTGTAAGCTTCTGCTCAGTCGACGATACCCGTTTGCTCTCCAAGTCCAAAGCCGAGTTGGAATCCTGATCGAGGGCATTCGCAAACAAATTCACCATAGCATCGTCGAGGGCATCTTGTTCGCTCTGAGAGGGATTAAAAGTATTAGCATTTCTGACCGCGTACCAGACTGTGAATGCAACTCTAACTGTTTGTCCTGAGGACGAAGTTGGTCCCGTTGGAGTAGGAGCTTGTGTCACTCTCATCGTAGGTTTTGGGGTGGGTGCTGGAGTCGTTTCCTGAGTCGGCTTCGGAGTGGCTTTTATGGTGGGCGTCGGGGTAGGAGCTTGTGTCACTCTCATCGTAGGTTCTGGGGTGGGTGCTGGAGTGGGATCCTGTGTCGGCTCCGGAGTGGCTTTCATGGTGGGTGTAAGACTGGGTTCCTGGCTTGGCTCACTTGTCACCTCTGCAGTGGGCGAGAACGTGGGTGTCTCTGAGGGCGCCTCTGAGGGGGGCTCTGAGGGTGTCTCAGTTATTTCTTCTGCTGGTTCGTCTCCATCGCTTGCATCGACCGTTGGAGACATGGTACCATTCAAATCGGGAAGAATCAGAATAGTCGGACCCAGCGTGGGTGAAAGGGACGGTACAACCACACCAACATCACTGCCAGTATTGCTAGTACTCAAAGCTGACGTCGAGCTACCGTCACTGCCTCCAACCACGACCGTCATGACGACCGCCACTACAATCACCGCGGCAATGACAAAACAGCACACGAGGGCTCCGATCAGCATCAGCATATTCCGATGCAGCAATAAATCCGCCATACGTACAGGTTCAGCTTCCATAATTTTGGATGGCTTCTGAACCTCATCGCCTTCCACTAACATCATGGGCGCCGTGCCACTCTTGATGGGTGGATGAGCAATCTGGTTGGTGCTTTCGTGCGGCGTGAGAACATGACTATTATCTTCTGGATCGTGAACCACAAAGGCTTCGACTAGATGAGGGCCATTGTTGTTGTAAGCACCACCACCTTCTTCTTCATCCATGTTGGTTGCTGTTTTCGAATCGTCCATGTTTGCACTGAATTGGGTTCCGTATTGACGGGACACCAAGGCCCGATCGCTTTCGCAGGGACCGTGGTCAGGATAGGCCCCTGGTTTGAGACCAGTACTCAAAAAGGTCGAGCGTAGTTTTTCTTGAGATGCGGTACGACGGGCGGTGGCTGATGCACCTGAAGATGGCTGACTGTGGCTGCTGCCGCTCATGAGGCTAGTCACATTAGCCACAGCACCAGCTTGAGTTGTCGGTACCGATGTTCGCCGGGCTTTGTCTTTGGTCATGCGATCTTCTTCGTCCCACATCTTGGCCATGGTCTTTATCTCGCGGGTCTCACTAACGTGGCTTGCCATTGAATCGCGGTGAGGGTTTTCGGGTATAGAAGGATGGCTTGTAGCGCTGGCAAAGGTTGATGGCTCTGTCTGACGAGGGCTGTCGGGAGCACCGGCAAGAGTCCATGGTTCTTGACCGCTGCTGTCATGATCACTCGCTACAGTTATTCTTTTGGTAGGAGTAGCAGGAGTAATAGGAGTAGTAGAAGTAGTAGTAGTGATAGTGGCAGGCGAATCTGTCACTTCCCTTTCTTCTTCCTTACCTTCCTCCAGGTCTGTGTTGTCTGAACGCGTACTTTCTGTTGGTGCGGCGGGGACTGACCACATTATTTGCTTCAACAACTTTTTGTTTTCAAGACGTTTGGGTGGTTATGGAAAGATTTTTGGCATGTGCGGATCTCTGGTGTACGATTGACGAGTGACAATCGGGCATGTGCTGTCGGAAACAAAACAGCAAAAATGAGGTTTTTGGCCGTCGTGCTTTCCGTTTTTGGTTTTCACGGAAGAAATAAATTTCGCAAGACTGGGATTCCCTCCTCTATTACTTCCACCTCCCCTTTTCAAACAGCTGGCAAACGAAGGTACTAATAGCAACGAATGGGGGTATTTTTTGAGGAGTATGTGGAAGGAATTTTCTTCAAGCATGCCCGATGGTAAGAGAAGCACGTTACATGTGTCGGCCAAAGAGTTCTTTTTGCATCAGAATCCATTTCGAAATGCAATGTACTACAGCACTCCAATAGAATGCTTTGTTTTTACTTTTTTCAGCAAAAAAAAAATAGAAAGTAGGTATGCAGGTCCCCTCTCCTTACAAGCAATCTTTGTGTACTGCAAAAACCAACTATTCCAGTTTCCACCTGCGCCAAAACGTCCGATTAAGGAAGGCTGTTGTTGTTGGAACCTAAAGGGTTCTGTGAGTGTCCCTGTTGAAATAGACGAGCGCCGTGGTACCCTTGGCGCAGCATTTTCCGGTTGCACTCGCTCTAGTTCAGCCTTCTATAAAAGTGTCCAACAATATCGAGCTTTGCACTTAATTGGATTCCGTTGTAGGTGTATATCTAATATCTAGTAGCTTTGAATTCTGAGAAAGCTTTGATTTCAAAATTTTAGTAGTCATCTGCTGAAGCAGGTTTACATCTAGCATGTGCTTCCCTCCGGACTTTTCGAACCTGCGTTGCTCAGCGGATCAATTTCACTATTTCCGACATCGACTGAAACCAATTTCGCTGCAGCCTGTGCTTCCTCCCTGTTCGCTCCTCCTTGGACAGTAGTTCTTCGCGGTTCCCATTCCCAAGACATTTTCATTCGCGTTGACAGCAATGCGCCTTGACCGGCTGTTGGTAGGCTACACTCCTGGCTGAAAGTTCGTTGTGGCTTCACTGTTCCGTCACTCATCCTTTTTCCACGACAGCAGATACATCCGCGTTCACGTTCACAGACAGCCGATTTGCGACAATGAAAATCGATATGACGCCTCTGGAATCTAATCCAAAGCCTCCTGCACACCAGCTCGCTCATATTCACCGTCCAAATCTAGTGAAGATTTGTCTGACAAAGGAATACCAGGCCATTTTAAAATCGAGCGAGCTATCGTGATCCATCGTCCATTTCTACCGGGTTGATTACGAGATACGACTGGCTTTCGCATGGCAGGCCGAGGTCGTTGCACGCCGGTACTGATCCACCATGATGACAAATATTGGACGCTTTCACCGAGTTCGCGTTTTCTCCCGCTTTGTATTTGGAAGCAGCACTCAAGATAAGCGCCACCATTCTAAAAAATTCCATGTTATCAAAACAGGCAAGTAGGTAACTGCCTTGTCGAAGAAGGAAGAAGGACGCGAAACTACTACTGTCTACTGTCTACTGTCTACTGTACTACTGTTTCTCGTATCTCGTTGCCAGCACGTGCGTCATTCCTCCTGCCGCCGTTTCGAGAAGGGCACTTTGGGCCATCACGGTAACAAATTAAAAAATCTCATCCCACGACGGTCTCTTAACTATTTCCTGTTGTTGCTGCTATTGAATTACTCTTTGTAGAGTTGATGTTCTTGCCATTTGCAATTGAGAAAAATTAATAATGTTATGTGGAACGATCTTGAAGCAAGACCTCTGCCAGGCACAGCCTGACAAGCACGATTGGATATCACGAGAGCTCGGCCGAATAGCTCGCAATTAGACTTACCTCCTTTACTAAAAATCAAGATCTACTCCACGCACTGCAGCCGAGAGACAGAGCACTACTAGCCAGCTAGTACATGGTACTGTAGTAGACTACCAGGTACCACTACTACTAGTAGTAGACTACGGTTCTTATGTTGCAAGTTTTTATGGACACATTCAACTAAAACTTTCGTTATTACTAGCCTGAAAATAAATAATAAATAAAATGGTAAGTCAATCGTAACCAAACTTGATCGACCGCAGTTATCCTGTCTTTACAGTTTCACTCAAAAGTTCCTCAACCTCTCTTTTCTACGTAACAGGCAGGCAAGAAAGGAAGCAAGAAGGGTGGCGACAAGCCCAAGGTGAATAAGAAGGCTGCGGATCCTTTGTTCCCAGCTCGTCCTCGCACCTTCCAAATTGGAGGAGACATTCGCCCCAAGGGACGTGATTTGTCTCGTTTTGTCCGTTGGCCTCAGTATGTTCGCCTTCAGCGTCAACGTGCTGTCTTGTATCAGCGCCTGAAGGTCCCACCTGCGATCAACCAGTTCACCAAGACTCTTTCCAAGAACGAAGCCGCCACTGTCTTTACTCTCCTCAACAAGTACCGTCCCGAGTCTCCTGCTGCCAAGAAACAACGTGTTAAGGCCGCCGCTGCTGCCAAGGCCGCCGGCAAGGAGCCCGACAACAGTGGACGTGCTGTCCACCAAATCAAGTTTGGTTTGAAGCACGTTACTACGTTGATCGAAGAAAAGAAGGCCGAGCTTGTCCTCATCGCCAACGATGTGAACCCTGTCGAACTTGTCATGTGGATGCCTGCATTGTGCCGTAAGATGCAAATTCCTTTCATGATCGTGAAAGACAAGGCTCGTCTTGGAGCTATGGTAAACCAGAAGACTGCTGCATGCGTCTGCTTGACTGGTGTAGACAAGGCGGATGCTTCGCAGCTTACCCTTCTCAAGGATCTGGCCAACGAAAAATACAACAACAACCCTGAACTTATCCGAAAGTGGGGAGGAGGTATCATGGGTCTCAAGACTCAAGCCAAACTGGACCTGCGTGCTAAGGCTATGGCTATCGAGGAAGCCAAGAAACTTGCTACTCTGGGAAAAGCCTAAGTACTTTTCTGTGTTGTGAAGTTGCCGTCTCTTGATTGGATATTGGATTGCGAAACAATATAAAGGAAGTTTAAATCCCAAATGTACATTATTGTACGCTTTTGCTGACCGTTGACGCGCCACTTTTGTGGTTGCAGAGGTTTACTCTTCTGTGTATTTTACATTTTTTTATTGGGATGGTTGGCTGGGCAGTTAATCTCGACACAAACTCAATGTGTGCATGATCCTGCCTGGTGGTGGGTACAGGCTTCAAACCTGTGGGGGTGTGAAAGCCCAGTGGTTCAATTCCACCTTGCGCACGTAATTGTCCAGCCAACCATTTCCATTTAATGTAGTTAGTTTAGAGTTGTATATTGTGAATGTTTAGGTGGCCATCTTCTTACTAATGAAGACCGGATAATTTCACAGGAAAATGAGGTTTCGCTCAATGAAGTAACTATTGTATTAGTCTGCCGTAGTACTTCATAATAAGAGGCTACCTATTCCGAACACTTGTCTTCTTGAACTCTCTAGTAAAGTAGTAGAGTTGTCTTTTAGCTTCAGCTAGTCTACTAGGTCTTTTCTATTTTAGGAGACTGGTCTACTTGCTACTACTACTTATTACAGTAGCTACTACCACTCAACTAACTAGCTAGAGAGGTCTACTAGACTAGTAGAATCTAGTAGACTACCACTTCCGAACGCTCTCTTGTCTCGTATTAGGGTTGGAGGTGGTCTACTAGTACTCTAGCTGATAAGTCCAGAATTATAATCTTGGGGTCAGCAGTCAGCACAACATAACAATACTACTGTAAATACTACTAGGTACTCCGAGTAGTAGACTACTCGAGTACTCCGTAATATTATTTTTCAAACATTCTGATCTGTGATCAGTATTACTCTCTTTGGTTTTCGAGCTATGTCCACCTCTGTCTTCCCTCCGGCTTCTATTGCCGTGAATACAGCAGCAATCGTTGACGAATGTGAAATCCTGGAGATGACACCGAACAATGATCCAGCAGTACCGGTATGTTTCACGCTTAAGATTTGATGTTATTCCTGGATTGTCAATTGTCACAACCATTGTGAGGATTGGATCCACTTATTTTAACGCACCCTTTCTATCTAATATCAAATTATTCTTAATCACAGATAGTTGAAATTGCTGCACTCTTGTACATGGGTGATTATATACATGCTCGCCACTGCTGGCGCCGCCATCGAGAGGCCGTTTCCAATCCTCAAGTCCAAGCAGCGTTGTCGGAATGGTGGAAATTGGGCCAAGCATTGATGATCATGGACATGCCCGCCACTTGGAAACAGCTAACGTACCTCCAAACAACCCAGCCTGCGCCTTACAAGGACTATGCCCAGAGTATTGGGATGGCCGTATGCGTGAAATTGCTTCCCAAATTAATGCAGATTTGGCAGCAGCCTCGCGATAATTTGCTGGGATTGCCACGTAGCGAATGGTCCATGTTTCTCGAGCAACATCGTCAGAAAATAATAGCGGCATCAGCTAGTCCAGAAAAGGGATCTGCCAAAGAAGAGATTATTTCCTTTTTGGAAGGTCCGTTTTTGGCCATCTAACCACGGCAACTGCGAAAACGAGAAAAAAAATCCAGTTCTGAAATCTGAGGGATGAGGTAGAATGCAAGTAAGCAATTTTTAAATCGAGCACTTGATTACTTTTTCTAATGTCACCGGGAGAGCTGTCCATGGCGAGCACCGTAAGTTATTGGATAAGACTACCTTCTAGCCTAGGTCGCCAAAAGGACGTAAATTCCATAATTACTACGATCAAAATTAAAGTTTTAATGCACTCGCAACCAGCCAGCTTTCGTAGATAAACATCAGGAATATTTTACACCGCCCATAAAGGTTCTCGGATCTGGGACACTACCATTGAATTCTGCGCCTCGAAAATCCATGCCAGGATTCTCTTCCTGAAAACGCTCCAGCATCATTTCCTTCTGGATTTCTCGTTTCGATAACGGATCCATTTGCAATGATTGTTTGCTGTTGCGAGACTCTGCCTTGACGGTCGTATTGCCCTTCAAAGCGAGTTCCCAAACCTCTCCTTTCTTGGCCTTGGCCAAGTACACAATTAGTGTCGTCGCATCCTCCAAGTACCATGTAGACTCCGAAACATCTACCAACCCAAAGGTTTCCTCGTTCAAAAAGTATTGTTTTTGTGATTGCACTAGGGATTTCACACCCAGTTCAAGATGATGAGGATATATTTGGCAGTGGATCTCTTGGCTTGGAACGGGAGGAGCCGGAATGTAAATTGTCACATCTTCTAGCTTTTGTTCCCATTCATAGACGGGACTCCCGTTATACTCGTAAATGTAGCGACCGTTGTTAGGATTTTTGCGCATGATAAGTCCAACTGGTTTGGGTGGAGGTAAACCTGCGGTAGCTTGTGCAGGTTGTGTTTGCGGATTGCTAGGAGCTGGCTTCAACTGTGATAATGATTTGATTTTGCCCGGAGACGCCATGTCTGCAGGAAGCGATTGAATCTTCTCTTCTTCACCCTCTTCATTCTCAGAACTGCTTTCACCAACGTGATCAAATTTAGAGTAGTCGGTTAACCTGCTCATCCTGCAATTGGTATTGAAAATTGAAAGAAATCGATGGCAATTTTACAAGTGAGACGACCTTCCATAATCATTCCTCACGATTAGAGAAGCAAAACTTGATGACATGCCTGTGCTTGATGGTAACTGGGCTGCTTGCACTTCACAATGTCGACAAAACATACAGCACCACGTAAGCAAAAATAAATATTAATGATTGCGGAATTGCAGGCATATCATGATGCACTTAAGTCTGTATATATGAGCATTCATTTGCCATCATCTCTCGCGTGAATCCAAAAGCAGGACGGCTTACATGTAAGCCTATGTACAAAACAAGCTTTGCTTCTCTCGCCGAAGTCGTCATATTTTCCGGCGAAAAGATACCTTCGCTCACACTCTTCTTTTACACAATCTTTCGTGAGGCGCACTCCACTCCGACAGCCAGACAAGTCTCATTCATTGACTTTAAATTACACATGCTATCAATACAAAACATCGTTCATAACTTTGCCTAAGCTAAGTATCAAGACTATTTTATAGAAAATGACAGGTATGACGATGAACCTACTCAACCATTCAGCAAGCCAAAGACACCTTCACTTGCAGCAACAGCAGCAACCCATTATGATGAATCGCAGTCGAACAGACAGCGGATCCACCTTCAATAGCTTCTCAGATAGCAGCAGCAGCAACCGAAGCAAATCATCCCAGAGACGCAGGAGCCATCGTCCCCGAGGATGCCGTGGAGGTTCGTCGCGAAAGAAGAGACGTGGAGGCAAAGTTCCCAATGAAATCATGGGGTCTTCGGTAAGCATGAAAAGCAGCAACAATCCTGCCGATGATTATGGTTATGGAACTGAGAGAAAGTTGAGTTTGCCAGTGTCCGACGAGAATGCTGGAACTGTGCGCGCTACCATGGTTCAACAGCAAAAGCAGTGGACCAATTACATGCCACTCTCATCGAATTTAAATCGCCCATTGGATTTGACCCTGAAAGGAGAAAAACGAGCCCCGATCACGACGAGTAAAGTTAGCGACATCAGTTGCTACATGAGAAACAACAGCTGCGGTGTTCCTCCTAACAAAATGAGTGTATTAGGAGCTGAGTACTGTCCCGTCGGTAATCAGGTCACTCAGCAGATTCTACCTCCTATGCATGAACATCAAGAAGCCACCGAGCATCATCAAATCCAGGGAAGGAACATTTATGCATTACAGCAAGCCGAGAACAGCAGCTACGCTAATGGCTACTCTTTCGCTCACAATTGCATGGGGAACAGCAATCATGGCAATGAGTCCTCCTTTCCTTCTTTAGACTACAACTACCGGCAAGGGCATCCTGCTGCGCACGGCTTCTACAATTCCTGCGAACACTCAAGATACGACTACCAGTTCCAGAAACTAGAACAGTTGCACCACGGAAAAAGCAACGGCCATGAGAAAAGCCATCCTGATTTTCACGGAGTTAGTCAGGATAATCGTACTAAAATTGACCATGGCTTCGGTGCTCATACCGAGAGTCATTCTTTTCTTCCAATGCAAACAGCAAAGTGTCAATCAGACCGAATTGATAATCAACGCCAAATGATAGCGGAAGGAGGAAGCTTGTTCGTTACCTCGCCAAGATCTTTTCTTATGGGATGGAAAAGTGACGACACGGCTTGCATGTAACTCGCCCATTTGAATTGTCGAAATAGGCAAGATGCTATAGCGACGAGGTAATGGCTATCCCCTCAATTTTATTTCATATCACTATACATTGCACAATACATGTTAAACCACAAATCTGTCATGCAACGGCAAGTCAAGAAGCACTACCACATTCATAATCATTGCCACGCAGCAGAAGTCTACCAAGCAACAAAATATCACATGCACAGTTTTTCTTTACATTCCCTGGTCTGTTGTATTGCAACATTTGTTCCAAAACACAGTCGAGGAGAACACCCATATATATATTTTCAAAGCACGATACCACAATGAGGCGCCGTACGTCATGAAGAGTACGCAGACATTTGCACGGAACAATCCGATCATAAAATTAGAGCATACATTAAAGAGGCAAAATATTTTTTCGATATCCCAGACCTTGGGCGGTAATTCTTTCTTTTATACATTTTAGTTTCAAGTCGATTTTAGATCACATCTCCGACCTTCCGCGTCTCCTGTACGAGTGCCTACTATCATGTTCTCTTCTACGTCGGCAATTGCTTATTTGTCTCTTTACTCAAGAACCTTGGTGACTACTCCAGTTCCGACAGTCATGCCTCCTTCTCTCATATTGAAACGAACTCCTTCCTCCAAAACAATGGGGGCAATCAATTCAACAGAAACAGTAGCATTGTCACCGGGCATAACCATCTCGGTTCCCTCGTTTAACTCAATGGATCCCGTAACATCTGATGTTCGAATGTAAAATTGAGGACGGTACTTCCCAACAAATGGTGTGTGACGACCTCCTTCGTCTGCTTTGAGACAGTAAATTTCAGCTTCAAATTTCTGTCCGACCTTTTGTGTTCCAGGGGCGCACAGCACTTGCCCACGGCGGATATCCTCTCGCTTCAAACCGCGCACCAAAGCTCCGATGTTGTCTCCAGCCATACCGTAATCCAAATTCTTTTTGAACATTTCCACGCCAGTAATTGTGGTTTTGTGGTCATTTCCGTATCCAATGATCTCCATATCGTCTCCGACATTGACTTTTCCGTATTCTACCTTTCCAGTCACGACAGTACCACGACCGGCAATGGAGAAAGTATCTTCAATGGGCATCAAGAAAGGCTTGTCGACATCACGGACCGGTTCGGCAATGTGTTCATCCACTGTAGCCATGAGTTCCAAGATGGCATTTTTCCCCAGTTCATCATTGGTGCCCTCGGCTGCGGCCAATGCTGATCCACGGATAATGGGAGTTTTATCTCCATCAAAATTGTAAAAGTCCAACAGCTCCCGAACTTCCATCTCGACCAATTCCAGCAATTCCTCGTCATCGACCAAGTCGCACTTGTTCAAAAAGACGACCAAGTTGGGAATGCCAATCTGTTTCGCCAATAGGATATGTTCCTTCGTTTGAGGCATGGGTCCATCCGTTGCAGCAACCACCAAAATACCACCGTCCATTTGGGCAGCACCGGTAATCATGTTTTTGACGTAATCTGCATGACCAGGACTAAAAGAGATATTTTTCGTTAGTGTCGCATTAAAGGGGGGAAAGCACTAGCAAATAGATTCAATAGGTCAAGCGGAAACCAAGATCTATCATGACATTCAAAGTTCAGATGATCAACAAGGCCAGGTTTGCCAGTAATCACCCAATTCCCGTCACATCAGCAGCAACAAAACAACAAACAACAATGGTAAATTGCATAAATAAATAAATCGTCGGACGTACCAATCAATGTGCCCATAATGACGATTTTCGGTTTCGTATTCAATGTGAGACGTATTGATGGTAATCTTACGAGTCTTTTCTTCGGGTGCACGATCAATGTCTTCGTACGAGAGCGACTTGGACCATCCCTTTTCACTCAGGACTTTGGTAATAGCTTGGGTTAGCGTCGTTTTGCCGTGATCGACGTGTCCAATGGTACCAATATTAATGTGTGGCTTTTTACGATCAAAGGTGGCAAAGTTTCGTGTAAAGTCGTTTGCACTAGCAGCTGCCGCAAGTTTTTTCGATGCAGAGGAGGAGGGCATGGCACATCGTCGACTCAAGACACTACTACTGCTACTAGTTAAACGACGGACGGCTCCGACTCCGACCAAGCGAGTTGCAGCTGTAGTTGGTGTTGTCACCAAGGCCTTGGGAGCCATTCGTACAAATGAGAGTGTTTTGGCAGACATTTTTTTCGTGTGTTTTCCAAATGCTAGTGTATCTTGGTAGTGCCAGTGCAGAACAAAGCAAACTAAAGTCTTAACCTGTGATGAGGGGAGCGACGGTAGTGTACAAATAAATAATGTGCGGGGATAAATTAAATTGAAGGGTTGATGAGTAAGCAGTGGAGATTTTTAGATTATTATTACAAGCAGCAACGATGAAGATATTATTCTATCGCATTTGAGGTGGCCATTGAATCATTCTGAATCTCAGTTGTTCGTGAACATGACGTCAGAAAGAGAAAATGGTTGAAACTACTGATACTACTAGTAGTAATTAATTAATTAACTGCTGTATTTATTATTATTATTAAGGGTTTTTACACATGCCGATGATGATGAGGACCGAAAAAAGATACGCTCTCCACGCAAGGCAACAAGGCAAACGGAAAATATCCTCGTCGCTACCATCCAGGAGGTAGTCTAGTCTAGCTTTCATCTTTCATATTAATATTGGTTTTAGTTGGCATCTACATACACGTGTTCACAACAAGCAAAATATACAAAACAATGATTTCTTCAACGAAGATCTTGTGCGCTTTCCTTTTGGTCGTCGTGACCTCGGCATTTGCTCCTCAACAAATCACGCTGTTATCATCTCGTGCTGCTACTACTACAACAACAACAACAACAACAACAACAAATGCTCCTTTAAATATGGCGCCAAAGTGGGACGGAAAAAGCTGGGTACCCACCACAGAAGAAGAAGGAACAGACGCTTACGGACCACTCAAAACACTGCTGTTGCATGGTCCAATTCCCTTTTACAATCGCATATTTAAAAAGGCTGATTATGAACAAGCGGTCTTGAAATTCATGGCTGGAGATAAAGTGAGCCGTCTTGAAGCACAAGGAAACATGGATTATTACTTGGCGTGAGTTTCGTTATTACTAAGTAAATCTGTTTTTTGCCTTGTTTCATTCTTTTGGATTCCTTCTTTGTTGAAACTGTCTTGCCAAAATATGGTCTTTACTGTGAGTGTGTTTGTAACTCTCACGCACTATATTTATCATATTTTCATCGTTTTCTAAATCACTCCTTTTTCTCCATCTACATGAGCAGCAACCCCAACGACTGGGCTTACAACCGCTTTGAAATGGAAAAGAGAGGAACCAAGTACGATTACACCACCCTTAAAACAGAACAATTGACATTGACGTTGGTCTGGTCTACCATTGTGGTATTCTTAAGTGCCAATACAATCTACGCCTTTAGTGATCCTACTCATGACTTTTGGGATTTCCTCAGGGCTGTCCTTTAAGCATTTTAAGAAGACCAAAATACGCAACGAACAAAAGCTAATCGTCACAGAAAGAATTCATTATTATTTCACAACAATCTACTGTACCGCTTCCGTTTGCTGAACTATGTGAAACTGTACAGTCAAGTTAAAAAAACTCTCTAGTTCACGGAGAGTAAAATTTCACAAGTTATACCCGAGTTCCAAACCTGCAATTACACAGTACTTGAAATACGATATTAAGATGTACAACATAGTGGTAGATGTTTACAAAATTCTATGATCTGCAAAAGTGATGGTGTTTTCGTAGCGTTTAGTTCCACCTTTCATCCATTAACGTTGCAAAATTGGACGAAGAATGTCACAACATCTAATCATCCACCCGCTTGACAAATCTACCCTTGATGCGAGGACGGCTATCAGCAAGCTTCTTGCGGCAATCGTACTTGATCCGTTTGCGCCAGATACGCATCTTGCGCTTGGCATGAAAACGAGCAATGCGCTCCCTGCGAGCCTCCGGCAAGTAGATACCAATGCGTCCATCCTTGTTTAACAATTCCATTTGCAACGCCTGTGATGTTGCGCAGGAGCCAACAATGCCAGCGGCACTATGATCATTCGTGTCTTGGGAAAAGGTGTTCGAAGTAACTACGTGCGAACCAGTTTGACCTTGTCCAAGCGCAGAAGCATTGGCATAGCTGGCTTGATGGAGAGGCGAGTAATGGTGGCCGGTATGACGCTGGTTCGTTGCAGAGCCATCAGGTGCATTGGAGTGCGTGCTGTCGGGATAGGTATGATGCCCAGATGCAGACTGATGATTTCGAGCTCTTCCGCCAGCTCTTGGATGTGTACTACTCGTCGAGGTGTCAGGAGCAGGGACTGGAGCCGTGAAGTATCTGGCTCCTGAGTGCGCCCGGGCATCTGCTACCGCAGGAGGAGGCGCAGAAGCCGAGGAATTCAAAATGACGGCATCCAAATCCATCGACATTCCCCGAGATTCTCTCGTGGTCAGTGCATGCTCTTCGTGGATCCCACCCTCTTGAAAACTCACAGGATCAAAAATGATGGAGTCGCCTCTAGGTCTTAAAAAATCGAGAATTTCTTGTTGCCGCGCTTCACTTGCAGACGCCGTAGATCCTTCAGAAAGCATCGGTAGAGTCTCGTCGGCGCTGATACCAAAAGCAAAGCATTCAAACGAAAATGCGCGATCGCGAGGACCACCAGTCATCAAGGGGAGATCCGCTGATACTGGGGCCAATGTACCAGACTCACCAGAATCCAAGATAGAAAAATCTAGCGATGCAGCTGTAGAGAGTGTACAGAGAGGAACGTGCATTTCAAAGGGGTAAGAGAAGGTTCAGTCAGCCAAACGCTTGTCGCACCGACAAGAAAACTTACGATCCAAGTCGATAGAAAAAATGCGCCCACGCGCGGCATTGACCTCTGATTCTGGTGCAATCGTCACTTTCTTCTTTTCGGCGTTTATTTCCAACAGGGAGGCAGGAGGAGGCATTTCTTGGCTGTTCTTTCGCTCGACAGCGCTGTCAAAAGAGGAAGGGGGAAGCGGGCAAGGCACCGTCAGTGGGTTACCAGTATTGAAGTTGTTTTGGACATCCCTTGATGGCGCACCAGCATGGGACACCTTTTGCTTATTTTTGCTCTGCTTGGTGACAAGAATCGACTTGGACATGGGTAAGGGGTTGGACAGAGGATTCGGAACTCCTGCGACTGGAGTGGGTTCCAACGACCTGGCTGGTGATTTCACTCCTGCAACCGATGCTAGACGCTTCTGTTGCGCCTTTGTGCCGGCTTTTGGTCGAGCGGCAGGCTTTGTCTTGGGTGCTGGTGGCGTCAGAGGCTTCTGCCGGACGGTGTGAGGTTGGAGTGCTAGTGGCAGGGATGATGTTTTCGGGAGTGAAGAGGCGGACATTGTTATAGGAATCGACAAAGGAGCCGCCGGTGCTGGAACAGTTATCGCAGGAACAGTTTCTGTTTTTGTTCTTGTTCTAGGAGACGAAGGTTTGGATGTGGAAGCTGGAGTTCGAACGTGCGAGGTTGCTTTCCCTTTCGAAGGAAAAATCTTGACGACAGCTTTTCCCGGTAATCCTGTCGCGGGTGTCATGGTAGTGTCTGCCTTTATCTTCGCTGTGGGAGCTGCTGGAGGGGGGAGGGGTTTTGTTGCAGAGCTAATTATCGCGGCCTTGGTCGTCGACGGCGACGCAGGTGCCGACGTTGTTTCCCCGGTGGGACTCCTCCTTCTCCGCAGACTGTAATGCTGCTTCGAATCATCTCCCGCCTTGCCACTTCCACCGTCACCTTCCCCGGGTGGCGTCTTAGTGGTCGAATCTTCGACACTGTTGACGAGGGCAGCGTTCAACATTTGATGTTCGGCCATGTCCTCTTCTTCGCTCGTGACTTCGCCATCCATGAGCTGATCCTCAGCTTCCTGGATGACGGCGTCCTCGAGGTAGGCGTCTCCCTGTTTTGCCTTGGGGTTCAAACCAGGACCTACAATGGTAGAGTTTCCGATGAGAGTATTTCCGTTGCTCATTGTTACTGAAAAGATGAAGGGAAATACACATGTGAGACGACCAGTGTAGCAACGCAACGCAACACAACGTTCAAGGTGGCAAGAGCTGAACCCTCTGAATTTCTATGGTCAACGGCATTCGACAAGACATGATCTTTTTCTACTTGCAACATTCATCTGTGTTCCTCAAACAACATCTAACAGACTATCATAATCAAAGAAACCGATGCCACTTGGAATGCCTGACACAGAGAGAGAAAACATCCCGTAGATGAACCTATCCAGATTCACCTAGTAGAGTGTTCTCAAGTCCTCTCAATGCTAGACACACGCAACATCTAAACTTCAGAAGTTGATACATGCACCAATGCAGAACTGTCTCAGAGTAGATACTAATGACCTACTACCGAATAATATTGCGTGTTCAGTTGCATCTTGGGTGCACTACGTATTACGTATTGTATCAATAGTAGCAGTTCAATCTTGCTTCTTCAAGATGAATACGCTGCTTCTGTAGGTTTTTCTTGTTTATTCAAGCCTGAAAGGTTGCCTCAGGAAAGAATGATGAATGGCAAAAGAGAAATTCAGATCGAGAACGATCGCTCGTCTCTCTTGTGTGCCGAAACCTTCGTCTACAGAAAAGCATCGGATATCTCTCGGCAATCCATCGATCCGCATCGTTCGTTCCATTGCTCACCGATTTGTTGATTGGCTTAAGTACTAAAACTACAAAAGAAGAAGAAGACTGGCTTCTATTTTTGACGTTAATTGCCGAAGGCGTGTTGTTTGAGTTGACGTTGGTAAAGTTCTTTCGTGTTGTTTTCTCGTATTCGAGTGCTCGAGTAGCGAGATGCAGGATTCGAAAACAAAAAGTTGAATATCAAAGAATGTTGGCTGGTCGAATAAATATCCCGCTCGGGTGAAGTTAGGGTTAAATTGATTATCGGAATCAGCAATGTCATCTCCAGCATGAAGAGTATATACAACATTGACACTGGAGATTAGTGTACCCTATTTCAGGCATGCGACATGAATGAGAAAGCTCGAACTCTAAACTGCAGTATGTTTCAATCGTAAGACTTACGTGGAAATTTAAGTAAGTGGTACGAGAAAAGGAACCTCATTGGCTGTCCAGTCAGAAATATGACATCGCGACCTCACACACTCCCAATTCCTTGGCATGAAATTTGGCACCTCCGTTTCAGGGGTCGAATAAATGAATGAAAATGCAATACCAATAGCAGCCAGTGCTCGCGCCTTCCATTGATTACTCTATCATATTGGTAGATGTATTTTATCAGGTAGCTTTCGCCTATTTGTCTACTTGTTTCTGCCTCGCTTTATTTGGGCTGCTGCTTTGTCTGCCGCTCTCAAGTGAAAGCGCTGTTCTGCTCAACTTCCACCAGTCTCAAGTCTCACGACTTGCAGCTTGCAGCAGCGGAAGGTAAGTAGTAAGCATCGTATCAGGTATCAGTCAATATCCGGATGAGTAAGTCCTCGTAGCTGCAATATGCCTTTTTGTCGTCACTCTGGGCTCGATTGGGCGCCCTCCGAACTCCGCTCTTGTAGCAAAGATGCTATTTGAGGGAGGAAAACGCGGCGAGAAAAAGATGGATGCGATTCATTCAAGCTGAGGCGATGTCAAACGTCAAACCAGCCCAGACAGCTTGCTATGAAGCTCCCTCGAAGAAAAGTCAGACGCTAATAGTTATAGTATTTTAATTACCAGAGTGCATTCCTTAGGCACGGTGTAAATCTTGACTGACTTCGAGTATCAAGTGTGGAAGGTGCAAGCGAATCGACAGTGGCGTTGAGGAGCGGAGCGTCTGGCCGACTGTACGTTCGGCTAGAAGACCACAGAAAAAACTTCTTTTTTAAGGGCATCTCAAACTTACCATACTCTACAGTCGCATATTATTTCACTCCATCGTCAAACATACTTTCACGTAGTACGGTAGATTATTAATTAACCATGAGACAACTTAAGCACCACGAGAAGAAGCTTTTACGTAAAGTAGATTTGTATTCTTGGAAGAAGGAGGATAATCTACGGGTGGCCAAAATTCTGAGACGCTATCATGTGCAAAATAAGAACGATTACATTTCCTACAATCGAATATGCGGCATGATTGGCAAGCTCTCTGCTAAGCTCAAGGTATGTTAAAATTCAACTCAGGCTTGCGTTGTCCGAGACTGTTTGGCTCTTCTCTCGCATCATAATTTTTCCCTTATTTGTATTGCTCTCTTCTGTCCACATCATCATCATCATCATCATCACTACTATATTAACAATCCACAATCAGACACTCAAACAAGACGATCCGTTTCGAATTGCCATGTCTGAGCAATTGCTTCAAAAAATGTTCGATTTAGGGATGATTGACACCACGAAGTCATTGCAAAAGGCCGACGAAGTTACGCCTTCGGCCATGTGCCGTCGACGCATTCCGGTCGTTATGGTCCGCCTCAAAATGGCCCAAACACTCAAGGCAGCCTGCACCCTCATTGAACAGGGACAAGTTCGTGTGGGTCCCAATGTGGTGACAGATCCCGCCTTTTTGGTCACACGGTCCATGGAAGATTATGTTACGTGGGTCGATTCGTCCAAAATTCGAAGAACCGTGCAGAAATACAATGACAAACTGGATGATTTTGATTTGCTTTAAAGTTCATAACAGGGTTATGGTCAATAGTGAGGGCTCCCTAAAATTTGCAGTTTATATTTGGACAGAGAAGAATTGCGTGTACCCATTTATGAAGAATTATGGCGGCTTGAGACGATAATCAGCTAAATTATATTATAGTTGGTGGATCAGTTATCCGTCGTGTCACCGCAAAATATCAGGAACGTGACACTCTTCCCAGCGACGCAGACTGTGTAAATAGGTTTTTGGACCCGCCATCACACGTGTAGCGATCACACACAAACTAATGTCTTGCATATCCAACTGTTCAGAAGATACAAAATGAAATAAATAATGCACCTTATCTAAACTATAGCAGTTTTTTTTTTTCATTCTGGATAGCTGCAAGATTGTCCTTGTCTATCTCTGTTGGACCACTCTGCAGTTACGTGCCTTTTGCTTGCAGTAGCATTATCAGGACTTCAAAAAGTAGATCAAAACGTGTCCATTGCAAAAAGTATGGTCTTTCCTTCAGTGCTACTACTCAGCAGCTTACTACTCTACGTAGTCGATGTGCGTCTCAATGCAGGCCTCCAAAATCTTTTCTTAATTCGTGATCTATTTATTTCATTATTTTTTGACGACGATAACCAATAACCAAGTGATTGTGCTTTTGCAAGCGATCATAAACCAACCGTTTTCGTTTTGCTATTTGCAACAGAACCTCCAACCCATACAGCAGTAAACCAAAAAGTGCACAGATGAGTGGGAAGCCGATGGGCTGCAAAAGGAATCAAAATGGTAACGACTGGAGATTATCATGATCGCAATAATGATGATACAAAGTATCATGATCCGCTACCAACAAAACGACAGCAACCATCCTTGTTGACGCCTGTGATTTGTAGTATCTTGGTTACGGAAACCGGGGAGAGGTTTGCCTATTATGGCTTCCGAGCCATTTTGGTACTCTTTTTCACCCATGAGTTGCACTACACGGAAAGTCAAGCCATTGCCCTGTTTGCCTATACCACGGCCTTGGCTTACTTCTCGCCCCTGATTGGCGCCCTATTGGCAGATGCCTGTTGGGGCCGATATTTCACTATTTTGGTGTTTGGAGGTATCTATGTTTTGGGATTGATCATTCTGACCCTGGCAGCTGCTCTGGTTACGCTACAATCTGAACCATCGGGTATGAACGACCAAGACACAGAACCAACAGTAACAATGAAGCGCTGGCTTGCCATGACCGGTTTGCTACTTGTGTGTCTTGGTACTGGAGGGATAAAACCATGTGTATCGTCTTTTGGGGCAGATCAAGTGCGAACGTTGAATCGTACGGTAACAGTGACACCCGATAACGAAGATGAAAGGGAAAGGAATGCATTAATTCCACCAGCACCAGCAGACGAACAAGAAGACAGGCCGAATCCTTTCTTGTTGGAGAACCCAACCGATACACATGAAATGACAGGTGCCCAGGACGTGTACCACGAACGCATTAACAGCAGTGCTGCTGGCAAAAATGATGATCAAGTGAGAGCTTTTTTTGCCTACTTTTACTTTTGCATCAACGTTGGGGCGGTGACCTCCATCGCTGTTATTCCAATTGTTAAGGGACGATTTGGGTTCGGAGCAGCCTTTCTCATCCCGACAATTTTTATGGTGGTCGCCATGTCACTGTTTTTCTCCATGCGGCGACAGTACGTCCATCATGTTCCGGGAAAAGATGGATCCTCACTTTCCGCCACGTTCATCTTGTTGTGGTGGCTTATTAAGAGCAATCTCTGGTCTTCATTGCCACATTGGGTTCTTGCTCGTGTCCCCTTCATGCAACCAGGACCGAGACCCACACTGTCACAAGGCCAACACCAAAGCGTTTCAACTCGTGATCACAATTCCAATGACGGAATAATCCGAAAAGAAGACAATGATGTTGTGGAACAGCAGATAGATGATGCTCGGCAAGCTCTACGAGTTCTTCCTATTATGGCACTGTTACCTGTATTTTGGAGCCTATACGACCAGCAGAGCTCCGTGTGGACGCTGCAAGCAACACGGATGGAATTGAATGGACTGCAACCCGAACAACTGAATGTAGTCAATCCAGTGCAGATCATGTTCTTAATTCCCCTTTTTGATCGGATTGTTTATCCCTGCATGGATCGTCGAAACATCAACATTCGTCCATTACGTAGGATGGCTTACGGGATGCTTCTCGCGGCATTGGCTTTCTTCGTTAGCGGAGTAGTAGAATCATCGATCCAATACTGGGAAATCCACGACCCGCAACACCTGGTAAATGTCTTTTGGCAGTTGCCACAAATCACGCTCCTATCCGTGGCGGAAATTTTCGTTAGCGTCACGGGTTTGGAGTTTGCCTACGGTAATTCTCCCGATCGATTGAAAGCGTTTCTCATGGCACTATTCCTCCTGACGACGGCCGTGGGAGATTTTGGGAGCGGGATTTTATACTCGACTGTATTTTCCACGCTTGATCGTTCCACTGTCATGCATTTCTGCGGGCTGCTCATGTTAGGAAACTTGGCGGTTTTTACACAGGTTGCTCGGAAATGGGAGGCCGAGGGAGTTGCTCAGCAGCAACAGGATGGGAACCAGGGACTGACACTGTCATCTCTAGAGGGGGGAAATGCTGGAAAAATTGAGGACTTGGTGCATTGAAAATGCTGGTATCATCGTTCACTGTTCACAATATATTCATTGGCTGTTCTTTTGCAAATAATAGAAATACCATCTTCGTTGTAGGGTCAGTTTGAATATTTTTATCCAGAGCATGGTGTTTGAAGGATCGTTGCAACATGGGTGGACCGGTGCCACAGTAGAGGGTACTGCCTGCTGCTTGAATGACTAAAAAAAAAAAAAATCGAACGTCTAATTTACGGGGATCACAACTATGGCGCCCGTAGGGCGCCAAGGTCACCCGAAGGTAACCATTGGCACCCCGAAGGGTGACATAGTTGATCACAACCGGACCACA
>Ga0210036_1002125_pt1 | contig 21362 bp, 11 predicted proteins | sample CryGeymeta201515_FD_185469 | JGI IMG/M metagenome (GOLD analysis project Ga0210036, IMG submission 185469) | Groundwater microbial communities from Crystal Geyser aquifers in Utah, USA - Crystal Geyser metaG 2015-15 (SPAdes) (version 2) | ecosystem: Environmental > Aquatic > Deep subsurface >...
GCTTTGAATTATGTTGCGCCGGTCGATTATGTTGTAAATAATGGCATTATCACAGCCAAACAATTGGCCATTGCTGATCCTGCCTTGACTTTGTCTAAAATCTATGATGCTACAACCATTGCTGCTGTAGTAGCGGGCAGTTTGGCTGGATTAGAAAGTGGTGACGTGGTTAATGTTTCTGCTTCAGCAAATTATGACACTCCAAATGTTGGCACTGATAAGCAGATTACTGTGGTTTACTCGCTTTCAGGTGCGGATGCTTTGAACTATACTGCTCCGATTGATTATGTCGTAAACAATGGCATCATCACAGCCAAGCAATTGGCCATTGCTGATCCGAATTTGACTTTGTTTAAAACCTATGATGCCACTACCAATGCTGCTGTTGTGGCGGGAAGTTTGATGGGTGTGGAAAGTGGTGATAATGTTTTGGTTGATGTGGACGCAAACTATGATACCGAAGATGTAGGCGTGGATAAGCAGATCACAGTAGTTTACTCTCTTTCAGGAGCAGATGCTTTGAATTATGTTGCGCCGGTCGATTATGTTGTAAATAATGGCATTATCACAGCCAAACAATTGGCCATTGCTGATCCTGCCTTGACTTTGTCTAAAATCTATGATGCTTCAACCAATGCTGCTGTTGTGGCTGGAGCACTTTTGGGTGTGGAAAACGCTGATGTTGTTAATGTGGTTGCTGATGCAAATTATGATGATGAATTGGCTGGGACAGACAAGCAGATTACAGTGGTTTACTCGCTTTCAGGAGCGGATGCTTTGAACTATGTTACACCGGTCGACTTTATTGTAAATAATGGTACCATCACACTGCGTGAACTTACCATTGTAGGTAGTTTCACTGCATTAGATAAAAATTTCGATGGCAACAACAATGCCTCTATCGCCAGTAATCAGCTTGCTTTGGCTAATATTGCCGGTTCAGATGTGGTGAATCTGGAGAATCTGATTGTCCGATTTGAATCACCAGAAGCAGGAGCGCAAAAAACTGTTTATGTCTATTCAGCCGGACTTACGGGTGCGGACGCTTCTAATTACAGCTTATCACTCACCGGAGCGCCCATTGCCTTGGCTGATATCTTGCCGAGGACATTAGCTTTGGGTGGTAGTTTCTCGGCACAGGATAAGGTTTACGACGGTAATGTTTCTGCTATTGTGGGCGTGAATAATCTGGTACTTTATGGCGTTGTAGGGAATGATTTGGTCTCAATCGATGAAATGATTATTGCATTTGATAATCCAGATGCGGGTATAAATAAGCCTGTTGTATTGCTCGATGCTGAACTCACCGGACCTGATGCAGACAATTATGTTTTGTCGCTGACCAATGCACCTCAAGGTTTGGGCAATATTTTACCTCTTCAGGTGGAACTTTCAGGTAGTTTTATAGTTACCAACAAAGTGTACGATGCCACAACCACTGCCACAATAAGCGACCATACCCTTACGCTTGCTGCTTTGATCAATGGAGATCAGGTTTTAATTACCAATCCCATAGCCGTCTTTGAAACTGCTGATGCAGGGGTGGATAAAACAGTAGTGATTACGAGTGCAACACTTTCGGGTGAGGATGCTGGCAATTACATCCTTGTATTGAATAATACACCAATGAGTTTAGCTGATATTCTGCCGGCTGAGCTTGTCATAAGTGGTTCTTTTGAAGTGGATGATAAAACCTATGATCAAACAACAGCTGCTGTGTTGACCACCGATAATTTATATCTCCCAGGCATACTGGAAGGAGATGCAGTTGACCTGACTTCAGTTGTACCTGCTTTCGTTCAGGCCGATGCCGGAATCAATATTACCGTGCAAATTGCTTCGGCCACTATTGATGGAGCGGATGCAGCTAACTATATCATTAACCTGAATAATGCTCCAACTTCTTCCGCCACTATTTATCCGGCTTTGCTTAACGTTGGAGGGAATTTTACTGCACTGGACAAGGTGTATGATGGTACGGCTGATGCGACATTTGATCAACTTAATCTGTTCCTTGATGGCGTGTTTAACGGTGATGAGGTAAACCTTTCGGGAGTGGAAGCTGAATTTGTGAGTGCAAACGTTCACCCCAACAAACTTGTTTCCTTAACTAATGCTTCATTAAGTGGTTCTGATGCAGGAAATTATATGCTATCGCTGGAAGATTCACCTACTGATGTAGCAGCTATTCTTCCTAAATTACTGAGTATTGCAGGCAGCTATGATGTTGCTGACAAGGTATATGATGGCAATACTGAAGCCTTGATTAACGGAAGCGCACTTCAACTTGTCGGGAAAATACCTGGAGATAATGTAAATCTCACAGGTCTGGAAGCTGAATTTATGGATGCCAATGCGGGTAACGACAAAACTGTCGTGCTTGCTGAAGCCAACTTGAGCGGCCCACAGGCCTCAAACTATCTGCTTACGCTTGTGGGTGCACCAGAAGCTTTTGCTACAATAAACCAAAAACCCCTTGTGATAACAGTGAACGATGCCGAAAGAGGCTATGGCGAAACAGATCCTGAGTTTAGCTTTGTTGATTTTACTCATCAACTGGCAGGATCTGATGTGATGGCAGACATCACAGGTGGCTCAGGCACAGCAGATAATGTGACCTTTGTGTTGGCAACAACGGATATTTCATCGCCTCCGGGAGTTTATGTAAATGAGATTGGATTGGATTTGGCTTCTCTGGATGGGCCTGCAACTCCAAACTATGCTATCAGCATCAACTTTGGTACTCTCACCATTCTCCCGCCTGTGAACGTGGGTGAGCATCCTGCCGAAAAGGTGTTGATTTATCATGCTGAAAACTGGCTTCATTTGCATATTCCTTACCAGGGTAAATCGCTGGTGAATATCTTTGATGCCAACGGTAAATTGATAGAAACTTTTGAACTTCAAAACGACGGTTTGTTCAAACGCTGGTTTATGCCTAATCCGGGTATTTACTTTATCTGGTATCAGCATGACAATCAACAAATTTCTACTAAAATACTCATTACTGATTAAATAATTTCATCCTGCCGGTGGCTTAAACCATCGGCAGTTTTTTTGATGTAGCTTTACTTTTTCCCGTTTTACTAAGACAGGCTGAATTGTCAAGAGCTTGATAAGTTTTACTTAGATTTCTATCAAGGCATTGATAAATATTCATGTATTTATCATCTCCATTAATGAAAACCTATCATTAGTTAACGTCATTGATCGCAGAAAAATAATTCCGGCAATCAAAAAGCATTCTTTAGAATTTTACTCGCTTATTTTCCTGTTAAACCTTTCTTAAAAAAGAACATAATCCTCTAATTTTGTGCCTGAGAAGCTAACACAGCTATGAAATCAGGCTGGCAACAATACGCATATGCTCGTTTTCCCAATTTGAGTCTGCTTTTTGTTTTTGCATCACAATTACTTTCTGCCACCAGAATCGACTCCGCACATTACTGGAATCAACAACTCCAAAACAGTACCGATCTAAACCAAAAAGCACAATACTACTACGATCTGGCAGCCGAATACTGGTATCGCAATATCGATAGCACCTTATATTTTGTCGGGCAAGGACTTCAGTTGGATACTGCCGCCGTGAAGCCTTTGCTTTTTGGTAAACTGCTTTTTGCCAGTGCCATAGCCAAAGGCAATCAGGGTGAAGCCGATTCAGCATTGTTTTACCTTAAAAAAAGTAAGCTATTCTTTGGCCAACACAAGCTGATGTTTTGGGAAAACAGAAGTCTGGAACAGATCGGTGGCCTTTATCGCGAAATAGGCAAACTCGACAGTGCGCTGATCTTTTTGGATGCAGCCAAAAATTATTTTATTGAAATACAGGATTCTGCCTATATAAGTTCCGTATTGATGAACACCGGTCATGTGTGGCTCGACAAAGGCCGCAATGTAATGGTACTGCAGCTGTATCTGCAGGCTGCTTCGTATGACACCGCTTTTGAAACCTCTGTTGATGGCGCCTTCGTAAAGCTAAGCATGGGCGTAATAAACTGCAATTTGGGCAGGCTTTTCAAGGAGATCGAACATTCCAAACAGGTTTATTATTTTGATCAGGCCCTCGATAAATTGCAACAATGGCAGCAAGCAGATGGCAGACTGGCCGAAGCATTAAGCACGGCAGCAAATTTTTAAAGCAGCATTTTCAGTTAAACTCACATATTGTTGATATAAAAAGTGGGCGTTACGCCGGTAATCTTTTAAAAGCGGCATTAAAGCTTGCCCTGTTGCCGAATCCAACCTGCTTTGAGATGGCTTCCAGCGTAAATCGCTTGTGATGGTTTTCAGCTAACAATTGTATCACTTCATTTATCCGGTATTCATTGATCAGCATATTGAAGTGCTTGTTGTAATGTGCGTTAATTACAGCCGAAAGCGCGTTTCTGTTGGTGTTTAAAATATTGGATAAGGTATCGAGCGAAATACCTGCATCCAGAAAGACCTTTTGCTGCTCAAGCAATTGTTCCAGCCTTGTAATTAAGTCCTTTTGATCAGTTGTTTCTTCCGTCTGCCACTGTTTGCTTGCTATTTGCTGGGATTTTAGGCTTGCTATCTGTTGCTGTTTTTTAAGCAACAAGTGATAGCTTTTATGCAACTTTCTATTTTTGAAAAACAAAACAATCAAAAAGACAACAACCAACAGGATCGTGAGAACTAACAAGTGGTTGCGACTCCTTTCCAATTCATTTTTCATTTCAAGTTGTATAATTTCACGTTTTTTCTCATTCACCTCAAATAGCCGCATCATTTTTTGGAGTGCAGCTTCCTTGCCTGAAATATTCAGACTGTCGTTTAGCACAGCATAGCTTTTCCGATAGTATAATGCTGTTTTATAATCACCAAGTAGCTCATAACCCAATGCGTGAATTTCCAGTGCTTCGGCTTTTAATGCCATGTGGTTTAAAGCTCTACAAATTGAAAGACTTCGACTTGCAATGGCTAAGGCTTGTGATGCATCTTCCAGTGTTATCATCAGCCGGGCCTTATCGTTCAGTACGCCAGCCAAACGACTTTTATCTCCTGTTGTTTCCAGTATTTGAATGGCAGCATCATAATAAAACAGGGCTGAGTCATATTGTTCCTGTTTGCCCAAAAGCAAAGCATGGTTTTTATAGGCTGTCCCAAGTTCAAAGCTGTTATTCGTTTGCTCGGCAATTTGTATTGCCTGTTGTGAAAAAACCATCGCGGTATCATATTTTTCGAGCAACATAAACACATTACCAATATTTCCATAAATGGCATACAGCAAAGAGGAATCTGTTTGGATGGCGGCATATTCCAGCGCCTTTTTGTAATAAGTGAGGGCTTCATGCGGCTCATCGGAGTTTAAATATACATTGCCAATATTGTTATAATCAACTGCCACCATATGTTCATTGCCCATTTCCCTGTCAATTTGTAAAGTTTTTTGCAAATAGGACAGGTAAGTCTCCTGATCGCCCATGCGCGCATAAATAATACCCATATTGGAATAAAGATCAGAAACCCCGGCAAAATCATTGACTTCTTGCCTGATCGCTAAAGATTTTTCGTAATATTCAAGGGCTTTGGGATATTGTCCTTTCACCAAATGAATGTTGCCCATCAGGTAGTAAACAAGGCCTTGAGCATTTTCATCTGCTGCATAACCATCGGATGAGCGTGCCTGCTCAATCAATACGAATGCAGAATCAGGATTTTTAAACACCAATTGTTGCGCATGCTGAAGCAGTGGGCTTATGTTGTCATGGGCGTCAAGTGCAGGGCTATCTGTTGCAAAAAGCTGCAGTGCCATCATCAACAAAAGAACGCTGCTTGGTATCATCAGTTTAAAACTCATCATAATTTTTTGAATACGGTTACCTTTATTATTGTCTTAACCCATTACTTTTCAACATCTTAAATAGCAATATTTTAGCTACTTTTTTACTTTGCTATTCATTGTAAAGATTGATCAATCTTTACAATAACAAAGAAAATATTTTTTTTAAAGCGCTTAAATTTGAGCAATAAAGATAAAGTGAAAACAAATCTAAAAAACAATAACCCTAAACATTTTCAAAAAGCCAAAACCTTTACACCAAAAAAGATGTATCAGTGGAAAAATCGATTCTTGTTAGTGATACTGTAACATTGCTTAAACAAACCTTAAAATAATTTTGAAATGAAAACGCAAAACCTGATTTTACTACTTATTTTTATACTTAGTCTAACTTTAGTACAAGCTCAAAACAATGCTTTGGAATTTGACGGGACGGATGATTATGTAATAAGCACGAATGCAACTGCTGTTAGTGCAAACTCAACTTTGACTATAGAAGCATGGGTGCGGCCTGATGTAATTAAGGAATCTGTTTTTGCAGCACATGGTATTACATATTTGTCTATTGGAATGAATTCTAGTGGTGAGGTTGTTAGCAGAACATATACTGGTAGCAGCGGGCAAATTAATAACAGTGGCTATAAATTAGTAGCAAACAGTTGGTATCATATAGCAGCTGTTTTTTCTGGCGGTGAAAGCACTATTTATGTTAATGGGCTTAAAGTTGGCCTAACCAGTGCTTGTGCGAATAGTTCAGCCGATGGCCGATATTATTACATTGGTTATGGTTATATCGTTAATGAAACATACTTTGATGGCCAGATTGATGAAGTTCGTATTTGGAGCACAGCCCGCACAGCAACACAAATTCGCGAAAATATGTGCCGTACCCTCGATGGAGATGAAGGCGGTTTGGTGGCATATTACCGCCTGAATGAAACCAGCGGAACCACGGCTTATGATGCTACAGGCATCGGTAATAACGGAACACTTATTAATATGGACGGAAGCTCCGACTGGGTCGATTCCGAATCCTTTACTACGTGGTTGGGAGTGACAAACAGCGATTGGTCAACCGCATCAAACTGGACAGACGGCGTACCTGCTTCAACCGATAATGTTGGCATTTATAATTGGACTGGTAATAATGAAGTAACCATAGATGGTGAAACACTCGAAGTTAATAATTTGCTTATATCCTCTACTTCCGAACCAACCCTTTCTTCCGGAATTACGGTTAACGGAAATTTGCTTTTGGAAAAAGATATGGATTTAAACGGACAAACCATAACACTCGGAAGTTCTGCTACCTTGGTTGAAGATGCCGGAGTTTTTTCCGGAACAACCGGATCTATTACCACTATCCGTACTTTAAACAACATTGATGAAGATGTAGCGGGGCTGGGTGCGAAAATTACCACTTCTGCCGATATGGGAAGCACAACAATTACACGTACTCATGCTCAGGCAAGTGGAAATGTTTCTTCAAGTATTTTAAGACGGTATGCCATTTCACCAAGCACAAACACCGGTTTGAATGCCACTTTGGAATTTAACTATCTTGATTCCGAGTTGAATGGCTTAAAAGAAGCAAATTTCCAATTGCTTAAATCAAGCGATGGTACAAACTGGAGTGCACAAGGAGGCATTGTCTCGCGAGCCGATAATACTATCACGCTATCGGGAATAGACGGCTTTAGCAATTGGACAGTAAATTCATATATACAGCCAACCAATAACTATGCCCTCGATTTTGATGGAAGTGATGATTATGTAGCCATCCCCGATAATAATGCACTTGACTTGCAGACTAACTATACCTTAGAAGCCTGGGTTTATCCCCGTGCATATGGATTTTATGTTGGTATTATCAGTAAATACCAAACTGAAGGTGTCATCGGATATACTTTGCGGATGCTTACAGATGGAAAAATTGATTTTGATGCTGTAACGACTACCGAAGTTGTCATTAATAACCTGAACACATGGTATCATATTGCAGCAGTTAATAACAATGGAACCCGTCATGTATATATTAATGGTATTGAGGTTACAACAACCGGCACAGCGAATACAGTTCCAGTGAACACTGATGAACTCCGTATTGGTTCTGATTTTGGTCGGAGTATCAATGCCATTATTGATGAGGCGCGAATGTGGAATGATGTTCGCACCGCTACTGAAATCCGCGAAAATATGTGCCGTACACTCGATGGAGATGAAACCAATTTGGTGGCATATTACCGCCTAAACGAAGCCAGCGGAACAACCGCTTATGATGCTACAGTCAACGGTAATAATGGAACACTTATGAATATGGACGGAAGCTCCGACTGGGTCGATTCCAAAGCCTTTAATACCTGGCTGGGAGGTACAAGTGCCGTCTGGGCAACAGAAACAAACTGGACTGACGGCGTACCCGAATCCACCGACAATGTGGGACTTTACGATTTCTCGGGCGGCAACGATCCCGTAATCTCAACAGGGCAAACCCTGAACAACCTGGTGGTGGGCAGTGACGTTACCATACAGGTAAGCGCAGGCGAAAATCTTACAATCAATGGAAACTTTTTCAATTATGGTAATTTCGCTGTAGCCTCCACCGGCATGGGGGCCTCCGGCACGGGTTCACTTATTGTTAATGGGTCAGTTGCAGGAAGTGTAAATACAGAACGTTACATTGAAGCAGCTACCTGGGGCACATGGGATGATGGCTGGCATTTTGTTTCATCGCCGGTAGCCGATTTCGACATTGCATCAAGCAATTTCGTTGTCGCCACAGCAGCCGATTACGACTTTTATGCCTGGAGTGAACCGGATAATTTATGGATTAACTTTAAGAATACATCAACAAGTCCAACTTTCACAGAAGTTAATGGCAGCGATGATTTTGAGCTGGGTCATGGTTATCTGGTGGCCTATAAAAATACCGAGACAAAACTTTTTACTGGGAGTATCAACGTAGAGGATGTTACGGTTAATGGCATAACAAATACCGGAGGAACAACAAATAACCACAGTTGGCATTTGCTGGGCAATCCATTTAATAGTGCCTTGACTTGGGATGACACATGGACTAAAACCAATATTGGAGGAAGTATTCAAATCTGGAATGAAGCAGGACGAAGTTATACAATTATTGCTGCTAATCCCGGAGGAGTTATCCCTGCTACCAACGGATTTTTGATTCAGGGTACGGATGCTACAACAGGCTCTGTTACCATCCCCAAAAGTAAACGTGTTCATAGTTCTCAAGCCTTCTATAAAGGTACCGAATTTCCTATTATAAAGTTAAAAGCAGTCAATCTCGACAATACTTCTTTTCAGGAAAGTCAGCTGCATTTTAACCCAGAATCAAGTGTGGGTTACGAAACAGAATATGATTGCAGCTTCCTGTCGGGTTATGCCCCAATGTTTTACTCTGAAATTGAGGAAATGCCCATGGCATTAAACAGCATGCCAAACCTGGAAGAAACAACAACAATCCCTTTCACATTTATAAAAAATGAGGGACTAAACTTCGGTATCGAAATGTATGAGCAACAGAACCTTGAATTGGATGTTTGGTTATTGGATAAGCAGTTGAATAAAAACCAAAATCTGTCAGAAAATCCGGTATATACTTTCGCGGCTTTCGAAAATGATAACCCCAACAGGTTTGTAGTACATTTTTCCCCGGTTGGTCTGCCCGAAATAGAAACAATCTCCAATCCAATTCATGTTTATTCAAATGGCAGAGGGATTCATGTTATCAACAACAATAACCTGACAGGCGAGATAACCATCCTAAACATCCATGGCCAGCAAATGGATTCGTTTAAACTGGATAGTAGCTTAAATCAATCTCACCATGTTGATTTTCCAGCTGGAGTCTATCTGGTTTATCTCAAAACAACTAACGGACATGTTTATTCAGAAAAGGTGATTGTATTGTAATTTACATCTCACTCAAACTTAAAACCATTTAAAATGAAAAAATCAATCATTATCATACTGTTTGTAACCCTCGCCAGCATTGGTTTTGAATTAACTGCACAGGTGCCACCTCCGCCGCCATCCGAACATGGCCAAACCGGAAACCAACCTGCCAATGGCAGCGCACCCATTGGCTCCCGCCTGGGCATTTTGCTGGCGCTGGGCGCGGCTTATGGCGGAAAGAAGGTGTGGGATTACAGGAGGAAGCCGGAGGAGTAAATCTCAGGGCGCTGTTACTAATTCCTCTGTTTCCCAAACCTTCAAGGTTTCCAAAACCTTGAAGGTTTGGGAAAAACCAATCCTAATAGGGTTGATAGTATAGTTGAAGAAAAAAATCATTGTTGACTGGTAAATTATAATGTCGTCCCTACAGGACTTTTTCTTGAATTCTAACGCGCTGACTACCCCTATTTTGTCCCTGGCGGGACTGTCCCGTTAGGGACAAAATAGGGGTAGAATAAAAAGTTAACCCTGATTATCCCAAGTCCCGCTAGGGACGGCATTATTACAGCGGTTGAGTGACTTTATTTGTATGTTACCGGAAAACAATGTTTCAAAAACAAATTTTTAACTCACTCATCCTGAAATAATATCTTGAGAGCTTCAAAATCAACATTATTTATTAGTTTTACGCTGGATTTAAGGTAGTATTTTATTCTACAGGAGCCAGTACATGTTAAAAGTTGTTTTTCAAATAGCACTAATCTTTTTTATTGGATTTATTGCCTGTGATTCAATTAATAAAAATCCTGATTTGCAGGATGATATATCAAATAATTCAAGTTTCGAAGGTTCAGAATATGCACCCGAATTTGTAAAAACTGCCGAAAATTATCAAAACTATCAACAATTAAAGCTTCTTTTCGATTCACTTTATTATTATACTTCCAAGGAATACCACGAGGAAGTTTTTCGCACACAGGTAAAGCTTGCTAATTTGCTCAGGCAAACCGGAAATTATGCCTATGGTATTAAGCTTTTGAAATCGAACCTTGAAACAAAGCAAACAGCATTACCCCCTATACTTAAAGGCCAAACCTTTAATGGCCTGGCAGCCATATATTTTGAAATGTATATGCACCATCAGGAGCATGTAAGCTACCTTGATTCCTGTTGGCATTTTGCCAAAAAAACACTCGCTATTGCCAGGCCATCCACAAATTATCAACTAGAAGTTGATGCATTGACTCATCTTGGTGCTGTATTTTTACACAAAGGCAATTATTTGGAAGCAACCAATCTGCTTACAGAAGCTTATCAATTAAGCACCAAACGCCTGCCCAATCCACCATTGGCTATTATGACAAACCTTGCCTGGTCAGCCCTCCAAACTAAGGATTTTGAATCGGCGATGCATTGGAATAATCAATGCCTTGAAGATGCTAAAGAAGCTGGAAATAGTGTTTTTATTGGTATATCACTTAATGTTATGGCTGAAATTTATGATGCTCAAGGGATGCACGAAAAAGCACAGAAAGCATTTGATCAGCTCAAAAAATATCAGGCGCAAGACGACATTTTTTTTCAATCGTTGATGATGAAGGAGCTCGTTGTGCAACAGGAAATGAAAAATTATAAACAGACAATGTTAGGTTTGTACAAAGAAAAATATTTCCTGATTCGACTTTCGTTTATATTCATTTTTATCATCATCGTTCTCGTTCTTGTGTCGATGGGGGTTTACAAGCTGATGCGTCAGCAAAAACACATTCGCGAAAAGGAACACGAACTTGCGCTGGCACGCCAGCATGAGGATACGCTGAAAATTAAAAATGCTGAACTGGAATTAACAGCCAAAGAAGCTGAACAAAAAACACTGGAAGCCAAACTCGAGTCGCAAGATCAGGAACTGGTGTATCAATCGCTTAAACAAATCTACTTTATCCAATTAACAGCTACGATCAAAGAAAAGTTTGGTCCATTCCAGCGCAAATTGAGCCGAAAAAAAGACCAGGAACAATTTGAAAAAACCCTTGATGAAGTATGTCGCGAAGCTTCACAAAATCCGCTGGCCGATTTTGAGCAGATCTTCTTACAAATGCACCATGGCTTTTATGAAAAACTGCTTGAAATATCACCCCACTTGAGCAGAAGCGAACTGCAGCTTTGCGCCTTATTACGCATGAACCTGCCTTCGAAAGAAATTGCCTCGCTCCTGTTTTTATCACTTTCAACGATAGATCAAAAACGTCACCAGATCAGAAAAAAACTGGGCTTAGAATCAAATCAAAGTCTGAACAACTTCCTCATTAACCTATAGCAACATCAACCTATGGCAACACCAGATTTCAGTTCCTTCACTTTACTTATTGCCGAAGACAATGAGCAGAATTACCGTTTTTTTGAACTGGCTCTCAAACCTACCGGAATCACACTTATTCATGCTTCCAATGGAGCCGAGGCGATTGATCTGTGTCAGCAGCATCAGCCTCACCTGGTATTGATGGATGCCATGATGCCCCAAGTTTCGGGTTTTGAAGCTACCAAGGCCATAAAAGCCAAATTCCCGGCCTTGCCTGTGATTATGCTCACTGCCTATGCCACGCCAAGCTCTATCCGCGAAGCCGTAAATGCCGGTTGCAACGATTATATGGCCAAACCTATAACCAAAACGATCCTCTACAGCTACATACAAAAATGGTTGATTGGCACTTCTGCTTCATGAACCCTCAGCGCTTACCAAAAGATTTACAGCCCACAATTTTCATTTAAGCTAAAAAAAACAGCGTTACAAAACCCTTTTTGTACGCTTTTTGGCATCTGCTGTTTTTCTTTGTGTGTTCATCTATAACATTGATTTACTGTTTATTACATCATAAAAATTTGCGCCTGTTTTTTGCCTGATTTGTCCTTTTCTTACACTTATCTATCTTTTTTTCAGTGCGTTATGCTTCCTTACGAAGAATAACTGAAGATTTTTAACCCCCAATTTGCTTGACCAACAGCTGTTTACCTGCCTACCTTAGCATGCAAAAGCTAAAAGCCTAAACCATGTCGGGAAAAATCAGCATTTTAATTTACAGCCAGCAGGAACTGTTGTTCAATATCCTTGACAAGCAGCGCCGTCCCTTTCACGATCTGCAGATGTTTCCTGTTTGGCAGGCACAATCAGCCATCCTTTTTCTTAACGATCCGGAAATGTACCCTTTGATTTTAGTGACAGATAAAAGTGCTGATATACAAGCCTTAAAAACAACATTACTTTCATTAAAGGATCATGGTAAGGCTGTTTTTGCCATTCATACCGGAAGTTTCAGTGCCAAACAACTTGCCAAGAGCTTTGCGTGTGGCTTTGATGAGTTTTTGGCAGCGCCGGTAAGCCTCAAGCAAATCATTCAGCTGGCCTCCAAAAAGGCTGCTCAAATAGCAGTGAAAACATCCATTTGAACTAAAAAAATGAATATAAACCATAACCAAAAATAGCGATGAAAAAACTTACAGTCCTAATCTTTTTGGTGATCTCAGGATCACTTATTTTACAAGCGCAATCCTACAGTGGAGGTAGCGGCACTTCCGGCGATCCCTATCAGATTGCCAACAAAACCGACCTCAAGTATCTGTCGGAACACTCCGGCGAATGGTCGAAGCATTTTAAACAGACGGCAAATATCACATTTCAATCGTCTGATTTTGAAAGTGGTGGTGATTTTTATAATGATGGCGGAGGGTTTATACCCATCGGGTATTATAACAATGAATTCACGGGAACTTATGATGGAGACTACCACACCATTGATGGTTTGTATATCAACAGACCTAGTTCGGAATACAATGGTTTCTTTGGAATTGCAGTAAGTATAAGCATAAGCAATCTTGGATTAACCAATGTTAACATAACAGGTTATAATGCTACAGGAGGATTTATTGGAATGAGTTATTCTTTCATTGAGAATTGCTTTTCTACAGGAACTGTTACAGGTAGTCATTTTATGACAAGGTTAGGCGGATTTTGTGGTTATTTGGGCGAAGGAACAATTTCAAATTGCTACAGTTCGGCAACTGTAACCGGAACAAATAACGACAATGTTGGAGGTTTTGCCGGGAGAGCATCGGACAATATAACAAATTGCTACAGTACCGGCGATGTAGTAGGGTCAGGGTTGACAGGAGGCTTTGTTGGTTTTAATGATCGGCAAGTGACCATATCCGATTGTTACAGCACCGGAAATGTTTCCCGCGCAAGCGGATCAGACGACACACGCATTGGAGCTTTTTGCGGGATAAATGGGTATTCCCTTTATGGGCTTGGAACGATATTACGTTGTTACAGCACAGGTAGTGTTACCTATATTAATGCCACTAACCCAACTAATAAAGGATTTAGCGGATTAGATGAAGGAACATTTAACGATAACTTTTTTGATTCGGATGTTTCCAATCAAAGCAGCGGCAATGGCGCCACAGCAAAAACCACAAGCCAAATGCAAACCCAGTCCACCTTTACCAACTGGGATTTTACCAATGTTTGGCAGATTATTGGCGGAGACGGCGCTAATTATCCCACTTTAATAAATAATCCGGAACCGACAACCGAAGCCCCCACAACGCAGGCTTCAAATATTGTCTACAGCAATGTTTATGCAACCCAAATGGATCTTAGCTGGACCAATGGCGATGGCACTAAAAGGGTCGTTTTTGCCAAAGCGGCAAGCTCAGGAACCACTTCGCCGGTTGACGGAACGACTTACACCGCAAACGCCACCTTTGGCAGCGGAACTCAGATTGGCAGCACCGGCTGGTACTGTATTTATAATGGCAGCGGTTCCAGCGTCAGCGTAACCAGTTTAACAGCCGGTACCGATTATATTTTCCAGGTATTTGAATACAATGGTCGCAGCGAGAGTGAACTTTATCTGACCAACACAGCAACCAATAACCCCAAAGTGCGCTCAACGAATACCACACCGGCACCCAACTATGCCCTCGATTTTGATGGGACGAATGATTATGTGTCAGTTCCGGCTAATGCTTCCCTCAATATGGGAGGCTCAAGTTTTACGCTTGAAATGTGGGTGAAATCCTCATCAACTCATAGTAGTTGGATTTTACCCTTAGAGTATGGTAACTGGACAACAGGTACATATCAGTTTGCCTCAGCAAATTCAAACACTATGAAAGTTGACTTTTACGGTAGTTCATCCGCTAATGGAGCTTCATATACAACTGATTGGACAGATGGCAAGTGGCATCATTTTGCAGGCGTTTTTGATAATACAAACAATTTACTCATCTTATATTATGATGGTGTGAATGTGTCGCAGGTAACAGAAACAAATGCACCGGCAAGTAATACAGTCCCGTTATACATAGGTTCGAGAGGTGGCAGTTCTCTATTTTACACTGGCGAGATGGACGAAGTCCGCATCTGGGATGTCGCCCGCACACAGACCCAAATTCAGGATAACATGTGTAAAAAACTTGCCGGCAATGAAAGCGGGCTGGTGGCTTATTACCAAATGACCAACGGCAGCGGCACAACGCTCAGTGATAATTCCTCCAACAGCAATAATGGCACTTTACAAAACATGGACAATGCGAATTGGGTATCCTCTGGCGCCGCCATTGGCGATGTTAGTATTGCTGATTACAATTCTCCTACAAGCGTTAACCTGGCTTCTACCGATGGCGATGATGTAACGGTTGGTTCACCTACCGGCTCGCCCGATGGGGTTCAAATTTATCTCGTAGATGGAGCTCCTAACGTAATAACTCCTCCTGGCAATATGACGGAATTATATACCGATCATTATTTCGGTGTTTTTATTGCCGGGGGCACTTCACCAACTTATACCTTAACCTACAATTACGAAGGATATCCGGGAATAACCGATGAGAATGATTTAGATTTAGCCTACAGGGCAAATAATGCCGCAGCAAGCTGGACGGAAGGAAATGCTGCATTGAATACAACAGCCAATACACTTATTTTAACCGGTCAAACCGGGACGGAATATATTTTGGGAACAGAGACCATTTCTGTTCCTACAACACAAGCCACGAATCTTGTATTCAGCCAGGTTTACGCAACACAAATGAATGTTAGCTGGACCAATGGCAATGGCAGTAAGCGGGCCGTTTTTGCCAAACAGGCGAATACAGGAACAGCTTCTCCCGCTGATAATACGACCTATACAGCAAATGCCGCTTTCAGCAGCGGGGATCAAATTGGCAGCACCGGCTGGTACTGTGTTTACAATGGCAGCGGGTCAAGCGTCAGCGTAACCAGTTTAACAGCCAGCACCGATTACATTTTCCAGGTATTTGAGTACAATGGCAGCAGCGGGAGTGAGGTTTATCTGACCACCACGGCAGCGAATAATCCCAAGGTGCAGGCAACCAGCAATGCCGCTGTTCCAACGCCCAACTATGCCCTCGACTTTGATGGGACGAATGAATATGTGTCAGTTCCGGCAAATGCTTCCCTCAACATGGGAGGCTCAAGTTTTACATTGGAAACCTGGGTGAAGTGTTCGGAAACTTTCAGCACTGATGTGATTTTAATTGAAACCGGAACCTGGGAAGTAGGAACCTATCAGCTGACGGCGCCAACTTCCTCAAGTTTAAAAGTCCTTTTTAATGGCAGGTCTTCAGGCAATCCTACACTATCTTTCAATTGGGCAGACGGAAATTGGCATCATATTGCTGGTGTGTTCGATAATACAAACGATAAACTCATTTTGTATGTCGATGGCGTTAATAAACTTGAGGTAACCGAAAATAATGCACCCGGTAATGCGACTCTGCCACTTTATTTGGGAGCGAGAGGCGGAAGTTCTTTGTGGTACAATGGAGAAATGGACGAAGTCCGCATCTGGAATGTCGCCCGCACGCAGACCCAAATTCAAGAAAATATGTGTAAAAAACTTGCCGGCAGTGAAAGCGGGCTGGTAGCTTATTACCAAATGACTAACGGAAGCGGAACAACGCTCAGCGATAACTCCTCCAACAGCAATAACGGCACTTTACAAAACATGGACAATGCGGATTGGGTAACCTCGGGCGCGGCCATTGGCGATGTTAGTATTGCTGATTACAGCTCACCATCGAGTGTAAATTTAGCTTCTACTGATGGCGATGATGTAACCGTTGGCACAATTACCGGCTCGCCTGATGGCGTTCAGATTTACCGGGTGGATGCTGCACCCAATGTGACAACGCCTCCGGGTGATATGGTGATTTTATATCCTGATCACTATTTTGGCGTGTTTATAGCCGGTGGAACTTCACCAACTTACTCGTTAACTTATAACTATGATGGGCATCCGGCTGTTTACGGTGAAACCGGTTTAGATATGGCCTATCGGGCAAATAATGCTACAGCAAGCTGGACTCAGGGAAATGCTACATTAGATCAGGGGGCAAATACGCTTACTTTAGCCGGTCAAACCGGCACAGAGTATATTTTGGGGGATGAAGCAATTGTCTGGGATGGATCGATAAGTACCGACTGGGCAACTGCCGCAAACTGGAGTTCAGGAGTTGTTCCCACAACGAATGCTAACATAGTTATCCCCAACCTGGCCAATGACCCGGTGATCACCAACGGAACCGGCGCCTCCTGCAACAACCTCATTGTAAATAGTGGTGCAAGCCTAACGGTCAACTCTGGCGGTTCGCTCATCACTAAAGGAACTGTGACCAACAACGGCACTATTACCCATCAGCTCACCATCCCTGGCAACAGCAACGACTGGCATTTGCTTTCATCGCCTGTAGCTCAGCAAGAGCTTTCCGGCAACTTCACAGATGCCAATGGCTATGACTTCTACCTATACAACGAACCTACTGATGAGTGGATCAACCAAAAAAATCAGTCTGGTGGTGGTGGCAATGCCCCGTACTTTGATGTGGTGAATGGCAGCATAAACTTTACGCCTGCCAGGGGCTATTTGGTGGCTTATGCTAATCCCAATACGAATGCTAAAGCTTTTGTTGGCACGCCCAACACTGGTAATCAGTCTATTGCGCTTACTAATTCCGGAAGCACAGGTTTTGCCGGAGCCAACCTTGTGGGGAATCCCTATCCCAGTTCCATCGACTGGAAAGCAGCTTCGGGCGGCTGGACAAGAGATATGCTAGTAGATGACGATGATGGTGCTGGTATTGGTTATACCATGTACATCTGGAATGAGAGTGCTTCCAATTATGGCACCTTTATCAGCAATGGTTCATCCGGCACAAATAGCGTAACTCAATACATACCGCCCATGCAGGGTTTCTTTGTGATGGCGGCATCTTCCGGCACTTTGCAGATGACCAATGACGTAAGGGTGCACAACGGGGCTACTGGATGGATGAAACAGCAAGCCGCTGTTTCGGCTGTGCTGAAAATGAAGGTGGCACATCCCGAACTGGGCAGTGATGAAGCTATCCTGGAGTTCTCTGCTCAACACAGTGGCGGTGCGCCCAAATGGCAGAGCATGGTGGAGCAGGCACCTTCGCTGTGGATTGTTGAAGAAGATAAGGATTTTGCCATTCGCTTCACTGCTCCTGATCGCTCTGCACCTTTGGCACTGCATTTTCTGGCAGGTGTGCAGGGTGCTTACACTTTTTCAATTGATAAAGCCGAGATGAATTTCAACCAACTGGTTTTGGAAGACCTGCTGCTGGGTACAACGCACAATTTACTCGAAGATAACCATTATGCTTTTGCAGCTGATCCCAGTCAGAGCAGTCATCGTTTCAACCTTCGCTTTGATCTGGTAGGTGTGGATGAAAAGCCTGAATCTGACAACTTGATGATCTGGCAACAGGGAGAACTGCTGCAATTGACCGGAGTAGATGAATTTACTGATCTACAACTTTTTGATTTGCACGGCAAATTGCTTGGTTATAAAAAACTATACGCTGCCAGTCAGCAGCAAATAGCAGCGCCTAAAACTGCCGGTGTGTATGTGATCAGGCTGTTTAATGCCAAGCAAATGATTACTAAAAAAGTGATTGTTTATTAAGCGTTGTTTTGCCATAAGAAACTGATTTATAACGATTAAAAAATATAAACATATGAAAACTTTAGTAAAAATCCTATTTCTGGCACTCTTTACACTAAACGCAATCCTTCTTTTCGCTCAGGGTGCTCCACCGCCACCACCATCCGGGCATGGAGGCGAAACCAACCAACCGGCCAATGGCAGCGCACCTATCGGATCAGGGCTGGGTATTTTGCTGGCGCTGGGCGCAGCTTATGGCGGGAAGAAGGTGTGGGATTACAGGAAGAAACTGGAGGAGTAAATCTCAGGGCGCTGTTACTAATTCTTCTGTTTAGAAAACCTTGAAGGTTTGGGAAAAAACCAATCCCAGATTGATGATACCATTAATACCATAGTACAACCTCCCTAAATCTCAGTCAAGCCAGGCTATATGGGGTTCTTGTGTTCCTCTAATTTCCTGATTAATTGCCTGGTTTTCATTTTCAAGAAATTTAATCGTTAAACACCTTTTTCCCTTTTAGAAATCTATGATGCTGCTAATTTTATCTGCTTGTAAAATAAGGTTTCAGATCAATCTCTTCCCATCCTGAATATTCACGTACATTGAGCCACATTTTAAGTTCGTCGGGCTTTACAACAACGGAATAAATGGTGCGGAAAACCCCTTCCTCCGGGAAAGATGCACCTTCTGATGGCAGCGTCATGTCGAAAATATCCATCATTTTCTGGGGCGTAATCTGACCCTTGAATTCTTCGCCACGGGCAAGCAAATTGTTTCTTCGCTTGCAGGTATATCCTAGCACTGCTTCATTGGTGGAATCGTAGATAAAAATGGGGTAATCGACCCAGGAGGGATCAATAAAATCATTGCTGGCCGAAAGAATTCCCTGACTTCTTCTGGTGGCTAACCTGTAGGTGGCCCATTCATAAATTACGGCATGATCCGGAAAGGAAGCATTCATGATCAATCCACAATCAGGTAAGGTTGTATTGAACCAACGATCAACTTCTTCGGCGGTCGTATTGCGAAACAGACTTTCAAGCAAGATATTATTGGTATTTTCCCTGTAATCAGCATTGCTCGTGTCAACAGCCTGACCGTTTTGAAGCTCCAGAAAAACCCCTTTGTCGTTGATAGCTGTCTGATAAAAAATACCGCCCATAAAATCTATATTGGCAACGGAAGCCGGAAAACCAGTAGGATTCCAGACCACAATATGATAATACTTGCTGAATCTCCTCAGATTTCCGACTACCAGATCCAGATTGCGCCCGGTAATTGTTTTCCCGTCGGTAGTGTAATCACCCCAGGTGGAAAGACTGCTGCAGCCTGTCATGTAAATCAGCAGCATCACACCCGACATTATTTTGGTCTGCTCAATAGTTAAGCCGCTTGTTTCTGCCATCCCATCGAAGTAATCCCGAAAAATCTGCGGGAAATCATCATAGCTATCCCTGCCATATTCCAGAAGGTCATCATAGCTCATTCCCTCTTCGTTCATGGCCAGCTCAACCACAGCCTCCTGATAAAATGCCAGGATCTGATCTGAAAGCATAAGTCCGTATTGCCGACCCATCTGCTTGAAAGTGCCTTCCAATTGGGCAATATAGATAGCGCCTGAAGGACTTTTGTGAAGCTTTCCTCCTTCATAAAGATCAATAGTATCTTCCTCTTTCTGACACGAAAACGACAGCCCAACAAGCATAAGGATGGAAAAAATAATTGCTCTTTTCATGTGTTTTGTTTTTTATTTGGTGAAGCAAAAATTGTTTTTCACAGCTAAAAAGACGCGTGTCAGCATCAAAATCTTTGGTCTTATATAATTCATTTGCTCCTGAATTAAACTGAAAGTGGCTCATTCTGTATAATCCCTTCAAATATAATGCATTATTATGATTGTGTTAAATTTTTCTTAAAATTTTTTTTAGTCTCAATTTCTATTAATCAAAAACAAGTCTTTTTTATAAAATACTATTGTTTCAATATTATACCTGCCCTCCTTTTCATCCCTGAAAACATCAATAATTGCCCTGCAAAAATTACATCAACCGTTGAAATTTGAATAATCAAGACCTTCGACCTCTCAAAGCTTTATTTTAATAAGATGTCAGGGCTCCGCTCCTAAATAAATTCCAAAATCGCCTCTAAGGATGCCTGGAAGCTGTTTACCCAAACTGAGGGCATTTCGCAGCTTTACAGTGTGTCGCCTGACGGGCCGATGAGTATTGACGTGAGGCCTTTTGAGGCTGCTGTTCCTTTAGGTTTTGCTAATTCACAGCCAGGTGTGTTCCGAATTGGTTTAAAGGATGTTGGCGACCTGGAAAGTGTGGTGCTTGAGGATACGAAAGAAAATATTTTTACGGATCTTTTACTGGGGGATTATACTTTTTCATGGGATGATAGTGACGACGCAAGTCGTTTTGTATTGCATTTGTCAATCACTGGTATTGCAGCTTATGAGGCTGCCGATGAGGTTTCCATGTTTACTAGTTACAGGCAGCTTTTTCTGCAGGCTTCGTCTGGCAAAACAGTTAGTGGTGTGCTTACTGTAACTGATCTGGCAGGGCGTCAAATTCTTGTTCGTCAGCTGGATCTTAACGGGTCTTCTTCCATAGGCCTTCCGGTTAGGTCGGGGGTTTATATTGTCCGC
>Ga0210036_1002130_pt1 | contig 21342 bp, 20 predicted proteins | sample CryGeymeta201515_FD_185469 | JGI IMG/M metagenome (GOLD analysis project Ga0210036, IMG submission 185469) | Groundwater microbial communities from Crystal Geyser aquifers in Utah, USA - Crystal Geyser metaG 2015-15 (SPAdes) (version 2) | ecosystem: Environmental > Aquatic > Deep subsurface >...
GGCGCCCTTCGGGCGCCATAGTTGTGATCCCCGTAAATTAGACATTCAGTTTTTTTTTTTACACTACTAGTAGACTAGTCGATCGCGTAGGCTCGTTGCAGGGGCATTCAGAACGAACGCAAAGGCTGGAGGTACCCTGGAAGAATCAAACGTCACATAGATCCATTTATATTTTTTGGTTGCAATTTTAGATTAGAAGTTCCTTGGTTTCAACTCCGAAGTATGAGTAGTTACTACTAATCCTAATGTTCATGGTCGATACTTCCTGTGCTCAGAACTAACATGATCGCAACTTGGCTAGCTAGGCTGTGATATTAAGGCGTACAATTGACGCTAGCCCGCAACTCGGCCCGGATCATGTCTGTTGCTTGGATCATATTCTTGAGAGCACCAATCGTTTCGGGCCAGTTTCTGGTCTTCAGACCACAGTCTGGATTCACAACTAAATGCTTTGCATCCATTGCCTTCATGAACGCTTTGAGCTTGTTATAGATGAAGTCAACGGGCGGGATTACTGGAGAATGAATGTCATATGTACCGGGGCCCAGATCTTTTGTATAGCCAATCTCTTGAAAGGCCAACAATGTCGCATTATCGCTCCTGGCATTTTCGATAGAATTGACGTCTGTGTCTAGTTTGTCAATGGCGTCCATGCAGTCTTTTTATTGGGAACAAAGCAAAAGAAGATCAGGCATTGTTCGTAAGTATATACAAATCAATTTTGCAAAACGTTCCATAAACTGCACAACTTACCCGCAAACTCGCAGTAACACATGTGCGTATGAATCTGAGTCTCACTCGCGGCCTTTGCTGTAGCTAGACGGAATGCATCAACAGCCCAGTCCAAGTACTCTTGTTTTTTGGAGGCTTTTAGCGGCATAGCTTCCCGCAAAGCTGGCTCGTCCACCTGGACGACACAGCATCCAGCTGCCTCCAAGTCAGAAATTTCGCCGCGAATGGCAAGAGCTAGCTGGTAAGCTTGTTCCTTGCGACTGATATCGGCTCGAGGGAATGACCAATTCAAAATAGTAACCGGTCCAGTGAGCATTCCCTTTACAGGCTTCTCTGTTAAGTCTTGTGCTACTCGAAACTCGCGCGTTGTCATCGGCTGTGATCGAACAATATCGGCCCAAATGATCGGTGGGCGGACGCATCGAGAGCCAAAAGATTGGACCCACCCGTTTGTTGTGAAAAGCATCCCTTCCATCTTTTGAGCGAAAAATTCTACCATATCTGTCCTTTCCGGTTCTCCGTGGACGAAGATATCGAGACCAAGTGCTGCCTGTATGCCAATGCAAAATGCAATTTGCTGGTCGATGGCTCTTTCGTACTCAGCCTGCGTCATTGTTCCCTTCTTGAGTTTTGCCCGGAGTTGACGGACTTCTTTTGTCTGCGGAAAGGATCCAATCGTAGTCGTGGGGAGTAGTGGGCTGTTTTTCAACTGCTTCGGACGACGGATATTGAAAGGTTCTGCTCGTACAAAGTCCGACTCCTGTAGAGCCTTCAATTGGTTTGTCACGCTGAAAGAGGATTGGCTGGTGACAACCTTGCTCCGGTACAAACTCCAATGCTCCGAAACCTTGTCGAATACTGTGGGATCGGTAAAAGATTCGGTAACCATTGTCAGTTCTTCGAGCTTTTCCTTAGCAAACGACAAAACGTTGCCAGCCGAATGCTGTAGTATAGCTGTCTCACATTCCAATGTCCATGGATTGTATTGCAGCGATCCCGAAGGCTGCACTCGGATGTTACGCACAGCTTTAATCTTGCTCAGCATTGGACGCAACTTTTCGGGGTCTACACGCCAAACGCTACGGCAGTCCACAAGTCCAGCACCCAGGATTTTGCTCTCTGGAAAACCAAGGGCGTCGATATGGTCCAACGTGTCGCCCCTCGTGAAGTCCAACGACACGATATCAAAGTCGGCGACAGAAATGAGCCATTTATAATGATTCACCCCGACATCTTCCATGAAGGAAGCCACCATGTTTACTTTCATGTTCCCTTTTTCCAGGAGCACCTCTGGATACGCTGTCCCGAAGAGTCCAAGCAAGCTGTCGTCTTCCATGACAAGAGCGGCTTCGTGAATCTGTACTTCCGTACATCCCATGCCAGCCAGGTCACTGATCAGTTTCTTGTAAGAAGGTACCAGAATCTCAATCAAGATTTTGCGGCGCTGCTCCGTTTCAAATCCAGGAGAGAAGCAATCGTATTCGCCGAGCATTTTAATTTGGGCCAGATGAATCATAGTCACCGGTCCAATCACAACAGGAGTGGCAGTTTCGGCACCCAAATAGTTCATTCCTCGACGGACCTCCTCAAGAAAGCTGGTGAGGTCTGGCCGAATACAGGATTTAGGCTTCCCCGTGTAATCGAGCTCGGGAACCATGTAGTGGTAGTTGCTGGTAATCCATTTTTTCATGCCTGTAGAAGCAAAGGCTGGTTAGAAAGATGCCCCACTTCAGATTTGGAGAGATAAACACTAGAAGCAAGCGAACACTGTTCAAAATAAAGCAATCATTGATTGGACTTACTCAAGGCTGGGGCGCCGTCCACGCCACGAGCCATGGCAAAGAGGCGGTCCATGCCAGGTTGGTGATGCTGGTGGCGTGCGGGAACTAAGCCCAAGTAGTCCGCCCAAGCCAAGATTCCGTCGTACAAGTAAGAGTCGCCGACAGAAATGCGGTGGACTTTGGCTTGTGACTGCAAATCCCAAGCCATCTTTTCGACTTCATGGAGAGCCTTAAGGAGGACTTCCGGTGCAGAATTACCTTTCCAATACTCTTCGAGCGCTTTCTTCAGCTCTCGATTGGGCCCCATGCGTGGGAAACCAAGAGTGGAAGTTCCATGTAGTTTCATGATGATGATGCTAACGAGAAGACGGGAGACGATGAAATGGCCTTGTGACTTGCAATTTGCAAACCTCGGCAGATATTTTGTGAGTGGAGGTTGCTTTTTTTAATTTCTTGCGGCTCTTTCATTTGACTTGTCGACTTCGAAGGAATGCTGTTGAAGGTGGAGTGGAAGATCTTGATCTTGATTTTGTGGACATGGATGCCTCCAAACGATACACGTTCTTGGGAATTGCTTACGTCCAACTAAATGTAAATTGTAGTATTCTAACATCTTATATCAAGAGCACCTCCCGCGCTTTCAATGGATCTTCTCGGGCGAAGCACGTTCTTCTCACGAGAGATATGCGCGAAAGCTCCAAGCGACGATGCACGAAGCCCGATGCACGCTCTTCATAGAATTGGCATTGGAGCTGTAATTCTCTCTTTTCTTTGACTCGTGTAATTGTCGATTTTCCTTGGCGAAGATATTACATTGATGATTAGAACGAACGTCTCCTTGCGATGCACGTTCTTCGGGACTTTTGTCGTGTCCAAGTTTCTTCATTATTTAATTTTCCGGTTCGTATAAAATAAGCCCAGGTGAACTCCACCAGTTAGTGACTACTCGGAGTATGAATTTTGCAATGAAGGGAACGGTCCGCTCCATGCTTCCTTACTCTATTGGACATGGCTGCCTTACCCCATCGCTGCAGTGGACCCTTTTTTGATGACGTGCCCCACCTCAGTCTGTCCCATGCCAGCAGCCTGGCGGTCGGTGACCAAAAGGATGGCGTCCACAGTGAACAGATGATAGCCCTCTCCGCCACGCATGATGCTCGCCTGTGACCTATGAAAGCACTAGCTTGCATCACTCAACACCAACATGAACATGACGCCAATCCAGTTTTTGACCTAATCTCTACTTACAACGAGAACTCTGCACTATTATTGTTTTTTCTTCGTGGCTTGTTTTGTTTTTGCGATTCCATTTGAACTCTAACCCTGTGTCTTAAAGAAGATCGCAGCTCAATCGTGCTCCGAACAGCAACAGCAAGAAGAAGACCACGACAACGAACGAAGAAGAAGGAATCAATCCCAAACAAAACAAACAACAAATTGAAAGAGCTACAACTACTAGTACTTGTAACAACCGAATAGATTACCCAAACATCAACGCACAATAACAACCATGACAAAACCTAATCCTGAAACTCCCAAGAAACGAAGTGGATCGGATAAGGATGATTTTGAGGCAATGAGAAAATATATTCTTGACTGTCCTCTGTTCACTCATCCGCACGAAGCATCCGCAGTCAAAGCAGCTCTCGCTGGTCTCGACAAGGAATGGCAACAGCGCGAACGAGATGCAAAACTTCAAAAGAAGTTTGCGCAGAGTTCATCTCTCCAAACAACAAGCGCGACTGCGGCTGAGGCCACAGGTGCTGCTGGAAGTAACCACTCACCGTTGGGAGATGGTGACGAATGGCACCAAGTCAACACGGCGTCTTCGGATTTTCCTACGAACCTTCACAACGACGACAATAATAATAAAAATCAGTATGATGCAAACGATGAAGTAGAAATTATCGACAATGATGAAGATTCCAGTTATCTGGGTAAGCAATTGGCAGAAGTTAGTATTGCTAGTATTGCCGAAGCTCATGCGCTCGTCAGGAGTCCCCTGGCGGCGCTGGCCGTGGCGATTCACGCCGCGATGCGGTCTGACATTTTGGGCTTTCGTTGTACGGGTGTCACGGACGATACCAGCAGCAAGCGAACGAACGGTTTTGCTCCGCCAGTACGAGAATTGCCAAAGGATGTTTTTTTGCCAAGAGATTACGACAAGGAGGCCCTGAACAAGGACACGGGTGTCGTCACGCTGCGGTATCGCAAATCGGGCACAGGATCTGTTCTTTTAAAGGTCGAACTCGTCGAGTTATCATCATCAACGGAGAAGGAGGTTTCAGTCAAGCTTATTCCGGGCAAGACACAAGAACCTCCAAGCCAGCCTCTGGTGTTTCCACTCTCCAAACACATCAACTTGGATTCCTTCGCTTCGGCTCAGAGAAGTTCCTCTGGAACTTTTGGTATCGCACCAGCTCTGCATTACAAGGGCTTATCGACATTGTTGACATCCTTTGCCAAGACATTCGACCTTGGAGCCGTGTCGGAAGACGCTGGTCACGAACAGAGCTATGTGCCTCCCGTCACGCAAGTACTCCGCCCCGCCCACGATGCCAATCCTCGCAGCACCGGGTTTGCTCCTCCTATCATTACGGGCCCCATTCGCGGCGTTTACGATGAACGCAATCCTACGATTGACACAGCGTTTCCGCAGAGACCCATGTTTGTTGGAGACTTTTCGGGGGACTTAAATGGACCAGGTTTTCCAAACGATCCGCTCCGTGTGCCCAACGCGGGTGGCATGGGCAATATGATGGGTCCCAACCATCCAATCTTTCAACAGGGTGGTGGTATCAGTGGCATGGGCGGAAGTTCTGGCTTTGGAATGCGTCCTCGATTTGATCCTTTTGGTCCCCCTGGTGGGCCACAGGAGATTCATCCACCAGATACTGGTCCCAACCCGACAGGTGGCCCACGTCATCGTCCTCCTAAGGGGGGCGAACCTAACCCCGACCATCTACCGCCTCCTACCAGCCTTGGAAACAATGGCATGTTTTCCTGAGCCGGCTAGAGAGCGCAGCTAACAGGAGTCCATTTTAGAATGGACAGTGGAACGATGCCGGCATTTCCGTTGGCCCGACTAAGATTGCTAGCTTTTGCTTCTTGTGTATTGATATCCTCGTACAACCTATTTTTACAATTGTTATCATAAATACCACATCCAAAATAAATTTTGTCTTTCCATTTTACTTGTCTTGTTTGATCACTTCAAAATCATACTTGCCTCCAGGAATCTTTGCATCTAACCCCGCTAATGTCTCTGAATCGCGAACATCTTCTTCTTCCGACATGTCGAGGCCTCTGCCCAGCTCTTGCTTTCGAAAAGCATCCAAAAATTCACTATATGAGACTGCTCCATTTGGACGAGCAAAGCAAAGATTTGGTCTCGTGAGCCTTTTTTTATTTTTCCAATGAGCACGACGATGAGAATTGATGCTTTCAACTTACTTTTTCCATCCTTATCAACATCTGCACTCTCAATTATTTCAGTTATTTCAGATTCGGCGTTCTTTCCTAAAAATTCGCGAAGGTTTTCTCGAGAAATGTACCCTGCAAGAAGAGCAGAAATGCGATAAGCAAACAAGAAGGCGATCGTGTAGTATTTTCAGATAAAGTGCAGAGCGCACTTTGCAAGCTGCTTACCACTATCGTCAGAGTCCAAGCGATCAAAAGCGGTGGCTACTCGCTCTTCCTCGATGTAGCCGTGCGTCTCAATAGTTGCTGTGGCGTCGAAAAAGACCACGTGAGGGATTGGGATTTCTATAAGTTGGTTGCAAAATGAAAGGTGCACAGCGGCGGACTTACCAGCCAAAAATTCTGTGTACATGATATGACCATTGTGATTAATGTCGACTGATTCAAATACCTCCCGCAAAAGTTCATGTGAGAAATCCGATTCGTGCAATGCGGCTTTAAATTCGTCGAACGACAAGACCCCATTTTTCTCAGTGTCGTACTTTTTGAAAACGTCACGGAGTTTTACAATCTCTTCCGTTCGAGAGTTGTGGGCAATGACATTCAAAGCAAGTTTCTTAAGGGTCGGTGTATCTTTGTAACTCAGAAAACTATGTTCAAGTTTTGAAAGTATTGCCTCAGACGGCGCTCTGTCAGAATGCTGATTGCAGTGTTCCAGCCAAGGATGCGCCAGAGCTCCTGTTGCATTTAAGCGCTGCTTGGGGTCAACGATCAAAAGGTTGTTGACAAAATCTTTTCCCTCATCAGAAATGTCATCCCAGATGGGGCCCTCCATTGCGTAGTCTGCTCGCATTATTTTGTCGATCACCTTACGTCTCTTTTTATCCGCAAATGGCTTCTCAGATGACATAAGCATAAAGGAAATTACGCCAATCGACCATAGATCACACTGACTGGTGTAGATTCCCTGTAGTACCTGCGGAGCCATTGTGTAAATTGTTCCGACGCCCTCGTTCATGTGGTGCTGTTTGCCCGAGGCAAACTTCTTGCTGAGTCCGAAGTCCAACACTTTAATCGATGAGTCGGGACTGGCAACTTCAAACATGATGTTTTCGAATTTCACTGCAGAAGTTAATTGGTTGCCGGCACAGGCAAAGCAGTGTCGCTTAGATCCATATTGGTTTAAAACTCTTTTCATCTCTTTGTGATCAACACGAACGACTTACAATCTCTGTGCACAATGGCGTGGTCATGCTGCAGTACAGAAATCAGAACAACAACAAATCATTAACATTTGAGTCATAATATCGCAAATTTTACAGAAGCAAGCACAGAAAAGAGGGCAAGGTACATACCATGTATTTAACAGCAGAACACAGCTCTCCAACAATCCGACAAGCAACTTTCTCGGAATAGGGAGAAAACTGGTACAGATCGCCACCTTGGCAAATTTCTAGGACAAGATAAATATTCTTCTTGTAGGTGTATACTTCATGTGCTTTGACAATATTGGGATGGTCTGTCGATCTAAGAATTTCAATTTCGTTCCTTAATTCTTCCACAAACATTGGCTTCACTCGATCCAATTGACTGAGAGAGGCGAAAAGAATATGTTTGAATTACTTTCCACTGACAACGACAAGCAAGCAAAAAAGCAAAGATATTCCGATGACGACACAAGGACACAATTGCTTACATCGATTTGAGGGCATACACATTGTCAACCTTGCGACGTTCGGATGCTTCCGAAATATTTGACGTTTTCTTGTGTAGGACTTTCTGCATTATCTTGGCAACAAAACCTCCAGAGTTTTTTTTGAATGCGGACCCTGACAAGGAAGTGGAGTACAAGTTCAATATGATATTTGACCGAAATTTGTAATTCACTTCACGCTAAAGCCACAAATAGAATACGTACCACCGATCTTCGAATCCTTAATTTTCACCAAAGATACAGTCCCCATACTTCCCGTCCCTAGGACATGGAGAACTTCATACTTTTTGAGCACATCTTTCGACTGATGGCGAAGGATATTATCGTGAAGGCTGTCGCTCATGGTATATTTGTTAATATTTGAATTGTGTGGCAGAGTGTGTTGTTTGTTCTCTACTAGACTACTAGCTAGCTAGTGGACTTCTAGCTAGTCGGTGTTTTATTGTATCGAAGAGGTATTAATGCCAATCGTTGTTTGTGAGGCTTCGTTCCGAGCATGAAAAGTCACAAGGTATTTCCAAGATTCACTTTCTGTTCATCAGTCTGTGGAAAAATTCAGAGCTCGTGTTTAAGCAACGTTTCAATCGGAGCTCGTGGAAGAAATTGTATGCTCGGAAGTACTCAGAAATTGAAGAGCCATCAACCTCATAATAATAATATCTGGATTCTGCAATGCATTTTACACATCACATCCCACAACCCACAACTAATTAAATCTGACAACCAATCCAAAACAGCAACTCAAACCACACTGGCAATGCAGAGACCGCCCTATTTATTGGCGCTATCGGGCCTGCTGGCAGCGAACTGGTCGTCTATTGCCCTCGCATTTTCGCCTTCCGTACTTCATCGTCCGACTGTGTCCCCCTTTATTCTATATGCCACCTTGGCTCAAGAAGACAGCATAAATGTTTCGATTGAACAAAAACACAAAATTCTCCAAATGATGGAAACCACTAAAGATGTTGGCAACGAATATGCTGAAATGTTCGGACTGTCTCATACGGAATCTGCCATTTTTGCGTTTTTCTGTGCTTTGCGTCAAGCGGGCACTCCCCTCGGTTTAAATGGAGAACCATTTGTTTTACGACGGGACGAGATTTTGCAAGCGCTTCAAGCCGCAGACGCTCCCTTTGATGATTTCTTTACTATGAAGGACTTTGCCAAGGCGGTCGAAGATGATTTCTTGGATGCGGCAAGAGGATCGACGGATAATCGCAAGGGATGGAAGGTAAGTTTTTATGTGGTACTAGTGTGGTTTTTGGATTTATGCGATTTGTTTATCATCCACACTAAAGGTTCATACTGTCTACAAACCATTTTATTTAGATTACGGCGGTATCGGAACCACGAGGAGAATCCTTTGAGGAAGCCCGCATGACCTTTGAAGATGTGGAAGCTGCCCTCGCAAAGGGAACTGTTATATTGAATGCTATTGGAGCTCACGTACCCAAATTGGCTGGACCATCATTAGCTTGTACGGATGCTACTGCTTTTCCCAACGCTATTAATCTTTATGTAACAAGCGCTGGCACGCGCACGAGTGCACCGCCTCATACCGACAAACAAGATGTGGTTGTAGTTCAAACTTCGGGTCAAAAGCATTGGCGCGTGTTCGCACCTACGGATGCCTCCCGCAAACCCATGGCAGACATCTTTGCACGTGGCAAGGGTGATGACAGTTTGCCTTTATATCAAATAATGGACGACAGTGACACCGTTAATTCGGCTGACTTGCTGATTGAAACAGTCCTCAATACTGGTGATATTCTCTTTATTCCAGCTGCCTTTCCCCACACAACAAGCACTGCTCATACTGAGGATGCCAAGACGAGTGTCCACCTGACGTTTAATATTGATACTCATGTGTGGCAACAGGACTATTTGAGTGCCCGTCGTTTGGCACTCAAGCGGGCCTGTGTCTTGGATTCTGCTCTAGGACAAACTAATGACAGCGACAACCGCTACGAGGGACGGGTGAACGAACTACCAAAGGACGTACTAAACGATATCATGAATCCTTTCCCAATGGGATTTTTGGATACAGAGAATGAGGCTGAAGCGAAAACAATTAAGGACAAGGTTGTGGCAGAACTCAAACGCATCAGTACCTTGGTAGATGAAACAACGGCCTTAGCAGTTGATGATAAGATATGGGAAGACACGGTGGTCCGTCTACGGCAGGAGGGAGTTGAACTTTTGGAAACGCACAGAGACATGTATTTGGCGGCCATTAAGGAAGGTAGAACACGGGAGGCGGAGGAAGCCATGACGGCGCATCTCGATGGTTCGATACGAAAGGCTATAACACCAGAGCGATTGCAGCGCATGAGTCTTTTCCGTGTCAAGGGTTTTTACGAACAAATGGAAGCCAGCTTGAACTCGTTGCGAGAATGGTCGCTCATGGGCAAGCCTATTAATAATAGCGATGACAGTGGAAGTGAAGGAGCTCATACCGCCAAGATCAGCTTGCCCGAAAATTGGGCCTTTACTCTTCCCGTCAAAGTTGGCGACGAAGTCGAAGCCGACCTAGGCGGGGCATTCTTTGATGCTATAGTGACAAGAGCAGCCGGTGGGAAATTTGACGTTCAGTTTTTCGATGGCGATGTGGAAACATGGTTGGACAGAGGCATGTTGAAGCTCAAAACACCTCCTGCTATTGGCGATGACGAAGTGGACACCGCAAATATGACGCCTAAACAATTGAAAAGATGGCGTAAGGAGCATACGAAGAAGCAATCGTTAATGGACTCAGAACAATGAACTCACGCAAATGTATTAGGATTTACACTACTTGGTACAAAAAGAATACTCGGAAATTGACTCCTCAAAGTGTTACTCTGGTCAAATAATTATTTTGTCTGCTCGTCAAAATCGACGAGATTTTTTTACTAACTACTCCATAAAATACATGATAATAATAAGAAATACTAGACCTAGCTAGAGTCAGGCTGAAACTTACCGTTAGCTGACAGTTACCATGTGACTGTTGAGAATTTTCTCTCCATAGTAAGACCAGTTATATTTGGTACTATTTGTATATTTTATATCTTCATCAAAACGTGTTGGATTTTATTTAGAATGGATTCATCTGAAAGAGCTCGGCGAGATCTTTCCATTTAGACAATAAAAAGGATACTTAGGCTTACAACGGCTGTCTTCATCAGTCTTTATTGCAGTCACCTCATATTTCGCCTGTATTGGCTGCAAATCTACTGCTACTAGTAGCCAGACTACTAGATGAAAGATAGCTAGACACGACACTGATTGTACTCATCACCACTTAACTTTGGTTGTAGAGGACCATGGTGTTGCCAAAGCTCCCATTTACGAAGCCCAAAACCCGGGGACAGATCATGGATGCCCGACAGAAGGGGAAAATCTATGGATGGTGCGTCAAAATTCCAAAAGGGAGGCCTCCAAAAACTGATGCCTTGTCAGCAAGGACAACAATGAGTAAACGACCTCCTGCACTTGCTTGTGGAGCCAACAACTCCTCCTGCAGCCAAGAAAGCAAAGATGAAAGGAGCAAGACGTTTAAATTACCAACAGAGAGAGACCTGGTCTACATTGAAACTGGCTGTGCATGACTATGCAGCACATCTACACGAGAGTGTTGAAGGGTTGTATGACCCAATTGCATTGACCACGGTCAACGACAACGCAAAACGATTTGCACATGCTGCAAATAAACACAACATCAGGACCCAGGATGTGACATATGAGCAATTTTGGGAGGATAGTAAGCCAAAGAACCCACCATTGTTGTGGTCTCCAAACCAAGTTTCTTTCCTGCAAGAGGCTATTGTGTCTCGTGACAATGGAAACAATCCAATTACACGACATGAAGTGATCCAATTGATTACTGAGATTTCACAGACGTTTGATGAAGTTAAAGCTAAAAACCATTTCGATTACCTCATCAGGGAGGGACGTTTGACTATATTAAAGAGAGGTGGAAGAGTTTTGACGGCACAAGCCACAACAACAAAGAGGAGTGCAATTACCATGGAGCAGCAGTGGCGATGGCTGGCATTCCACATTTGATTGGTGCTTCAATGAAGTGTCCAGACTAAATACTTTTGATGGCACTGGTGCGGACTTTCAGGACGTCTGTGATCATTTTGTTGGCAACATAGACAAAAGCTGTTTCATGGCTACTGGAGATGGAAGTGTAAAGGGGATTGCATCATCAAATAAAGAGAAGACAGAGGCAATCAGAGATGACTGTCGATCTTCCATTACAAGCTTGCGCAGTGGAAATGCAGCAGGTAACCAAGGTCCTTTCATATTTTTGGCCAAGGGGAAGAAGAATGATTGCCATCAATCCCTCAACCCTAGGAGTCTAGAAAATGATCAATGTATGCCTACAGCAGGATCCTATGTCGTGATGTGCGACAATGCTTACATGACAGACATTGTGTGGCTTGAAGTTGTGCCAAAGCTATGCGCTGGTATAAGAGCCATGCCTATCATCAAGGACCACCCTGAATGGTGGTGTATGTTCACTTTAGATGGCTTTGGCTTGCACGTCAATGTCCATGAAGCACTCAAGATTTTTACAGAGTACAAGATCCTCATCACCCAACAAGAAGAAGGTGACAGCTCCCAAGTTAACCAAGCGTACGACCAACTGGTTGCGAGAGCAGACAAACGACACCTTAACTGCAGTTTGATTAAGATAAAGAAGACACTCAAGTCCAAGATGACACAGTGGCACCTCATCAAGATTGCTGCAAATGCGCAGATGAAGGTTTCACGAGAGACTTGGATCAAATCCTTCAATAAAGTTAATTGCCATCCAACGTTTCGCATATCCTTTGCAGACTGGCTTGATAGGCTGCGTGACAAGGGGATTCTTCAATCTGGTGACACCTTTTATGATGACAACATCTTTGGTTTGTTTGATGCAATGCCTGCTTTTTGGAAGCGCATGCCGGTAGTCGCAAGACAGGGTCTTGTTGATGCCATTGTTGATGGCATGAAAGAGGCAGCAGAAGATAATGAGACAACAGTCTGGAGTGCCAGCAACATTCGTCTGCTGACGAAGTTTGTTCCATTAGATGACATGCACAAAGCCAGGGCATGTTATCTTGCAGCAAAAGAAGATGCAAAGGTTATTGACACGACAGAAGAGCAGTACATGAAGAGGATGCAGCAGCTTCAAAATGAGGAGTCAACAGACATCAACTCTTCCCAACTTGAAAACTATTTTAGTTTTAAACCACAGATGCTCCTAAATGCCTATATTGAGGAGAGAGAAAAGCATCCGGCAACACTGACGTCTGCTTCAACAACAAGGGAGCTTTTTGATCACATGTGCAATCATGCAGCACAGATGCACTGGGATCAAGTCAGGTCATTGTTGCCAACAGCAGCATTGGATGTGGAGGTAAGTGAAAACCAAAAGACACTCTTCAATCCCTCGTACAAGAATGTTTTGCAAGGATATATCATGTACAATGTCAAGGGCGCAGGAGCTATGAACAAGATTGCAAAGCGACGACTGGATATCATGTCTGGTAATGTTGCTAGTTATGCAAGGTGTCTAAATAATAAGAAGCATTTGGGTTCCTTAAAGGAATACAATGAACTCATTGCTTCTGTGGCTGAAATCAGTGCCGAAATGGAAGTGGAGAAGCAACGAAAGAGGGAAGAGGCTTCAGCCAAAGCAACAGAAAGACAGGAGAAGAAGAAGCAAGCTCCTGTCAAGGACTTTAAAACAATTCAAGAAGCTAAAATGCCAGAGCTCCACTGCACCACACACTTATGAAGGATCGATCTGCAGCTGCGGCCACTGCTGTTGGTGATGGTTTGTCGTTGTTGATTAAAAATGCAACAAAGAACCATCATCTGTTGATGCTTTCAAAGAGGCAATTAATAGATTTGCTGAAGTACTACTATGCCGCAAAGGTACCTGGAGTGGCTAAGATGCAGAAAGAGAAGCTTGTTGATGAATTGTGGAGGCACGACAGCATGTATCATGATGATGATGATGAAGAAGATGATGGTGATTGAAAAAGGCACAACTTGTGCCTTTCTTTTGCTTGTTATTATTTTACTTCACACTCGTCGCGATACACCTTGTTAACGGTGTGTCAGCTGGACCCATTTCCATGCCAGCATACCCAATATCAGTTAATGGCTGGGCCGTAACTTAATAACTATTAGTCCTACACTTTAACTTCCATGAAGTATATGATAGGTCTCATCAAACTGGATCGATTGGTGTACTCAAAAGTGTGTTTAGAGACTATGTGTATCTGCAATAATTATTGTCGTTGGATCACTACGGTGATGTCATCCTGACTCTAGTCTAGTAGTCTGGTCTACTAGAGAGTAGTCTAGTAGACCAATAATTATTACTCGGAATTCTTAATAATCTTCGTCGCCCAGTTTGTTTACACTACAGTAAGGTTAGAAGTACGAGTACGTTTTGTTATTCTCTCTGTTTTTTTTTCACATCATGACAGATGGACTCGCAGTACAGATAGAATTGATAGAACTTCGAGCACTGAACAGGAATATGCGCTAATATTAAACATAATAAAATCCAGCTACACTGTCACGTTTGCTTCGGAATGCTGAACGAAAGCTGCAGAAGATGATGGGAGCTCAAGCTCGAACGGCAGCATCTGCGGCGGCGGCAGTCATCGTGGTGTGGATCCTCTTTCGACAGCTCTTTCAGAGCCTTCAGCTTAAAGAAAGGGCAACGATACCGACAGATAGACTTACTTCTAGTAGGTTTAAAAGTCCCCCTGCGGTTCTTGAAAAGCCCCGTGGAAATTTGTCGAAGGACAAGGCTCAATTTCTCGGATTGGATCTGACTTTGGTCTCTCCTGAAGCAGCATCAACGCGATCTTCTGTGGTTCATTGCGTGGGAGACAACTTTCTGCCCAAAACCTCGGCTGGATATCGATCCTGTCAGTTCCGCCACTTATGTTGGGACTTGGACGGCAGAGACTTTGTGGTGGTCGAATCACCCCTGCACAAACGGGCTGCCCAATTACTGAACCAAATGGGATCTAAATACGTAAAGTCTTCCTCGGACTTCAACACGAGCGTAGCGACCTCTGCTACCACCGAAGATCGCCTACGGCAGGGGGAAGACGGAAAATGGTTCCCTCGCAAGATTCCAATGGGTGACCAGCAAAAGGGATTTTATGAATTGCCAAAGGATGTGGTCTTGGTGCCTGTGGAATTTCCAATGGATGGTGAGATGGCAGCAAAGGACATTTTGCTGGATCTCTTCCTTCCCATTTACAATTTACTGGCCATGTTTGATATGCAAGACAAAAGGCTGTTATTGGTGAATCTAAGCCCGTCTTGTAAGACACAAGATGCCAGCAACAATTGCTACAACGAAGTCAGAAGGTTCTTGCCTTTGATGAATCGACATTTCAGCTTGAAGCATTCCTTCATGACATTGAACGATAACATTGACTTGCCTCTTGGAGGAAAATCACCAAATTCAAATTTCATTTGTGCGAAATATGGAGCAGCAGGTCTAGGGGCATTGACAGATCATGGGATTCACAAAAAATCACACGGGGAACGAAGAAAGGATTATACGTTTGTTCAGAACAATGGCAGGGGTCCGTTGCTATTCGCTTTTCGGAATTACATTTTGGATAATCTTGGAATCAATCAGGAACTTAATCATCAGCCTAATAACAATCAGCTTTCTCTCAGAATAGCCGCACTCATCAGCGAGTCGAAATGGTCCGGACCGCAAGACTTTCGACAACAAATTGAAGCGATTCGAGGCGCCTTTCCTACCGTTCGATTTTCATTGGAGACTTATAACATGTCCTCCATTTCATTGGAGCAACAAGTGGAAATTGCTACAAAGTGTAGCATTTTTATCACTAGCATGGGCAATGGAGCCCTGCCGGCCTTGTTTCTACCCCGTGGTGCGATGCTGATAATCTATTTCAACGATAAAATGGAATTCATCGTAGACAACAAGTTAGAAACCAATATTCCAGTAAAATCGGACTGGGATGTGTGGAACAACCTTGGCTATATTCGGGTACATTGGTTGCCCTTGGGGGTCAAGGATGAAGCTCGAGGCTTGCACATTTTACGGGAACTCATTCAATACGAGATTCAAGAAATTAAGATGACTTCAGATATCAAAAATGCCGCCAAGCAAGGGCAGCAATCTGCTGATGGAACTTTCAATGGTATGAAAGTACATTTTGTGAACAACTCTGACAGTTTTTCTAGGAGTCATTGCATCGGAGACAATTTTCAGGAGGAAGCGCACGTTTTCAGATCATGTGTATTGCAGCACATGTGTATAGACTTGAGCAAGCAAAATCGTAGCTATTCGTTGGTAGCATCCAGTGATAACGCTCATCATGCGACCATGGCTGCCAAGTTCTCCTCCTCTCTTTCAACAAATATGAATTTAGCCGTTGCATTGGGCCAAAATATTCGTTTTCATGACGGCAAAGGGTGGTTTCCGGAGGTCTCAACGACACCGCATGATGGCTACTACGAACTAATGAATGATGTTGTTTTGGTCCCATTTCACGCAGAGCAACCGAACATTCACAATCCTGGTCATTTGTTGTGGGATTACTTCCTACCCATTTACAACCTGCTTGCTATATTCAATTTGACTGAAAACCAAATCCTTGTAAGCAATGTGGATGACGCCTGCACCCAGGATGAAGACAGTCCATGCTGGAAAATCGCTACCAAATTTCTTCCATTGCTCGGAGTCAATCCTGACACGTTTCGAAATACTAGGACCAGCGAATTAATCGTAGTAGGGGCACAACGATCGAACGTTGTTTGTGCAAAAAGCAGTGTCGCTGGCATTGGATTCTTGACAGACCATGGTTGGAACCGACACGGACAGCGAATAGAAGATTATCGTGATGTCCATAATGTGGGGCGGGGTCCAACCTTCTTTGCTTTTCGGAATCACGTTATTCGGAGGATTGGTATTGTGGAGGGTCACAATCCACAACGACAACACACAATTGTTTTTTCCAGGCTCTCCTCGAAAAACCCAGCGCGCTGCAGGGCGTTCGAGAAACAAATTGCATCAACGAGAAGTGCTTTTTCGGTGGACGGTGTCATTGTTGAGGGGCACGTCCTTTCCGAGTTGAGCATGGAGGAACAAGTCAAGCTGGCGACAGAGACAACTGTATTTGTGAGCGTTGTTGGAGGCTCTGCTTGTGTTGGCACTTTCCTTCCGAGAGGCTCCACCATCATTTTGTTTTTCAACGATGCAGATGGTGACTTTGTCGACCACGCAAAAAGTAAGGATTTCCCTGCCATGATCGATTGGGACTTCTGGAACAACGCTTCGTACCTTCGAGTACATTGGCTGCCCATGAGCACAATGGAAGACGAGATGAGCCTAGAGGCACTCACTGAATTGATTCGAAGTGATTTGTCGACGTACGGTGAAGTTGGATCTAAGAAAGTTGGATCTAAGCGAACGATAAAGTAAGATCCAAAAGTATTACGCAGTGCTTTGGCCATTCTATTTGTTTATTGGTTTGCTAGCTCAGAGCAGAGTTGAAAGCAACGGTGATTGATGGATGGTGTAGAAGCAGGCACTTCCTTCCATTCGTAGATGCTTGAAAGGAACGAACGATGGGAAACTGCCGTATCCAGTGCTTGCTTACTTGCTACGGATAAGTCATTATTTGTTGGTTGGGATAAGAGTAGAGTTTCTTGAAGACTTGGCGGGATGAGCTCTGTTCGCATAGAAAGTCTATCAATCACGCTGTGAGTTGTCGCTGCTAGACACCATTCACTGTTGAGTACCTCCTCTGCCGTGTATCGTCGAGAGTGATCCAGCACTATCAAATTTTGGAGCAAGGACAAGAGACCAGGAGATTCCAAGGCGCGCGGCAGCCGTGTTTCGAGAGGTTTGGGGTCTTTTTCAGTAAATTTCAGTTTCCCATAATCTGGCAGTGCGGAGGCACCTGGCCAAGATCTATCGTTCGGCGAACCAAGGAGATCATAAATAGCCATAAGTTGACCCAACACATTTCCGCCTGTCAATTTGTGTAGGAAAGAATGAACATTTGGGTGAATCGGGGAATTTTGGCCAGGTTCGTCTCGACGCAAACTGTAGGTATCAAATACTGTAACATCCACTCACTCTCCCCCTTACGTACCTCTAAAGAGCGGCACCCCTGTCACCAACTCAGCCAAGACAAGGCCTGCACTATACGTGTCAACCGCCGGTGTCTCTGCCACGCCACCCAAAAGCAGCTCGGGCGGTCTGTAGTATAATGTACACAATCCTTTGGCATCCTCCTGGTTTTCAATGTTTTCCATTTTCTGGTCGGTGGAATAAGGCCTTGCTAGACCAAAATCACACAACTGAATGTAACCTCCAGATGAAACAAGTAAATTGCCAGGTTTAATGTCGCAGTGAAGAATTCCATTGGCGTGACAGTGTTGCAAGGCTGAAAAAATATCGTGGGCAATGCCTCGCAGAATCGAGAACGACAATACTGACAGGAAGGATCGTCTCCGCCATTCTTGTGTGACATAGAGATCGACGGGGCAATAGGGAAACGCCAGAGAAATAGCTTTTCCGCCCATTGAGCTCTCTTTGGAAGGATACACGTCCAGCAATTCGACAATATTGGGGTGCGTTTGTAATACCTGTAGGGCACGTATTTCGTAGTACGCTTCTCTGGATAATTTGGTAGAACTGGTTTCAGAGGAGCAAGAATCCCAACCACCCCTTCCACTGAGTAACTGACCACCCGTTGAAAATTGTGCAATTGTTTTGACTGCTGCCAATTTCCAACGCCGACTTGAGGTACAGGTAGCGATGGCGACGGATAGTTCCCCAAAGGCACCCCGTGCTAGCACCGGGTTCCGACTTCCAATGGGATTGTGAATCTCATAGCTACTGGAACCCCCATTGTCTCGAAACCAATCGCTAACATTGAGAACCAACTCTATTGTTGGATTTGTCATACCAAACCAGCTGTTGACTTAATAACAATTACTGTATGAATGTACACGTCTCAATGATAATTGTTGCTTTTGTTGGATATCTGTCTTTCGTTTAAAGATATTAAGATTAAGACGCTAGTAGTAGTATGGTAGCTCTACTACGAGTAGTAGCTACTGTACTAGCTAGCTACTCTAGCTAGCTACTGTAGCTAGCTACTAGTAGCTACCACTAGTAGTAGCTAGCTACGCCGGTCTGCACGTTTATCACACACTGTAGTACATCACTTGTTAGCGCACAATATCTTCCAACGAAGTTAACTTGCACGCTTCCTAATTGTAGCACCTACAACCACAAACTCTTTCATACATGCAGCTTTGTTACCCTCGTGACGAGGTGGCTTGGGTGATTGCTGCCACGGCTTTGGGTGTGTTTGTCAGCACCATCTGGACAGGGTCTATTTTTCAAGGCAGTCCTGTAACGGAGCTGGGCAATCGACCATTGGGGTCCCATTTGTTCGCCTACTTGTTCCGATACTACAAAGATGGAGTCGGAGTTTGGGGTTATGATCCTGTTCTAGGAGCCTTTGCTCCTCCTCTCCGAACTCGATTTCACCTGGTGGTAATTCTGGTCTTGTGGGCAGGCCTGTTATCTCACTGGCCCGTCTCGATCATTCCCGATCAGTGCTTTTCCTCGGGAATCTCTCTCAGTCACATTCAGTCGGGTGTATTGGCTATGACATGTTACTTGCTGCTGCAATACCTGATCCACTATTGTTTGCCAGGAGTCAGTCATCCGGGAGGTCCTCGAGATCACAAAATTCAACGAATTCCTGCTTGGGAAGATACCACCACCACACTGCCAGCTTTTGCCAAAAAATGGAGGTGTACCGTCGCAGAGGAATCACACGAGATTTCGAAAGCTAAATTTGCTGGTACCGCCGCCAGTCTCACAGGAGAGGCATCGGGTCGTCAAATGTGGACAAACCAAAAGGAAAAGGATCCCACGACAGACAAGATTAAGGTCGATGAGAAACTCGTCATGGAAATGGCCTCAGGCGGACGAGAGAATTCGAGCTTTAACCCTTCAAGGAATCCCAATAGGTGCGTTTCTAGCTAGTGTCTCCTGCGATTGCGATCGTTTTCCGTGGTTTTACATTTATACTGTTGATGTAACATTATTTTCGTTCCACCGTTTCCTCTTCCTTCTCAAATCTGTCCATTATTTCCTATCTACGGCACAGCTGCGACCAACTATTTCGAAGACAGCAAATCCGGGCCTTTCTTGCACGCGGCAACAAAGCGCCTGATCAAAAGAAACCCAAAATGGTCAGAGATGCCCTTTACAAGGCAGCTCATTTTTATTCCATGCTCCAAACGGAGGATGGTCATTGGGGCGGCGATTATGGAGGCCCTCATTTTCTCATGCCTGGTTTGGTATGTGTCTGGTACATCATGGGAAAACCTGCTTTAATGTTAGATGATGAAGCTATTCAATTATTGAAGCATTACATTCTGGTCCACCAGCAAATTGATGGTGGTTGGGGTACCCATATTGAATCTCCTTCTACAATGTTTGGAACGACACTGATGTATGTAGCCCTTAGACTTTTGGGTGTTGGTGTGGACGAGCCTGCAGCTGCCAAGGGTCGGAAATTCATTCATGAGAATGGTGGAGTCGTTATGACATCCTCTTGGGCCAAGTTTTACTTGTGCCTTCTCGGAGCAATGGATTGGGATGCTCACAATTCAGTCCCTCCTGAGATGTGGCTTTTGCCCAACTTTGTGCCCTTTCACCCTGGCCGCATGTGGTGCCATGCACGCATGGTCTATTTGCCCATGTCATACTTGTATTCACGCAGATATGTTTACCGAAATGCTGAGTCGGACCCCAAAATTTTGAGCCTCCGGAAGGAGTTGTATGTAGAAGATTATGAATCCATTCCATGGATGAAAACCAGGCACATGGTGGCTCCCATGGACAATTATTCTCCGCTTCCTTGGATGATGAAAGTCCTTCAAAATGCTTTGGCACGCTATGAGACTTGGGCAATTTTTCAACCCTTCAAGATGTTTGTTCGCCATCATGCCAATCAATTTTGTATTGACTACATGCACGCCGAAGATTTGCAAACAAACTATATTGATATTGGTCCTGTCAACAAAGTTCTGAATATGCTGTCTGCCTATGATGGTATGTTCTTTTCTTACAAGATTTCTCCTTCCTCATTTTTAAAGAATCAATTGCTCACCCTTGCCTTCTTGAAATCTAGTTGCTGGTAATCTCAATGATATTAATGTAATGAGTCATATGCTACGTGTTCAGGACTATCTTTGGGTTGCTGATGATGGCATGAAAATGCAGGGTTATAACGGCAGTCAATGCTGGGATACTTCCTTTGCTATGCAAGGATACTACGAGGCTGAACTTTTAGACGATTTCCCTGAGGTATCTGAAAAAGCCTGGGCATTCTTCGAGCGATGCCAGATTTTGTGTTCCAAAGCTGCCAAGTAAGTTGTGCGCTGACTTTGTTTCTGAAGTACACAATGCTTTACTCCGCATAACTGAAGCCCGAATCCAAATCTCATACATGCTGTGCCTCTTCAAGAGCATCACCTGCCTATAAGTTTGAAGCTGCCGAATATCGAAAGGAATACTACAGACATGTCTCGGAGGGAGGTTGGCCATTCAGTACTAGTGCTCACGGTTGGCCTATCAGTGACTGCACCTCTGAAGGGTTGAAGGGTGTGCTCTGT
>Ga0210036_1002142_pt1 | contig 21273 bp, 18 predicted proteins | sample CryGeymeta201515_FD_185469 | JGI IMG/M metagenome (GOLD analysis project Ga0210036, IMG submission 185469) | Groundwater microbial communities from Crystal Geyser aquifers in Utah, USA - Crystal Geyser metaG 2015-15 (SPAdes) (version 2) | ecosystem: Environmental > Aquatic > Deep subsurface >...
TTGTTGTTGTTGTTGTTGTTGTTGTTGTTGTTGTTGTTGTTGTTGTTGTTGTTGTTGTTAGTTGGAGCTTGGTTGGCAGCTGCAACATTTCTGGGATTGTTGGTTTGGTTGTTCAGAAGTGCAGCAGGCTGACCTCCAGTAGCATAAGCAGTAGCAACAAGTTGAGCAGCAGGAGCCTCAAAATCATTGATGTAGGGTGGCTGTAAGAGATCAACTTCCCAGCAGGCTCCATGCCTGGGTTCACGGATAATAGCATTCCTAAGGTAACCAATCTTCATGGGCTCAGCTAGGGGGCGGTTGTGGATCTCCAGCTGTGTGAAGCAATTGCAAATATCAGAGAGGAAAGTGTTGAAGGGGTAGTTCCTCTTGTTCTGAAAGTCCAATTTGCTTAGCTTGGTGTTGGCATTCATGCAGATGAGCTCAACAGCAGCTTCACCATACATTTGAATGCGGAGGGCATTGTAGGCCTTTCTGCCATCCTGGGTGGCGTTGTAGGGTAGGACATGGTCATAAAAGGGTCCTCCTAGGGTCATGTCCTTGATCACTTTCCAAACTCGGGCAAGATCATCGCAAAAAGCGGGGTCAGATCGTTCATGGCGGGTTCTGCGAATAAGCTCCTGGTCTGGAGTAGGAAGTCCAGGTCCAGGGTCTTCCATGTCATTTGGGGCGGACACCTCTTGTCTAGTAATATAGGCAAGTGGGGCTCCAAATGTTCCAACCGTACCTTCCAAGTAGGAATCTAGCTGGTCCAGATGCTTCTTGAAACGGTTCTGCTGGGTCAGCTTCTCAGGGAGAACGTTGTCCTTGGCTCGGGCCATCCTGGCCTTGATAGACAAATAGTCTTGAAGGGCAGCAAGGAGGCCGTGTTCATTGGCATCACCATATTGTGGTTCACGCTGGATAAGCCAGTGATGGTGAGCAAAAGCACGGAGTCCTTGGAGTAGGGTCAGGTGGGCCGAGCTGAGACCAAGGGCACCACGAATGTAGCGATACTTGTTGTTTCCAACAGGAACAGCAGTGTCATATTTTGACATGGCGGCAAATGATTTCACAATATCATCGTGAGATTTGATATGGACATCATGCCAGGTCTTGAAATGCTGGAAGTGGAGCACCCTCCTAGCTGTGTTAGTACAGTTGAAAGGAGGGCCACTGAGGTACATAGAAAAGCTACGTTACTTCCTCAGGGGTATAACCGATAATAATTGGGGCAGACACTCCAGGTGCTTCAGGGACACCCTGGCTGTCTGTAATAGAATCAGCATCAGGGTCAGGGTCATCATAACCATCATCATCTCCACCACCATTTCCACCGTTTCCATAGCCTCCAGTACCAGTTCCTACAGTGCTGTAGGAGTCCTCATCATCGTCATCATCATCGCGGCCGGCGCGATGCGCGTGAGACGCGCGAATACGCCGAGTCTTCTTCTTGGGTTGGGGTTCATCGAGCGGTTCCGGTTCAAGTTGTTCCGGATTTGCGAGAACTGGGTCATTGCCAGTGGGTTTGGCGTATCCTCCACCAAATCCACCGGCAGTAACAACTCCACCGGCATCACCAACATGGACATGGGACATGGGGTCCACAAGGTCATCAGCCGGATCAGTACGAGGCGTGCCAGGTTTGCGAGCCTTAGGGCATCCTCGTCCTTTGGGCTTAGCAGCAGGCTTCTTGTTCGCGTCGTCAACCAAATCGGAGTCCAAATCGCGAGGAGCCGGCTTCTTTCCAGTAGTAGGAACAGGGGGGTCCTTGAGGAGGCGCGTGTACGTCCTGTATCAACAGCAACAGGATCGGTCGTAGCAACGACAAGATCAGGAGCGACGTCGATCGTATGTTCATTCGTACGGACGTTCGTTCCGGTGGTACGTCCTGGAGGAACAGGAGCAGCATTCGTTCCGGTACAAACCGTCGTTCCGGTACGACTCTGCGAACGAGTCTTGATGATAGACGTCGTCGTCTTAGAGGGCTTGAGGGTCTTGGTAAGGGCCATGGTGGAATGAGTTGAAGGTAAAGGGGTGGGTGTTATTCCTGTGGAATAAAGGCAACAAAAATAAAAGGGTTTCAGTAGTTTGGTATATTGCAAAAAACAATGAATACAAACTGAATTCGAAGTACAGGAGATACTTCCATGGTACTGGCATCAACAATACGGTTGCCAAGTGCTTCGCATCGGTTTACATGTACTGGGTTGTACATGAATCGTAGTAGGTGTCAGGAAGATACCGGACCGTTGGGTGTTCCCATTCAAAGCATCTGCGGCAGATGGCAGATGTTTCAGCCGGTGAATGGGGGTCGGTGTCAGCTTGAGTGTCCAGTACTTAGGAGAAGGGGTGGGGCCTGGACAGATGTCGGTGTCCAGGTGCGCGATGCGGAGTAGTCTGTCTCCTGCGAGGTGTTGGTTGCGAACCGCGGTTGGTCGTCGTTCCTGCAGGAGCAGGAGTAGCCTCAATGGGATTTGGTGTCCTACAAGGCATGTCATCGCAGGAACGATGAGTCCTTGTCCGGTAGTGGGAGGATTCCTGTGAAGGTTGTATCTCCAGTGGTTCCAGTAGTTGAAGCGTCCTTCAACTTGTGTCCGGTCCTGCGGGTCAATGGCTTGCTGGAACAAGACCAATGTCCATGTGGCAGGGGTTCCATTGTCGTCTGTAGTAGACTGTAGGCTTGTCGTTCCTTTCGGGTTGACATGTAGATGTGGTTGGTGGATGGAAAGGCACAACTTGTGCTTCTTCCATTTGGTTTGGCGAGCGAACGACGAAGAGGGTCTCTCGCATGTGGTGATTCCTCGTCTCCGGTAGCGTGGAAGCGAGGATGATGTCCCTTTGTTGCTCCTGTAGTAGGAGAAGGGCAAGTTAACTTGGGTGTACGGCCGTTGGCTGTAGTAGCCATGGCCAAAGTCTCCAAAGCTTTGTGGTTGATTCATTTGATGATGATGAACCAAATCGATCCTCCGGTTGCAACACTGGCTCCTATGGAACCGGTCGTCGCCTCCGGTTGCTCACATGCGGACTACAGGGGTCTGTAGTGCCTGCTTGAGGGGCTTGTTAACCAGTGGAAAGCCGGCTTCAAGAGTGCCATGGTGGCTGATAACACGTAAAAAGCTAGTGTGGAGACTACATGAATATTAGAGTAAATATTGAATATTATGGTAATAGTAGGAGTAAAACTAGTGGTCCTGTGTGTATAGGAAGCAGGCATAGGCACACGACCTAATAGAGTAAGACCTAACTCCTGAGTCCTATCATAGTCCCTAATATGAGACAAGGTAAACTGCCGTAGTCCACCTGGGCTTAATTTGGAACAGTTAGTCTCCTAAAATAGTGATACTAAAAGCACATGAAATGACACAAACACCCTTTTTTTAGCCACCAGGTATGCAGGGGTCTTACGTAAGTAATAACCCTGCTTATTATGTGTCATACTGTCTTCAAAGCTTTTCGTCTGATCAAGTTTAACTAAAACCGAAATAAGACGAAAGACCTCTAAGAGCCAGCCACCCTTTACACTAGTTTCGTTGGCCTGAAAGCTTCTTTCCGGCGAAATACTCATCGTGTACCTACAGCTTCAGCCTTGGATGGGAAAGATAATTTCCAAGAGTCTGACATTCTTGTTTGTCGTTTCTTTGACAGCATTTTCTTTCTCGAGGGGTTTCTCGCAATTAAAGCAATTGCCTCTTCTCCTGCCACAAGAAATAGAAGAAGCCACCTCCAACCTCGGTGTAGTTACTGATAGTGAACTACAAAATCTCCGCGAGAGGATAGAGAAAATCGAAGAGCATCTTCAAGAGCATAATGGCAGACTTGCTGCGAAGGAGGACACTTTTGCAAGTACGAAGGAATCAACCACAAGCAGAGAGAGAAACAGGGAAGTAGACATCAACCCCGACGTGTTTGAGCCTTCCTGGACCCTCCAAGACTATGCCAACTTACCGCAGCACACACGACCCAGGCACGTATGGTTGCGAAATTGTGTAAGATCTCTCGCCAACGACACTGAAATTGTCAAGCCGTTTCGACCTGGAATACGATTGTATGCATTAGGAGATTGTATCCGTCGATGCGTCAAATGTGGATGTGGTGGGAATCAAAGCTTAAAATGCACAGACGAAACAGAAAAAATTTACAGCGGAACTATGGCAGCATCTTATCAGCGTTTGTCTTGTCCGGAAACAAATAACTACTCAGCAATTGACGAAATTTTTGCGGATTTCAGTGGCCGAAAAGGATTTCACAAACCAGATCCCGAGGCAGTTGTGATCCACCTGAGGTTAGGAGATGTCATTGAATACTCCTCCACGAGTGCTGAGAGTTTTTTGATTAGTGGTGGAGTTGGCAACCATCCAAACAGCAAAAAGAAAAATCAACATAAACGACCTCTCAAGACAGTACGCGGCTTTGATGAATATTTGGATCTTATAAATAGCGCAAACGCATCCAAAGTTGTTATTATCGGAGGCTCCCACAAACCCTTACTCTACCAAAAAAGTAGAGTATATGCTAATTGCTTGTCTAGGGGCCTAGCCAAGGCAGGAAAGCAAGTTGAAATGTACTTGGATAACGGAGATGCTGATCAAGATTTTTTCTTCTTGAGTAATGCAAAAAAAGTGATCGTTTCTACTGGAGGATACTCTAATCTCATTGGCAACTTGACGGAAAGGTATGGTGGCCATGTACTTGGAGGAGTATTTTATTGAAGGCTTACCAGTAGTATTATGGAGTGGTCTGTTAACATTCTGTTTTGCATGACGCATTAACTTTCTCAAAAGCTTATCATGGTAAATACTAAAGATTGGATATTGGAATATTGAACTTTACATAACTTGTTTTTCCGTTGGTTGAAACGAAGCGGTGCATGCTATCATAGATCTGAAAGTTCTTTAGTAGGTTTCAAATTGCACTGTTTGGGCTGATACCACAGGGGCCATTGCCACATTGCGAGCCGTACCAAAGGAAGGAATAGAATGGGTTTCTACGGGCAAGATCTTTTGGTGCGCCCAATATTTGCTTGGTATGTCTGCCACTATGTCATTAGCTATCTACTACTAGACTGTTGTTGCCTTGCTACACGGATCAATCAAACAATATTGAATGGCGGGTTAAAAATCGGCTAATAATATGGCTGGCTTGTCAAAAAACTATACAGTAGTAAGGTATCAACAAATAATTCGGACGCATTCTATTTCACATGAAACACAACATTATTGTTTTCGTTTTTGTTTGCATGACTCAACTCTACTCAGTCCCGAGTGAATTTGGCTGACCCTCCTGGGCTATTTTGATGGCGTTCTCGCCATATGTTTACAAGCTGTGATGATCAGACACACGCCGAACATGCCACATACCATCAACCATCAAGCACTGATTCAACCTGTTTACATTAATTCAGATAAATATTGCAGATAAATATTGATAGAAGTAAGTTGAAAGGCAAAAATTGCTCCATTATCTTCTATAGCTTGGTTCTCAACATTGAAAAAGAAGTGAACTAGACTACTGCAGTAGGAAAAACACAGCCGGCAGTCGCAGGTCGCAGCAAATCAGATTTTTCCGCAATTTGGTTACTTCTTTGTTTCCCGCCTTTATTTGCCAGACCGACAAACTGTCTTTCCAGTTTCTTTTTGTTTGTAAACCAACTCTCTAGACGCTGCTCTTGCAGTTTGGATATTCAAATCCATGACTCTCTCATTCTGCATAAGCCTATTTGCTGCAGCATTTGCCGAGTGTAAGCTCTATTTTAAATGTGGTATCAGGTTACCACCACACCTCAAAAAGAGTTTCCTTATCTTTGCAACTATGTCCAGCTTCCTTCTCGTCTATTCACCAAATCTCTCGGGACTTACTTCAATTAGGTTAGGGACAAATGTTTTTAATAATAAGCTTATTCACGCGCAAGATGAGCTTAAGAAGCTAGATTTGTGGGAACATGGAAACCTTTTTGTGAACAACAGTCTATATCACTTTTCCCCTGCACAGGCATCAGTAATTAATCTCCTAGCAGATTACGCCCGCCAGCATGGAAACTATGCACAAACTCTACCAGCAAAAACGCAAAAATACGTTCGAGGGATTTATTCCTGCCCCCATCAAGCTGGAAACAGGCTGACTCATTTTTTAAATGCATTTGCCTTCGCTGTTGTGACTAATAGAACACTTCTATGGGAGTATTGCTCCGACAGTCATCATTTCTGCCCCATGCATGGAAGCATAAGGGATTGCGAGAAAGTGCTGCATAGAGCTCCATGGATTCAATCTTACGAAGAAATTATTGGAGCCAGTGACAAGCCTTTGGGCAATGATATCGAGCCATCGCCCTATAATGCGCTCTCAGGTACCAATTCTCTACTTGATCAAATTAAAGAAAGGCGCGAAGTGCTATTTGACCAGCAGCCAGAAAAAGTTCTTGACTTCGGTGTGCTCGAATTTCAGACAGCTGCCTTAGCAGAGGCAAACCAATCCCTCTCAGCAGGGGCACTGAGTGTAGCAAATCAGCTATTTGCGGCTGGAATGTCCTTTGCTTATGGGGCACTCTTTCACATGGTCTTTCGCTTTCACCAAAGGGTTATGCCTTCTCAGATATACATGACAAAGCACATTCAATTTGTGAAATCAGGGGGGTTGACTGTGGCAATCCACTCCCGCCACACAGATCAAGTTGATGATGGATCTAGAATTGAAGGAGAGAGACAATGTATAGCACAGGTTATCTCGTCCAGAGGAAACTGCAGCATCAATATCATGTCGGATCGGTCAGAAACAATTAAAAGACTCGTCAACTTTTCAACAATTGAATATGGCTGCGATAGTATTGTTGCTGAGCACCAGATGGGTTCCTCCCTTCTTCAAGAGCACGGAGCATATGCAGGAGTTGGTCTGTTCCAAGGTTTGTTGTGCAGTGTGCGGCATGAAATGTCATTTCAAACTCACCACCACTAACATATTTTTGCCATTTAGACTTAGCCATGGCTCAGCATACTAGCCATGCTGTGATAATCACACCACCCAGTAGCGTTTCATCACTATTGACGTCACTGGTAACTTTCAAAAGAGCGGAAATGCTGGATGTTGGGAAGTTCCCACCCCTGGTTATATGTATGGTTTGGAGGGGGGCGGATACTTGCCAGTGTCAAACAAGTATTGATTGAAGCTTTCCCCATTTGTGTTGCAATAGCAAAGTACGTCGACCTACGTGGTTGCCAGGTAGAGATAGCTTGCCCTTGACATGGAGGATTTCGGGCAAGGTTTTTCCCAAAGGGCTCTTGCGCCTCCATCCAATGCCATTGAATGCAAACAAAAGCAACTGGTCACATCAAGACCAAAATAATCGAGTTACTACGCAAGAGCTTGATACTAAGAAACTGCACTGAGGTGAGTACTACTACTAAGAGCTCACTTCCCCCTTGCTATTTGGTGAAGGTATGCCTCCAAGTTGCTTTCATTGGAAACAAAATTGTACTGTGCAAAGCAAAGTTCTTTGGTTTGTTCCATCCAGTTCACGCAATATTCGTGACATTAGAGAAGATTTCATGGACTCCTTAGTCTTGGTTGACTTGATGAATTCATCATGGTCAAAGTTTGGTGCTGATAGTACTAATAAGCTTGTGTTGCATGAATAGTAATAATTATTATTTAAGAAGAAACTGGAACGTCTAATTGTCTAATTTACTGGGATCACAACTATGGTGGCGCCAAGGTTAGCCTAGGGCAACCATTGGCACCCCAAAGGGTGACAGAGTTGATCACCCCTCCAAGGAGGATGGGATCAGCTATTTAAATTGGGTGACATGCAATCCGGGGTTTGAGTTACAATTCATAATATTATGTTACTTCTACCAATCCAGGCTTTGCTCTAACTCATGATGCGTTCAATTTTTTGTTCTACCCAATTTTGCTCGCGCACAAACTTCATGATAATTCCTTTTCCAGTATCGTCCACCTGGGCCTTTTATAGTTTGCACCAGCTAAACTACCGGTAACTGTAGTAGTACGTCCTGAACTTTTTACTGTAGTTTGGAGGAAAAGCTCGCAGTTGCATCTTGTGTTGCCATCTTGCTATTATTAATAAAGACCAGCCACAGACAGCTGTAGTGTTTACTATTGAGTACTCCGAGCACAGTACTAAAACCCAATCCAACACACCTGTCAGCGCTCCTAAACAAAAAGATGGCGACCGGCGGCGTAAATCTCTCGAAAGAGTTCTTTGAATTGCTTAAGGCGATTGGTGAATCCAAGTCTAAGCAAGAGGAAGACCGTATCATCGCCAAGGAAGTGATTCGTCTCAAGCAAAAGCTGGAGCCTTCCGGTGGTCCACCAGGCAGCGGCAACAGCGGCGGCGGCAACCAGTTATCTTCCAAAAAGAAAGCCAAAGAATTCCTCGTCCGAATGCTATACGTCGAGATGCTAGGTACTTCTAGCGCATTTGGATACATCAAAGCGGTTGAGATGGCGGCCTCGTCCTCGCTGTACCACAAACGCACCGGATATTTGGTCTGTGCTGCCTGTTTGAGCCCAGAACACGAATTTCGTTTCATGCTGGTCAACCAGATGCAACGGGATCTTCAGTCCTCCAACGTGTTGGAGATTTGTGGAGGAATTCTGGCAGCATCGGCCTTGATTACCGAAGATATGGTGCCGGCTGTGGCCGGAGAAGTAGCCAAGCTTACGCAGCACGACAGCGATACTGTACGCAAAAAGGCCATTCTGGCGCTTCACCGTTTCTACCAGTTGGCCCCCGAGACAGTCACGAGGGAAGACCTCGTAGAGAAGCTGAGAAAGGTGCTATGTGATAGAGATCCGTCCGTCATGGGATCCGGCTTGAACGTCATTGAGGCACTCGCTGCAGAAGATGCTACTGTATTCAAAGACCTCATTCCGTCTTTGGTCAGTATTCTCAAACAGATCGGAGAGCACCGTCTGCCTTCTGAATTTGACTATCACCGGGTACCAGCGCCGTGGCTGCAAATGAAATTGGTACGTTAAGAGAGGGAGAGTGCGCGTGTATCTTTTGGTAATTGCATTTATGGTAATTGCATTTAGGAATGATTTGGCGTCTAAAACTTTGCTACCGCTACTGCTCAGGTGAGAATCCTAGGTATTCTTGGAAAAGCCGACGCTACAGCCAGTTCAGGCATGTACGAAATATTGTTGGATTGTATGACCAAATCTGACGTAGGGGTTAATGCCGGATATTCTGTTGTTTATGAATGCGTCAAGACCATTGCCATAATTTACCCCAATCCGAAGCTTTTGGATGCAGCAGGAGATGCGATTTCACGATTTATACGCAGTCGTTCCCACAATTTAAAGTATCTGGCTGTCAATGGACTCGCTATGATTGTTGAGGCCAATCCACAATATGCGGCTCAGCACCAACTGGCTGTTATGGATTGCCTGGAAGAGTAAGCAACATGCCTGTCTCGAGTAATTGACGTGTTTTAGTTGCGTTCATCCAGTAACACTCACAACACAGTTGATCTCTTGCTCGTACTAGCCCTGACGAAACCCTTCAGAGAAAAACTTTAGATTTGCTTTACCGCATGACAAATCCTGTCAATGTTGAATTTATTACAGAACGCCTTTTGGATTTCTTGCGCGGTACCACGGACTTGTTTCTGAAAAACATTCTTACCAAGCGAGTCTGTTCCGTTGCCGAACGATATGCCCCAAACAATCAGTGGTACATTCGAACTATTACACAACTTTTTGAAGTATCCGGAGATATGGTTAAGCAGGAGGTTGCACAGAATTTGATGACCTTGATTGCAGAGGGCACGGGCGACAGCGAGGAGGCAGATATGTTGTTGCGCCAGAATGCTGTGGAGCTCTACGTGGGATTGCTTCGGGATAAGCCAGGCACAGCAACGAAATTGCCGCGCATTCTACTGGAAACCATTGCTTGGTGCCTGGGAGAATATGGATACCTGAGCGCTGTGTGCAGCTTGGACGATGTATTGCGAGAATTGTGTACTCTGGCTATGACCAAAGCACGGTTGGCTACAAGCACTCGTAAATTTCTATTGAGTGCTATCATGAAGCTGGTGGCACAGGCTGGTACTTGCCCCCCGCATGCGGCAGCCGTGATCGACGATTACACACGATCAAGAGATGTGGATCTACAGCAACGGTGCCTGGAATTCCAGACTATGTTGACGACAGCCCCTCAGATTTTGGGGGACGTCTTTCCTGTCGATGCAAGTGCTGAGGATGTTGAAATGGACAGCACTCTCTCCTTCTTAAATGGATACGTGAATATGGCACTCTCCAGCGGTGCTCGTCCCTACGAAAAACCTGAAGAAGATGATGATGACGACGATTTGTATGATGGAACGGGTTTAGCCGAATCCTCGGGCTTCAAAATGACCCCCTATGAAAAGCCTCAGACACCATCCTCTATGGCAACCCTCAGTGGTATGGGAAGCCACAAAAATATGCCCAGCGTTCCTGGAGTTTCCTTGCCACCCGGTTCTGCTTATGGTGTGTCAGCAGGAGCTGCAAAGGTGCAGCAAATTCCAGCAGCAGCTGGAGAAGGGCTTACACTTAACACTCGCAATGTTGCAAACGTCTGGGGTAAGGGTGGCATGGGAGGAGGAGCATCACAATCTTCTACTTCCGTGGTGCTAGCAGCTCCTGCTGCGTTCTCTTACGCGAATGATGCCAGCAGCAACCCCTATACTTCAGAGGTGCTTGCAAGTGCTCCAGACCCACCAAAAAGTAAGGAGCAACTAGAGAAGGAGCGGAAAGCTGCCATGCTGTTTGGTGGCGTTGTGCCAGGAGCAGCACCTCCGACCGCACCAGGAGCACCGCCTCCTCCGATCGCGGAAGCTTCAATTAAATCCACAACTAATGCCTCAGCACCTGTGCCGCCGCCACCGCCTGAAGCTGATCTCCTTGACATGTCCATGTGGGATGCGCCAGTCCCATCTACTGCATCTGCTGTCGATGATATCTTTGGTTCAGCACCAGTGCCTCTGTCTACTAACCTGCCTCCTGCTGCTCCGGCAGTCGAAACGGTGTCCGATGAAGTAGAACAAAAGGATGAATCCTCGTCTGCAAAAGAAATGGTGGGTGCTCGCACCCCTCAAGCTACTGAAATTGACCCCTTTTCTGCGGAAGGGCTGCTGGTCGACGTGCAGGATGCACCGTTGGCATCTCTTTCCACGGTCCAGAGCAAATTTGAGTATAATGGTGTCCCTCTTGCTCGCATGAACATTACAACGTCTCAGTTTGGCCAACAATGGGGATCTTGCAAGTCTGTTTCGCCTTTTGAGATTCAATCCTCCAAAATTGCTACCTTGGAGGATTTCATGAATGTCTGCCAAAATGTTGGTGCACATAATGTAGAAGCAATTACTTCAACAAACGAGGGAATTTGCGCTGGCATGATTGGAGGTACGCACGTGATTCTGGTTCACGGAAAGATCAGTCCAAATTCGGTAGGTGGTAGCAAGTTGAGTGTGACCGTCAAGGGCACAGATCCGGGAGCGTCCGGCGCACTTGCAATGTATTTGCAGACGATGCTTCGTTGATAGTACTAGTTTGAACTTTGGATAGCATCGCTGAATATCATTATTTTGATGCGGTGAGCATGTAGATTCGGATTGACATCGGCGAAGTCTGCCTAGTAGCTTAGTAACCAGGCAGCCCTCTAATTCTATTAGATGACAGCCACAGCCCTGAAGCAGTCAATTATACTGCGCAGTGCGGTAATTCAAATATTATACTGGTAATTAAAGGTTGAAGGCATCCAAATCCATCTCAAATAGGTCAAAATTCACATCTCCCGTACATGTACTTCTTGGAAAACTGTCTACATTCGAGTGCTGTGAGCTGTGACGCATGTAGCGTTCCCTTGGACGTGTTGACAGTTGCAATGTCTTTCCTGCCTGAGCCTGGGGAAAGTCTGATTTTGCGTTGGTCTTACTCACAAATGAGATTAAAAACGGCTTCCCCTGTCCGTATTGTTTGAGGAACGAAGTTAATCATTGGAACAACTGTCTAGAATGACATTGCTAAGAAGAAAGGTCCCTTCTTATCAGAAATCAGGGCATTATCATTGGAAACTTGCAGTGTTAATCTTGGCAGCTTTTCTTATTATTCAGCCAAGGAAAAGTCATGAGGTTTCAAATGAGACACTGGATCTATTCAAGGTGGAACCATCTGGAATCGACACAAGTCGAAACCCAGGCAACGCGTCGCATTATGGCGACGATATCTCTTTATCTTCTGTAGTTAGCATTGGACAACATCCAAAAGAGTTATCCTGGCCAAAGTCACAACGATTCCACGATGGAAGCAGTCAAATCAGTAAAATGGTGCTCATGCATACTGATGCGACAAAAGAAACGTCTATTCCACTATCGGAACCAATACCACCTGGAGCTCTCAAGGCAGTGATTGAAACGGATGTACCAACTCTCTATGGCCTGCCGATCACGTCTGCTAATCACACGCATGAATTCAACTTCTATTTGGATCGAGCGACAGAATTCAACGAGTACTTTTGCGTTTCCTGGGATGTTAATGCCGACGAGTGGTGGACACATCACCCAGAATGGGAAGCAGGAAAGGAAAACGATACTCATTATTGCTTTCAAGAGATTAAAGATGAGGATAGACGCTCTCTATATCGGAAGATTTACCGTCAGAACTTTCAGGGAAACTGCAGCAACGTTTACACCAAGCGCATGTGGAATTCCGGGTGGTAAGTCATTTACCTGTATACTATTGTAATTCTTTTGTCGTGAGGTTCCATAGTAACGACGTTCTTGCCTTGTCATCTTGCTTGGTGCACCAGGAACGCAGATTTTTCGAACGTTATTGATGGCCTGAAACATGCCGTCAAAAGCAAAACTCCGGTCCAGGTTGTGGAGAAGCCATGGCATTATGCCCACCCAGGTAGGCGAGCTGATATGTTGTCTCGCACACTAATGTGTTTGTTCACAGAGTTCTCATGTCGGACTCATAACTTTACTTACTTGTCCGTGTACCCATGTTGTCAAAGCTCGCAAACCCACCCCGGACAACAAAAATACACCACCGGCTTGTCCGCGCAAAAACATGTTTTGCTACTTTTTGCCCATAAGCAACTGCCCAGGAGACAAACTTGGTGCGGGTGACGGAATCATTGAAAGGCCCTCAAAAGCTAGTGTGGCTGAGTACTATTATGATTTCGCTCAGAGGCGACAAGCTTGGCTTCGGAAACGAATCCATGACTACGCCAGGCAGCACAACTTTAAAACTCCTTGTACTGCAATTCATGTTCGAAGAGGTGACGTTGTCTTGCACGGTGGTAACCACAAGCGCCGATATCACCCCATTGCTGAGTATGTCAATGCCACGCCAAAAATCCATCCCAATGTGTACTTGTTGACAGATGATAAGAATGCTATCGCAGAAGCACAGGCGGAATTTCCAAAGCTTAACTGGATGTATGTAGAGCGACCGAGATACAAAGCTTCAGAAGGAGGCTGGGAGAAACATATCCCATCTAATGATCCTGTATTTGAAGTGACAGCCCTGCTAGCGGAACTATACTTGGCGCGGATGTGTGACTCCTTCATACATGGGAGCAGTGGATTTTCGAAGCGAATATATCGGGAAATGCTGAAATCAGGGCGACAAAACATTCGAACAATCAACATAGACTCATATTTACCCAAAAGCGCAGTGTTTAATAAAAAACACGCAAACACTGTCAATTTGTCACACAAATATGATGCAGAAGTTTTGTCGGCGGGGAATAACGTTAAATAAAACACTCTCGAGTAAAATGGCAGTTGATGCCAGTTTTGGCTTGTTGTTATTGTTGTTATGTTGGAATTGACAGCAATTAAGAAAATGGCGTATTCGGTAGAAGCTATTGAAAGAGCAGCAAAAGAAATGACTGTTTCAACAATCTCCAATTCGAAGAGCAGCAAGTGCGGGAGTAAACTCCTCTGCGGGAGTCACCTTGCATTGTTTCTGAGAAAAATGGTCTCACATGAGTAAGTAACTCATGATTTACTTCATTTACTAAAGGCTAGCTAAAAGCTAAAAAGGCAAGCGGGTGAAACCACAAGGGCCCACTTTCGTTGTAGGACGGAAAGCATCCTTTCAAAGCACTGGCTAAGCAAGCGCCGTGAGGTCCCAACTGGCTTAGTCGCTGTACCAAATCTCATGAGCTAACAAATAATGCTTTGTGGTGTGGCCGTTCCCTGTAGGGAGGCACGCATCCACAATCTGGTAATGCACCAGTAGGTCCAAGACCAGGATGTCGAAGTACAGCCTAATGGCTGCCCTCAGTGCCTAAGATACACTAAACAATCAATAGGATAACTTCACAATGATTTAGTCAAAATCGCTTTATAATAAAAAGCCTTTTTTTGTTGCATCAACATTTTCAATAAATTGTGAGCAAGTTGAGTTCTTTTTACTCCTTCACAGGAAGTTGAGGCGGGGTTATGTTGTTGTTGGGAATCAACTGGATTCAGAGCATAATCCAGAACACAAAGAAACTATCAAAAGAGATGCCTGCTTTTGGGTTGACTGTTCTCACAGCTGGAAGCAATGACTAAAGGAGATATCGTATCGTCTCTCGCCGTCCAACAATAGGATAGAAAAGCAGGAGAACCGTTCAATATCTCTTGGACTTGATTCCACATCCAGAAGTTACGCAAGAGGGAATAGAGCGGGCGCTGCTGCGTCTCTTTCCGAATGCCCCATTAGTTAGAAGTGCCTACTGCTCCAAGCCAACTTTTCTAACGGCTAACCAAGATTGCCTATAGTGATCCAATGACTAAAGAAGGTATCGTATTGTCTCTCGTCGTCTGCAATTCTTCTGAAACGCGTGTGTCCCGCAGACCTTTTAGCGACATCGAAGATCAAACTATGAAAGCTTGCATGTCGATTTTTTTGCGGGAATACATCGCCTACCAAATAAATTACCAGCTATGGTGGTCAGACCCACACCGTTCTTCAGCCGAAAGAACTGGTAGGGACGCAAGCGATGGTGTCTATCATCAGGATCCGTTTCGTAGCGAAATCTTTCCTGAAAGCCACAGGCCCACCATCGCCTATTGTTGGGACAATTGGGAAAGTTCCAGCCAGGACGATGATCAGGTCCCTTGGCTTCATCACAGCAAACATCGGGACCATAGACCGCATCTAATTCGATCACATCGTTGAACCCATCCTCTTCTCGCAAATGAGCCAAAGCATACTCGGATGTATTCATGCCTTGAAGGTCCGAGTGATGAGGTAAGGGTTGCAACCGATGCGGGGCAAGTATGTGGCCGTGATCAAGAGCATTTTTTAACTGTTGCAGAGAATTTGGCCGGGACTGTAGAATGGAATCAGGCTCTGTCAAAGCCACATATTTCCAGTTGGAATGAGGGTAAGATTCTCCAAACCACACTTTCAGATAAAGCTTCTCTTCAGAATCAAGAGAAGCATGACTACGTTGAGCCAAAGTGAACGCTTTGTAAGCTCCCATCAGGCATGCTCGCGGCATATTTCGCTTGACATTTGAATTGTACTGTTCCTGAGTTGCCTCATAAAAGTTGACCTCCATGTGTCCAATTTTGGTAGCAAATCTGCCAACAGGGTTGTGCTCTCGCTTCAAGGAAGGTATCGTTTTCAAGAGGTACGCGAAAGATTTTTCCACGAGTGCCCGGTCGTCGGCACTTGGTGCTACCACTACAACACGACCTATTTCGGCTCTCCGAAGAGATTCCAGTGTAGCGGCTAAGGATACCACGGTCAGATTTTTTGATATCTCGGCATCCCCAAAATCCAAAAACGCGATCATGGCCAAGGCATTCGCGAAGGTAGGTTGCCGATCCTCTGATGAAAAGTGAGGAAAATAGCCCGGAGTAGGCCTCGTGAGATAACTGTTAAGTTTATTGATGATGGTCTGATAGGCGGCGGGATTTCTCTTGTAGTCAAGAATCTTCCACCATTTGCTCAAATGCTCTACTGAGAAGTCCAAAAGATCCAATGTCAAAAGCAATTTATCTCGCTTGGGTCCTTCGACGTAAGCTTGAAACGCCGCTTCCTCGCACGTATCTACGTCATGTTTCATTGTCATGAATTCTTCCCTTGTCTGTAACCAGCTTGCACTAAATGGGTCCTTGATGTTGAGTTGAGAGGAATCGAGAAAATAGACTGGATTTCCTGATGTAATATTTTCTGGTACTTTTCCCCGGATCCCTCGCAGCGGTCCATCGTAAAAATACTGCATTCCGAAGTCTCCGCCGCCCCCGAAAGATTCATTTTCGCCTGTGTTTGGACCCATTTTCAGCATAATATAATCTAGGTCTCCTTCTCTTCGTTTGTTTACTATACGTATCGCTGTAACAGTTAAAAAAGAAAGGAACACTGTGACTAGCAAAGGAAAGCGTGCCAAGAACCCTAGATGTTTGCTGGTTTTCCTGTGGTTGAGACTGTGCCCAATCGTTGAAATGGTGGTACTAGGTCTTGAAGATGGCAAAAACATATCTTGTAAGTACCTTCAGCTCAACAGCTTGTAAATTTGGTTTAATTTGTGATCAAGGAGCGCGGGCAACCTTTTTTCTCGCTTAAGATTCACTACTGAACACGGACTTTTCAACACGTAAACCGTAGTAAACCTTGGCAACGACTGCAAAGAAATTCGCTACTACTCGAGTACTAGGCAGAGTAGAGCAGTATTATTCGAGTCGGTTGAGTAGCAGCCTGTGATGACGAATTGGAGGGAGTATCGTTGTCAAGTTTAAAATTGCGTTCTCTTTATTTGTCATCTATGTGATCAATACTACCTGGTACTACGTATGAAGGATTCTTCCGGTACTAATGAAAATAACTAGTGTACATCATCGTAATGTAATAATACTAAGTGTTAAACAATCACGTTACAGCAGCTAAAAAACATTTAACACAAAAAAATACAGCCACACTCCATCAAATCATAGTAAAGGTCAAATTCTAAAATTATGAGGTCTTACTACTAGTACTAGTCTATTCCTGAGATAGGGCCTTTCGCCTAATTCGCCCAAAATAAAACCAAAAGCAGGAATAACCATAATAAGCCCAGGTGGACTATGGCAGTTTACCTCCTATTTAGTGATTCTCGCCTATGGGACTCAGTTCAGTCTATTCGAAATATTATATATTGTAATATTTATAGTATCGACTTTACCCTGCACACACTGTAGGCTTTTTTATGTGTTATCAGTCACCATGGCGCTCTACTGCAGTACGGCTACAGTCGGTTGAGCTACTGCTACGGTGTGGTTAACAGCCAGTTCAGTTGGCTGTTGCTAGTTTAGTAACGTAGTAAATCATGAGTTACTTACTTACTGCGACGCGAGTCAGAAACGAACGAGATCGATCGAATTTTTTTCATGAATCCATCGAAATCGACCAACAAGCTCAAAAGACTTTGACCATGGGATCAAAGCCGGCTGTATAGCTACACCAAGTTAATCTACTTCTTCTTCCACTGCAACGGGAAGAGGATCTCCCTACCGACAGGGGAGTACTACATACTACATACTACATCCATCGTACGACGCCAGACACAGATCGATGCGAAATACAAGAAATTTTGAAAGGGCTGCTGCATATGATACAACTGCCTATGCCTGCCAATGAAACCAACCATCTCTCTGTGTCTGTTTGTTCCCAGCAGTGCTCAGAGATACTTTCACTGAAAGATTTCTAGTGGCTGGCAGCCACTACCACAGTTTCAAACAACAACAACAACAACTCCTCCAACCACTCTAGCAAGTGCAGCACGCCCAAGAACAACAAAAATAACAATTCCAATAGGAATTTTTCCAACAAGCGCCCAAAGAAAAATTCCTTGGAGTCTGTCAACCCTGCTCAATACCATCATTACCTGAATTAGCTGAAGCAGTTGATGCTGAGGCAGAAGCTTATGACAAGCTCATTACTACTGTCAGAGTTTGCATACCCCCAAGGAGACAAGAAGGCTTATGGTACACTGGCAAGAAGGAAGAGAGATGCAGATGGAAACCTGATTGGCACCCCTCACAAGATTCCAGTGGAGGACACTTCTCCTATTTGATACAGGAGAAGTGGAAACCTAGATACATCCAATCAGATTGCTGCGGCAGAATCTGCCATGGCTGCATTCATCATGAAGGACATCATTGATCACAAGAAGGATGATACAGCCATTCCAATATCTGATGCCACACATACCACCAAGAATGGCCAGACTAGGAACAAAAGAACAACAAAAGGCTGGAAGTTTTGCATCCAATGGAATGACGAAAAGACAGAGTGGATCAAGCTGCAGGATTTGTAGGAAAGAATCACATCCTGTGGAAGTAGTAGAATAGGCTTGGTTCTCACAACAACTGATTGGCCTAGACAACATGATGAGAGCCAGACTCACACAGAAATTTACACAATACATAGATGAGAACCTGGAAGAAGTCACCAAGACCTCCAATGGCCAAATCTGGACAACCAACCCCGCAGATACACATACCTCCAAGGATACCTTATGGCCTGGCAGGCCAGAAATGACGACAGACGTGGCCATGATGCTGCAACTAGACAAACTGCAGCCACCAGACAAGCTGTAAGGGAGATTCAACAGCTACTATATGAAATGAAGGACGAAGTACTTCCAGAGTTCCAATATATTCTAGACCAGCCTATAGAAACAGTGCTCCAGCTCAAGGGCAACCTTATGAGGTGTTGGATCAATACGTATATGTCTATTTTGACAAAGAGGAGTTACAATACAGCCCTGACTGCAGATTGACTATTGGTGGGGCATGGAGCCCCTAGGAAATGTTTTATACCAAACCAAATCCTCCAACTTCCACAACCCACCAATTGTAACTCAAACCCCGGGTGCGTGTCACCCAACTTAAATAGCAGATCCTATCCTCCTTCATGGAGGGTGTGGTCCGGTTGTGATTAACTCTGTCACCCTTTGGGGTGCCAATGGTTGCCTTCGGGTAACCTTGGCGCCCTGCGGGCGCCATAGTTGTGATCCCCGTTCATTAGATATTCAATTTTTTTTCTGTGGAAGTAGTAGAATATGTTTTTGCCAATCAACTCCAACAGGAACCAGCAGATGGTGGGTCCCACACACTCTCAATGCACTGAAGAAGGAAATGAGTGCTGTGGGAGTTGCTTTCAAGGTACTGGAAGCAAGATGGTGAGATTGTTCCTGTTGGCTATACAAATTCAATTGTCATGTAATCTTTGATTTCAAGCCAGACAGCAACTGGGATATAGGAGTGTGTTGAACGACAGCGATTACTATATCGTGCACTAAAATCGCAAGGCAATTTTAAGCCTGCTTTTAACTAGTGGACCCCCTGGGAATTTAGTGCACACTGCACGATATTCATATTCGCCTCGTCGCTCTCATATAGTGTGCACTAAAATTGCAGGGCTCTTTTAAGCTTGCTTTAACTTGTGGAGCCCTGCAAATTTATTGCACGAGACACTGGTGCGCACGGCACGATATTCATATTCGCAGCCTAGTCTAGTGGACCCCCTGGGAATTTAGGCACACCGCCCAATCATATTCATATTGGTCTTGTCTTATGGTGTGCACTAAAATTGCAGGGCTCTTTTTAGCTTGCTTTTAACTAGTGGAGCCCTGCAAATTTATTGCACAAGACACTGCGCACGATATTCATATTCGCAGCCTCGTATTCGCTTCCACCTACCGGAGACGAGGAGTCAATGCACATGCGAGGGATTCGTTCGCTCGCCAAACCGAATGGAAGAAGCACACGTTGTGCCTTTCCATCTACTACTACCACACGTCTACCCGAAAGGACGACAAGCCTACTACAGTCTACCACGACGACAATGGAACAAGCCCCTGCCACATGGACTTTTGGTCTTGTCTTCCAGCAAGCCATTGACCGGCAGGACCGGACACTACAGACTGAGGGACGCTTCAGTCTACTGGAACCACTGGAGATACACCCTGGATTCAGGACTACTCCCACTACCGGACGAGGAGATCATCGCCTTGTTGCGATTGACATGCCTCGTAGGACACCACATCCCATTGAGGCTACTCCTGCTCCTACCGGAACGACGAGACCATCTCGCAAACCGACACCTCGCAGGAGACAAACTTCGCATCGCATCGCGCACCCCCTTGACACCAACATCAGTCCAGGACAAACACCCCTCTCCTAAGTACTGGACACCCACGCTGACACCGATTGACACCGACCCCCATTCGTTGGCCAAATATCCTCTGAATGGGAACTTGCCTGATGACTTGTCAAATGTCTACGCCCAACGGCCCATATCTTCATGACACCCACTACCATATCTTCATGACACCTACTACGATTCATGTACAACCCAGTACAACCAATCGATGCGAAGCCACTGGCACCTAAACTGGTTTGCCAGTATCATCATGGAAGTATTTCCTGTACTTCGAATTCAGTTTTCCTGCATTGAATTACTCATTGTTTTTGCAATATACCCCAAACTACTGAATATCTTTACTCTACTTTGTTGCCTTTATTCCACAGGAATAACCACCCACCCACCCCTTTACTCTCAAACCTTTCCACCATGGCCCTTACCAAGACCACCAAGACCTCATCTATCATCAAGACTCGTTCGCAGAGTTGTACCGGAACGAACGTCGCTGTCGCTACAGGACGTACCACCGGAACGAACGAACGTACAATCGATTCGGTCGATCCTGACGTTACTACGAACGATCCTGTTCCTGTAACCGACGACTTGTTTGCAGGACGTCCGAATACCGGTGCTTTGAAGGACCCACCCCCTGTCGTTGCTGTTCCTGTACTTACTGGAACGAAGCAGGCTCCTCGCGATCGCGATATGGACTCCGATTCGGACGACGCGAAGAAGCCTGCTGTGACGCCTACTGCTAAGCCTAAAGGTCGTCCTAAGACGGTCACTTCTACGGCTCGCAAACCTCGCAAGTCTCGTGCTGCTGTTGTCGATGCCAACGAGCTTGTGGACCCCATGTCTTGCGTCCATGTTACTGCCGGGGGAATCGCTCGTGCCGGTGGTAGTGACCCAGTTCTCGCGAATCCGGAACACCTGGAACCGGAACAGTTTGAACCCCAACCCAAGAAGAAGACTCAGCGTACTACTCGCGCATCTCGCGCGCATCGCGCCGGGCGCGATGATGATGACGATGATGCGGACTCCTACAGACCCGTAGGAACTGGTACTGGAGGCTATGGAAACGGTGGAAATGGTGGTGGAGATGATGATGATTACGATGACTCTGACCCTGATGCTGACTCTATTGCAGACAGCCAGGGTGTCCCT
>Ga0210036_1002154_pt1 | contig 21192 bp, 20 predicted proteins | sample CryGeymeta201515_FD_185469 | JGI IMG/M metagenome (GOLD analysis project Ga0210036, IMG submission 185469) | Groundwater microbial communities from Crystal Geyser aquifers in Utah, USA - Crystal Geyser metaG 2015-15 (SPAdes) (version 2) | ecosystem: Environmental > Aquatic > Deep subsurface >...
ATCTACACGATGAAGTAGTTTTTAAGGATGCTGAGGTTAGTTGTCTGGATGTTGCAAAAGTCGAAGTAGTGCCTCTTGGACTAGGATATCCTAGTTTCCTAGTGGGACGGATGACCACTAGTAGTACCAGGGTAGTACGAATGAATCAAAAGGAATGATCCGTTTTTGCTCTACATCAGCCCCATCGCACGCTGAAGCGTAGTAGTACTACTAGTAGTAGCTCCTAACAACCTTGTGGCTAAGGCGTGTAGAACTGCTTCCGCCACACAACAACGCATGTGTCTAGACTACTTACCAGGTACGGTATGCGATAAAATTAATAATTAAATTTACAGCCAGTGGTTCTGGTTGGCTGTGAGTCCGGAACGTCTATTAAATCTTAATAAAATCAGAAGCTAAGTTGAAATTGCATCAGCCAACCACGTCGACTCATGATTTAATCCTACAGTTGGAATTAAGTTTTCATTGATTCATTTATGTGCCAGTGACTGCTTTCAGTGGAGACTCCGCATGAAAGATTCGTCGAATCAAATCTTAGAAAACTAGAAACAACCACAAATCTTTTCTTTATAAGAAGCAGTGCTTGTCGGGTCAATGGAAATTAAACATTGTTCGATCGGGCACCAAAATAACATTGAACAAAACCTAGTACCTCACATACAAAAAGTTAGCGCCCTTGTAGTTTGCTCAAGCTCGTCATCTTATCTATAATTGTCAACTCTCGTTGCAAGCAACGACAACCAGCAACCAGACATCTTTTTAACTAGTCACAATTCACAATTCACAATCAACCATCTCTAATCAATCATCCGTAATCAATCATTTGCAACAACTCATCTGCAGCAATCATTGAAAACTTTCTCAAACACTTCGTAATGTCCAACGAATCTCCTCGCAACGTGACTCACCTCATTGCCTTGGAACAACAGCAACAACTTCAATCCAAGAGCATCTACAGCAACGGCGACTGCAGCAAAGTTGATATCTACTCTGCCTTTCCAGGAGACTACGATTCGTCTCGTTTAGAGGCAATTCTCTCGGCTCGAAAAGAGCAACAACTTAATCAGCAGCAGCCTTTGCTTTCGTGGTTTTGTGGGGTCAACAACAACCACAACCATAGCAACAACCTCAACATCATCGGGAAGCTGAAGATTCCAGCTTTGATGGCCGATTCCAAGGGAGCTAATCTGCGTCCAAGACGTTCAGGTACGTTTGTCATGATCGCCGTCAAATAATTACGTAACTTTTTATTCCTGGCTCTACCGCGTGGCACTTGTTTGTGGCTGAGAAAGCATTCCCGGAAAGCACGCGAGTCATTCATCTCACCTTTTTTTCTCCCTAAATCCTGAGATAGTCATGACATCGACACCAAACATCAAGCAACTGACAACCACAGCCAATGCAGGAGTTCTCCAGAAATCTCCTTCATATCCACCAAACATTAATAGCATTCCAATCGCGAGTGTTTTCATCACTAGTGCAGATTGCACCAGCACGAGCAAGATCAAGACAAGCCATCAAGACCGTCGTCCGTTGGTAAATGCGACACATCAGCTGAACCATAAGAGCCGTCGTACAAGCCACAGCACGCAGCAGCCTCATCAAGACATGATGACCAAGAATGGTCGCCAACGGCATGGTGACGGTCCCTCATTGATTTCCATAAACAGCAAGGGCCGCTCCATGACAGAAGGAAGAGACGATGACGGCGACGATGCCGTGCTTTCACCACCAAAGCTTCAGACGACGCGTCGCAGTCGGGCCATTGCCATTCGTCGTCATCAAAACAACGCTTTTCAAAATGATGACCATGATCCACCCGCCAGTGTTACGACGGAGCGCATGTACGACTGGGCCACGTGGAGAATGTACCATCGGATCACGGATCATCGACGACGACATCCCATCAAGTCACCTTACCCCGACGGGCAGCAGCGGCCACAGTGTGCTTCTGCCAATGACGACGAAGACTCTTCCGATCATCATGACGATTATGCTGGGGGAAATGACTTTCGCAACGATCGTCGTCGGCCTCTGACTCCTGTTGAGCACGAACACTTTTTCGACGGGGAAATCTTTGAACTGGAGATCTAAGAGTGATGGCACGAGACGTCACTGTACTTCAAGGATCAAAGATCAAGTCAGTCACTATCACCTGCGGATCTTACTACACGTTTTTATTTTCATATACTTGATATTCTTTTTCGAAGAAACCAGACAAAGGCATAGACACCAAACCCTTTCGAGGATTATATTTTTCATTCCATGCTATGCAACGCCGAGCGCTCGGCCGGAGCTGCTGCTGCGACGCTATGAACTATGAAAGCACTGGATGGAATGGAACGTCCTCACACCTATAGACGCTACACATGCATTAGAGATTGCAAAACAATTATACAGCTATTTAGTATAGAAGCCTATTTACTCTACTTGTCTTTATTGTACGACACACTTGTAGCTACTTAAGAGGCACCGGCTAGCTGATTAGTTCCAATTGTAGATGTCCAGGGAGATACTCGGGAATATCGCTTTTTGGCTATTTTTTGTTTGCAACCCAACCCGTAACGGCTTTCTCTCAACTGGAACAAAGGTTTCAAGACTGGAACATCGCAAAATATTATTTCATTGTTCACCATTCATAAAAACAAATGAAACACGTTCTTCAATCTAGTAGTAGACCCTACTAGTGTTCTACTCGTGTTTAGCGAATAACGCTACGACATGATACGTCGAAGCTTCTTCCAAGCATCTTCGATATCAATCACATTCAAGAAGGTCTCCACGGAACCCAGGGAATTGTACGTTCTTGGAGCAAACACACTCGTCCAATACGGTGGAAGCAAATCATCTGTCTGCAGCGAGATGATCGTGCTGGACATGACGTTCGAACCGGGACCTTCTTTGCAGATATCAGCAAAAATAACACCCTCGTAGCGAGACAATTTTTCCTTCAGCCCATCGGGTACCATACTCAGGCAAGGACAATCCAGAATATCTATTTCTTCTTCTGTCAGCAACAATCCCCTTTTCACGAGTGATCGTCGTGCTTGCAATGCAGTCACCACGCCGTTGCCATAAGTCACCATGGCAACTTTGCCCGTGGTTCCGTACGTCACAATGTCGTGAAAGCCCATGAGATTTCCAGTCCCGGCATCCGTGTCATCGCTGTCATCCTTTGATGTCAGTGTCGGATATGCACGCTCCCAGCCTCGGTCCTTGTCGTGCACGTGCCGTAGATTCAAAAGGTTTGTGCTGTCGACGGAGACAACAACCCGTCCCGCTTTGGCTTGCCGCAAGGCATGACGAAAGCCTCGTACATAGTCTTCTCCATTGCTGTAACATACAACATCGATACCGGGTGGTATGTTTGATAACATATTGTGGGTATGAAAGTTGCCTCCAAAGAGGCCCCGGTCAAACCCTTGCAAGCGAACGACCATGCCATTTCGCTGTCGCCCGGCTGACAACCAATTTGTGATTCCAATCTCATTGAACATGTCGAGACCGCAATCTAAGTACTTGGCGTAAGGAATTTCCACGATTGGTGTCAGACCAAGTTGAGCAAATCCCATGGCTGCTCCAAGCAGCGATGTTTCATCCGGAGGAAAGTCTACCACCCTTCCGGGAAAGCGTTCGGCTAGTTGATCTGTTACCAAATAGTAGCCACCATGTTCCACATCTTCTCCCAAGTACACCACGGAAGGGTCGTTGGTGAGGGACTCTTCCAATACCCTCGTCATGTGCTTGCGCATCACCTCTAATTTTGGTGTTGCTGTGGACGATTTCGGGTTGTTTTGTTCCGTTGTAGCGAGTGATCGTTCTGTTATGGTAGACGGCAGTCGAGGATAGGTTACCACAGGTTCCGCTACTCGATCCATCATATCTCGTCGTGTGACCTTGTCTTCCTCGCTAGCCTGTTCAAAACCCGCGCGCGTCTCTGACCGTAGCTCCTCAAATCGATCTTTAATCTCCGAATACGTACCGGCATTAAAAACCTCCACGGCCTGAACAATGGCCCGTTCTACTACGGTCGAATCCGCCATGGCTTGTATTTGCTCGGCGGAAAAGTAGGCTCCCTGTCGATCACTCGCAGCATGTCCGAACCGTCGTACAATATTTTGGTACAAAACAACAGCCGGTGCAGAGCGCTGTCTGGCATACTTGGTAGCTTGTTGCGTTTGGTCGTAAACACTCATCATGTCGGATCCTTCCGCCTGAAAGAGTGGAACAAGTTCGTCATTTCCAAACAAGGTGTTAACGTAATTGTTGGTCTCATAAGATATGGATATTCCATTGTTGGATATTCCAAAGACGACAGGACATTGAATGGATCGATGTTTAGCGTGTCGGGCAAGATGAAAGGCAGACCAAAAGTTATGATTATGAACGGATCCATCTCCTACAGAGACAAAGCTGACCGATCTCTTTCCAGAACTCTTTCTTTGACTTAGAACATTTTGTTTCGCTGCCAAAGAGTACCCCAAAGCCCGGCCCACAGCTGAGGGACACTGACTGGCCAATGTACTGGTTACCAAATAGTCCTTGGGTCCCTGATGAGAACCAATGCTGCAGTGCACTCCACCGGTGACAGGATCTAGTTTGCTGACCGTATAGCCACGAGCCCGATCGAGCAGCATTTGGGATCGTACATGTTCTGTAGAACCACGGTGTTTCAACTGTCGTGCCAAGGACACTCCCAAATGTCTATAATGCAGGGCCGTATCATCTTGATCTTCCAACGACAAACCAATCGCTGAAAGCAGTTCCTCGCCACAAGGTCCAATCGTATAAAATCCCCTGCCACACAGGGCAGCTATTCTTGATTCTACGTGCAAACAAAAAGCAGCCATGGCAGCATCTAACGTTATTTTGATTTCGTCTGATGTCATGATATGCTTGTACCCTTCCGGCGGAGGAGATGGAGCGACAATGTGATTCCATCGGTCCAGAGTAGTAAACGAACAACGAACATTGGATTTATCCGTCAAAAAGGATTGCATATTTGTCATGGCCGCTTGTTCGGGCAGTGTCTCAATTTCCTTGGAATAACTTTGGCGCAAATCATTATAACAATACAGTGTCTGGGAAGAAAAGCAACGGATGCAGGTGGCGACAGCATCGGGTCTCCATATTCGTCTACTAGTAGTCGTGGTACTCACCGTTTGTCGTAACAACATGACGTTCTATTTTTTTTTCTTACGGTACTACAGTAGTGACTAGTAGTTTCTAGAAATTTTTGATAATCGTTAAACGACAACTGCCTTCATATTGCTAGATACAGATAGTCCCAGCAGGGTGACAGGTGACAGGTGACATCCAAATTTGCGTATGGATTAATTTTTTATTTTTTATTCTTTTTCGTTTGTTCGCTGTTGCTTTTGGTGTCAAAAAAAAAGTGCTCCCAACAACCAGTCCCACTCGTGAATGAAAAAGATATCAAAGTTGATTTTTTTTTACGACCTGCTGCTCAATCTTTTTTGTTGTTGCTGCGTTGCTGCTACTCTGCTTCTGCTGGAACTTTTCATACACACAGCACACAGCACACAGCACACAGCACGCAGTGCTGTTTCCAACTAAGTTGTCCAGCTAAGAAGTCATACTGGAGGAGATATCTACTATTCTACGACGTACTGCAGTATAGTCTTTTAATCACAATAGACACTGTTGACTTGATCGATTTTCCCTTCTCGATCGATTTTTCCTTCTGTCTAAGCATTCCATAATTCCATCGTCTCACCAGAAGACAAACGCAGATAGTCATCACTTGACAAGAAGAAGAAGAAAAAAGTCAAAAATGTTGAGATCTTCCGCGTTCGCACGTGTACTCATTGGAAGATCAGCATCCGTTTTCCCCACCTCTCGTACCAGAATAGGTATGCAAATAGGATGGCATCGTCGGCACTATCATTTCTCTGCATCATCATCATCATCATCATCCATTACGACTGATACTGATAATACGACATCGACGACTGCAACAACAACGACCAGTGAATTGCAACAAAATCTTCGACCATCTCAAATCGTCCAAGAGCTTAACAATTATGTTGTGGGTCAAACTGATGCGAAACGAGCCGTGGCTATTGCTTTGAGAAATCGTTGGAGACGACGACAATTACCGGAAGAGTTGAGGAAAGAAATTGTTCCTCGGAATGTCCTATTGGTAGGACCTACGGGTAAGTACAGTATGTTTTGTGGCTCTGTATGTGTGTGTTTGTTGAAAGAGTACAGTCGGTATGAATGTTCTTCCACTTAGGTTTCGCCTCTCTTCACCAGACTCCAGTCACTAAAACTTTGTTCTCTTGTGTATTTATTTACTAAACATTAAACATTCAAAACAGGTTGCGGAAAGACGGAGGTCGCAAGGCGCATGGCCATGTTGAATGATGCGCCATTCATCAAAGTAGAGGCTACAAAGTATACCGAAGTTGGATACCACGGTCGAGACGTTGATAAGATTATATGTGATTTGTTGGATATTTCCTTGGCTCTCACCAAGAAAAAACAGACGGAAAAGGTGCGAGGAAAAGCCCAAGAAATTGTGGAAGAAAAGTTGCTAGAAGCCCTGGTCGGACCAAATCCATCCAAAGCCAAAGAAGAAGCATCCGACAATGAAAATGACAAGAAGAACAAGGAGGACAGTAGCTCATTTCGTAGTATGCTAGAAGATGGCCAGTTAGAAGATCAGGATATTTTAATTGACATTCCAACACAGAGAAGTAGCAGTGGTGTTGGTGTTGGTGGCGGTGGCAGTGGAGACTTAACATATAGCGAACGAGGCACTGGTACAGCGCAAGTGTTTGCCATTACTATGGATGGAGGCGAACCCACCAGATCATCCAGTAAGAAAAAGAAGCTGACAATCTCTGAAGCGCGCAAGGTACTTTTGGAGAATGAGATTGACAAGCTGCTCCAGGAGATTGATATCAGGAAAGAAGCAATCGCAGCTGTGGAGGAGACTGGTATTGTCTTTATTGATGAAATTGACAAGATTTGCACTTCCAGCAGTGCTTCAGGGCGCAACACTGATGCCAGTGCAGAAGGAGTGCAGAGAGACCTGCTGCCTCTGGTGGAAGGTACTACGGTTAGCACCAAACATGGCAATGTCAGAACCGACTACATTCTCTTTGTTGCAAGCGGAGCCTTTCATGCGGTAAAGCCCAGTGATATGCTGCCAGAGCTCCAAGGACGACTTCCCGTTCGCGTGGAATTGAAGGGTCTGACAGAAGACGATTTGTACAGGATTCTGACAGAGCCAATTGCCAGTGTACGTGCTTTATACACGAATCATATTTCGTCCATTCCAAACTTTCGTCGCCCTGTTTTATTACGATACTAACAGTTACTCTACTTTTCAAATGTATTTTGCAGATGATAGAGCAGCAGGTGCAGCTCTTGAAGACTGAGGGAGTTGAACTGGTGTTTCACGAAGAAGCTATCCGAGAAATTGCCAGAGTGGCAGCCGACCTGAATAAATCAGTAGAAAATATTGGGGCCAGAAGGCTTCATACTGTCATGGAGAGAGTCATGGAAGAATTGAGTTTCCAGGCTGCCGAAGAAGACATGCGCGGAAAGACTGTGACCGTTGACAAGGCCGTGGTGGTAGAGAGAATGAAAGATGTAACCATGAAGACGGACCTTGCAAAATTTATCCTCTAGGCACTTTGCGGTCAGTTTGTACGATATGTCATTCATCCCTTCTAAATAAATATGGAAAGAGCTTCCTCTTGCAAATATATTGCTGCAGATCGGTTCTAATATGAGCTACTCGGAGCAGTTTTGCCGTTCCTTAGCTGCTCTGTTGGAGCTGCTAAAACTAGCTATTCTACTCGATACAATGGTCCAGTACATACTTTTGACACACGATCTGAATGAAGTAAGTAGTCTACTGTAGCATCTTTTCCTTATTATTTGTAGTGGTCTACTACTACTAGCTACTGTAGCTACTAGCTAGTAGTAGCCTGCTGTCCTCCTTTGCGAGTAAGCGTCTGTCCGACTCCCGGCAAATGACCCGGACCTTTTCTTTCCAGGAAAGGATGTGTTTCATCTAAGAAGTCGATAATTATTAATAGCTAAAATAAATACTGTACTCCAGTGTGTGAATAACAATAGCTACTCGAGTACTAGCTAGCTACTACTAGCTAGAGCGTAGTACTATTCTTCACTACAGTAGTCTAGTACCGCAAAATTATTATTACTCACCCAGACCTCAGACTGCATACAACAACAACAGTTTTCTCTTGTTGGCGCCTACCTGGTACAATAATTTCTCCACGTATTCCTACTAGTATCCTTGAAGGGAGCCACCAATTTGTCTCCTATCAACTTTGATATCAGTAGTACAGTACTTGTTACTACGCAACGATCAAATCGGAGGACGGTTACTTTGGAAAGGGATACGGCAAGGTTTTTTGATCCAACAAATAATAATATCATGTCGTGCAATTCATCGAAATCACGTGAGAACTCTCCAATGCCTGACGATGCAGAAACTTATGAAAAATGGATTCACACGGCTTTGGCTGGCTTGCAGCTTCCCCACATGCCTCAATCTGCTACTACCACCTCTACCACTCCCAGTACTACTAATCCACCAGGCGATTCGACTGCAGCTGCAGCTGCAGCAGCAACCAGCAGTCCGAGCATTCGAATATTGCTGGTATCGGATGTCGATCTTTCGTCAGCTTCTGCCTTGGCCGAATACACGCTCCTTCAGAAAAATCAAGTCTTTGACGCGTCCAGAATTGATCTTTGTATTGCCTGTGGACCTTTTTGCCGCGACGAGGACCTGCTGCCGTACTTGAAGGGCAAGTCCCGGAAACAATTGCAGCATTTGTTCGAAGACGGCAGCAGCAGCAGCACCCACAACAACAACAACACCGCCACCAACAACAACAAGGGCAATCATCATCATCCCAACAAGGCCAATCGATCGACCAGTTGGTCCTCTGTGTACTTTCGTACCCCAGAAGAGACGGCCGTCATGGAAGGTTTGGTCACTGCTGCCATTTCACAACTGGAGAGTATTGTTTGTAGGGTTGTGTTTTGTCCTGGCAGTACCGACCCCATCACAACGAGTACCAGTCCCGAGGATCTTCGTCTTACTCCCAATTCGCGTAACGTTCATAGACAGTGGCTGCCGTTGGCCCCAGGTTTGGGTTGTGCGGGGTTGTTGTTTCTGGACGCCCCGCGTAGCAGCAGTGGAGTCTTGCAAGTGAAACCACCTCCTGGACGACGAGCAAATCAATTCATTGATTACGATAGCGACGAAGAAGTTAACAGTGATAGCCATAATTCTTCCATGGACCACGTTCAAAAACATGATCATAGGCAGCATCGCCATCGTCGTCATCGTCGTCTTTCGGATTCACATCGGGCAAAGCCATCATCCATCAAACTTACCAAAGTTCACGGGAACGATGGCATGGGGTACGTTATAGTCCGGTATCAATTCGATTTGTCTCTGTTCAATTTCTATCTGCGTGTCATTTTTTAAAGTTTCTAATACTATCCATCTTCCATCGAATTGAAACCGCAATGAAAAAAACAACAATAAAAACAGAGGCGATACCTATTGCAAAACATTGGAAGCACTTATAAACATTGCACCTCCACCACACAGACACTATCCCTTTGGAACTACGAATTCACAAACCATTCTCGTTACACAATATTTTCAACCATCTCCCACACCCGGTGGTAGGCAGACTGACAATGTGGACGAATCGGATGAAGACGAATCAGATGACGGAGATAGCGATACCAACAATGTTTGTGGATACCGACAGAACCGTCAGGAAGAGGAGGAGCGGGAGGAGGACGACGACGAAGCTGACCATGTCGATGCAGCAACTGTTTCCGATGGTGGTAGTCTGGACCAGAAAATTCCAGCGCGAGATGACAAGGAGGATGAAAATGATGATGATGATGAGGAGGAGGAGGACGACGGCAACCACAGTATTGGCAGTAATGGCATTCGACCATGGCCACCCGAACATTCGAAATTTTTGGACTCTCCCATGATACAAGAACATTTAGCACTTGAAATTGCCAGTGGTGGAGGAACGTCACAACGACCCAAAGATATTCAAAAGGGAAATGTTCGAATAGTAATACCGGGATCCCTGCGGGAACGGGGTGAATTTTGTTTGGTGGACATGTCCCTGATAGACCAAGTTGTCATGAAGAGCATTGCCACTGCATCGACAGCATCGTCTCCGACGAAAATGAAAAAATCTTGGAGTGTTTCCAATGTTGAATTCCACAACATGGAGCGATTGCCCTAAAGATTGGCGTCTTTTAGCCCTAAAGATTGGCGTCTTTTAGCTATTCTTCAGGCAGCAAATACTGAGTACTCTACTGGGAACAAGTAGTCTAGTTGAATCAGCACGTGCGAACAGTATTGTCTATTGTCTCTGTTATCGCGGCATATTCGATTAGGTATCCGAGTAGACCCTATGCGTACTCTCCACTACTAGACCGCCGCCCCTTATTATGTTGTGTACTCCACTAGTAGTAGACCGCCGCCCCTTATTATGCGTACTCAAGTGTTCGAGGTATTTTCTTATCACCAAGGAGTATCCGTTGGCGCCTGCCTTGCCCCTCATTGGAGTACTGTTGGAAAGATAGAGCTTCTTTCGACGCGATGAGATGTGCAGAATTTTTAGTATTCTCCAGTCGAGTAATAAACAAACACCAGATACAATATATATTCTTAATACTACCAGGTACATCATTCTCTGCTCAGTACTGGAGTACTGCTTAAGGATTACTCGTAGTCAATTAACTTCTGTGATTAATAAAATATGTCGTCAAGAGCAACATCAGCCGGAGGCAAGCCCCCTCTTTATAAAATTGTCATGTTAGGAGACTCTGGTGTCGGCAAGACAAGCCTCGTGGCGCGGCTAACGAACCCTGATCGACCGCTGAATCATGACATTTCTGCCACAATGGGAATCGAGTTTGACACGCAAATGCTAGACACAGAACACGGCAAGGTAAAGGCTCAGATTTGGGACACGGCCGGACAAGAGCGGTTTGCACGCGTCCTGTTGCCCACATACTTTCGAAAGGCCAAGGGAGTAATTTTGGTGTACGATATTTCCAATGCCAAGTCCTTTGAATCTCTGTCCGAACGCTGGATGGCCCAGCTCAATGATCACGCGTCCAGTGACGACCTTGCCAAATTGCTGGTAGGAAACAAGAGCGATTTGGAAGCTTCTCGTGAAGTTAGTCAAGAGAAGGCCCAGCAATTTTGTCAAGAATATGGCATGGAAATGTTGGAAACGTCGGCCAAGAGTGGCGAGAATGTGCTCAAGTCCTTTGAAAAGCTCATCGGAATTGTGCACGACCGAGCCCTGGCGGCTTCAAAAAACAAGACTGGAATTAAAGGCATCAATGGCAGTCAACAGAACACGGTCAAATTGGACGATCACAACGGAGGAGCCGACGGTGGAGCCACGGATGCAGGTGTTTGCGGATGCTAAATTTTCCATTTTGCAGGATTGTGCGCACTCGCTTTACTCCAAAACACGGGAAAGTCTGCACGATGGATGGTTCTCACCCTTGAATTCTGAATGACGGTATGCTGATCTGAAAGGTATTTGATCCAAACGGGCAACACAGAAAGTAGCAAGGGCTCGTATGATGGTTTTGCGTTTTGCCTTTGCGGATCTCATTCATTCGAACCTCTACCAATACAAATTCCACTACTACTAGATACTGTAGATGCAGATGAGTCCTTTCATGCTGCACATCTTAAGACCTTGTACTTACACACTGAACTATTATTGAATTCGTTTGAATGTGTAGCCACTGTACTTTCGCGTTTTGGACACGAGTTCAACAGTAGGAAATACTCGAGTATGGAAGATACGTTGCTGAGAACATGCACAGCTGCTGGCATTGCTGTTTCTTTCAATATCTCTCCACCCTAGTTACTAGTAGGAATTCTTGCGAAGCTACCATGCACGCATAACACACCATGGTAGTGTCAAGATTGTGAAAGATACAGCAACAATTTTCGGGTCTGTGTGTAGATTCTGGAGCTGAGAGCAACACCGCCAGAGAAATTCAGCTGTGCAGACTGTGCTATATATTACTGGAGTACTCCGTTTTAATTTTCCTTCTAGGATATCAATAGTAACTAGAGTTATTATTGATTATATGTTTTCATACCATCTCCTTGTTGTCTTCCATATTTTTGTACATTGGGTCTGTGGTGATGTCATTATCATCCGGCTGGTATGTAAATAAAGGACGTCGTGATCCATCAAAGGATCCCGGGCAGCAGCAGGAGCTCTTGTGCATGGTATGTACGTCCTCTTCCTCTTCCTGACATTTGAGTACTTTGATAGAGCCCCCCGAAGAAACGCAGCAAGAGGCACTCAAACTCATCAACCAGCAAGCATAAAATATGCCGGGCGAAAAAACGCAAATGACGAACGACGAAACTATGGTTGCACCTCTTCGGTCGTCATTCCAGTTGAGTACCGGGTAAAAGGCGTCGTCTTCGTACGCAGGTCCCCATTCTCCGTTGCCAATTTCCAAAACAGCATCGACGATACTCCAACACAAATACAGTAGCGATACCATCACCAGAAAAATGATGTGTTTGGCTCTGATCGGTACCAGTCCTACCAGGAAACCATCGATTAGTACTAAAGCGGCAATGCCGCCATGCTCCATGACACATATGTAACATCCGTAGCCAGATATAAATGCAGTCCCCGACCAGTAGAGTATAGCAATTGAAATCTGCAAGGGAGCGACACAACTGAAAAGACCCCATGTTAGTCTTACCAATCTACCCGGAGGTTGGGCCTTGTCCGATGGTTGCTCAACTGCATTGGGTACGATGCAGCAGAGCAGGGAGCAGAGAAAGTAGAGATTGGACAGCAGGTGACCCCAGTGTGTCAAGTAGCCCATGTAAATGTACAGATTGTGAGGAGGGTAAGCGCTCACATCCGTGTAAAGGACTTGTAAAGACCAGAAAAGGAAGAAGATCCGGACAAGGATGGCCCATTGGTGCGGAGCAAAGGAACGAGCTACATGAATGTATTTGTCAACTTCGGCTTCCTCGAGTGAATAAAAAGGATACGAGGGACGAAGTTCCCACAAAAAGCGCCTCCAGCAAGGAACCGCCATATCGTTTGTCGAATGATGTTGGTAAAATATTATTTGAAGGACAGGTCTTCATATTGACTTCGTACCACGCCAAACTGCTTGAGGTTTCTTCTTTCTTCTGTTACGAAAACTAATAAACGGACATAAGCACGTCTCAGTGTCTTTTTAGCTTGTGTGCAGGAAAACTGCGACACTGCAACATGAAGAGTACCTGGTACGAGTAATCTGTTTGTTGCTCATCCCCCCCCAAAGGAAAGCAACTGCTACGATAGTTCAGCACTCAAACAACTGCAACAGGCATTGCTATTTTTAGCAAGTGACATATTTATAGCGATTGTAAATAGCACTACATCACAAGAAGTGAGGGGAGGGGCAATATTTCTTCAAAATTCGCGCTAGTGGTATATTCCTTTGGCTGGCTCGCAATATGCTGTTCGTGCAGGGTGATATCTGCTGCCATTATATTACTGTTGATTGCCAAGCTATCGGTATTGATTTTGATTACATAGCTTGAGACACGAGCAATCTGGTACCTGGTAGTAACAATGAAAGATTGTTTGAAGCGAAAAATAATCTCTATAGTTTTCGTCTGTCCTTGTCGGAGATATCTTCAGACCATCGATTTTTTTGTCGAAACAAAAAAAAATTAAAAACTTCAATCCTAATAACCATCATCATCTCAAATCTCATCAAAAAAAAAAAAAAAGATTCCAACATGGCGTGGCCTTTTTGTCCCAGTTGCCGGTCTACTTTAAAAGTCGACGCAGCAGGTGAAATTCTCTGTGAAGTCTGTCCTTATCGTAACAATTTGTCCCAAATGAGTGAAATACCGACCAAAATCACCTACTCGTCCAGTCGGCCGACGCCCCTGTGGGCCAAGAGCGACGCCGAACAGGCAGCTCTGAAGAAATCGCAACAACCCACGCGCGCGACGATCGAGGAACCCTGCGTGAAATGTAATGCGCCTGAAGTTGGATACTACACGGTGCAGTTGCGATCGGTGGACGAAGGTCAAACGGTATTCTACGAGTGTCCCAATTGCAACTATACTTGGTCCATCAACAATTAAGTACCTCCTGATCGATTTGCAAAACAAAATCGTCGTTTTATCTTGTTCATTTGAAAGACGTGACAACCAAATCTCCAGGGAAGGAGTTAAAAAGAATAAGGGAGACAATGGCTGAACGAAACAGTAGACTAGTTGCTTCTGGTAAGAAAATTCATCACAGCCCGCTAAGAGCTCTGGTGCCTTTTTTCGGCTGCCAATCATTGATAATTGATACTCAAGTGATGTTGACGCAAAATTTTCGAAAATGCTTCGAACGAGCAGCTAAATGCGATGACTCAACAAGAACGTCAGACTCTGGCGACAAACAGATTAGCGAGCTACTAGTAGCAATATCTGCATCGGACCCGAGGCCAGCTCTATAGAATACCACATGATATTTCCTTCGCACTTCATCAACATTACATCCCACCGTCTATACTATGGGTAGATCTGTCTTGCATGTGTTGAGTTCGTCGTCGTACATGGTCATCGGTTGTCATGTCATTCAAATCTCCCCGAATCATAATGGCCGCTCGTTTCATATCGGGTCGAACTTTAGGATCCTTGTTCCAGGCTTCTGGAATCAAGATTCGAGTCAAAGGCGGCCATTTTTCATTAACGATCGGTCTTTGATTCTTAATGACAACTCGGTCAATGAAAACGTCGGGAGAGCATGGACTGAAGGAGGGCTGAAGTGCCAACAATTCCCTGGTCCAAAACAAAAAGAGAAAAAAGGTGAGGCGAGATAACACACTGACAATATTAACGTCAATGATCTTTTTCTCTCGTGCATACCATAAGAGGATAGAAAAAGAGTAGACATCACATTTTGTGTCGTAGGGTCTGCACTGTGCAACCTCAGGCGCCACTGTATTGAAGAAGGAGAGGTAGAAATAGTAAGAGAACAACATGAAATTTCACAAGTTGTCGTATCCATTCAATTATTGCATTCTACTCACTGTACGGTAATGACCCTGCTCGACCTGTTAGTCGGTAGCCACTGCCTTCTTTAGCCTTGAGCCGTGGGTCAAGGTCCTTACACAAACCAAAATCAAACACCTTCACATCGCCCCGTACATCAAATCCAATGTTCTTGCAAAGAGACGAAAGAGTTTCATCAGTGACCAAGTACGAGACAGGATGAACGCAACATGGAGACATTTCTGCAACAAATATAATTACATAAACATTGCCTCTTGTTTCTTACCTCTGGCTTAATGTCACGATAGACCAGTCGATTTTCGTGAAGGTACATGAAAGCTACGGCCAAATCGTACGCCACAATCATTCGCTCTTTAAGTATTTGTAGAAAGACATCATTGTCCTTGCCACAACCACAACAACCACCACTATGTTTGGTTAGAACTTTTTTCCAAGCTTTTATTCTTTGATCCAATGTACCAAACAATCGGTCCATAATGATAAAGAAATCTTGGTGTAAATATTCACCAGAAGCAACACCTCTCATTTTGACTATTGCAAATATTTTATGTATTTGTGGGTTGTTGTTGTTAGAGTAAAAAAAGAAGAATATTTAAAAAAATTGCACGCAGATATCCACCCAAACAGAACACGCAAACAAATAACCCCAAAAAAGAAACGTACCGATGTTGGGATGCCAAACGACACTCAAGTATTTGGCTTCGACGGCGAGGTCAATCATAGCGCGCGCCTTTTCTACATCGGACAAATCGTCGTGCAATCGTTTGAGAGCATACCTTGTCACGCCTCTTCGTAAACATCGCTTTTGCATCAGCTCTCGTGCCCCTTCAATATCGTAATGCGAATCATCTTCGTAACCATCACCCGTCGTCACTGGTGAGTATTGGTCCTTTTTGGTCGTTTCAGTGACACTGGCAGTAGCTGTCGTATAATCTGCTCCTCCTTCGGTTGTGGAAGCTGTTGGCTGAGCTCCCTCTTCGGTCTCTGCCTTCTTTTCCGTCTCTGCACCACCAGCACTTTCTTTTTTGTCGTTTGGTTCTGGTGTCTGTGTCTCCTCCTCGAGTTCTAAATCGAACGCCGTAATTTCATTGACAATTCCAAATCCACCAGCTCCCAACGTCCTTCCTAGTTCGATCTCCGTGTGCTTGAATTTTGGCATGTTTCGTGGATGATGACCCCGTTCCTTGATGATGTAAGAATTGTCGACAGCTTTGAGAATCTTATCGGCTCGAGCCATGAGAGCCTGTGCTCGCTGTTGTTGGTCGTTCATTATGTATTTATTATTATTATATGTAGCAGGATGTTGTTGCTGCTGTGCCAATGTTGTACGTAGTAGTCTACTATTGCATACACATATACGTCTAGGGTGCTAAAATAATAGGATGGATAAAGCTTGTTTGGCTACTACTAACAGTATCAGGAGTATCTCTAAGACTGTTCGACTGGTGTTACTACAAAAGCTTTTCAGAATTATCATTAGTATTTAAAAGAGACGTGTTTGTGTTACTATGCGAGTGGTAAGTACTCCGTACTAGCAAGTACTCCGTATTAGCTAGCTACGTAGCTACGAGTAGGTAGACTACGTAGACAACTGTTCTTGGTTAGTTAATTTTAGTTGACAACGAGAGGGGAAAATTCAGACACCCTCGAGTACTAGTAGCCTTTTCAGCCAAGGTCCAGTGACACCCGGGTGCATATTACTAAGACTACAACATCATTCTGTAATCTCACTCAAAATACATCAGTAATAATAGTGCTGTTGTCTACAATTTCAGAATGTAGCTAGGGTACTCTGGAGTGGCCACGACAGTATTTGCACAGATAGCAAAACCATTACTCGATATTCTACTAATAGCTGGATCCCCATTTCAATTTTATTAGAGACTAGAACGTTCAGGAAACGACGGTACCTCTTCAAAGTTGTCAAACAAACAATTACGGTGAGCATCACGTGCATTCGAAAATTGCACCTTCATTTGTTCCAAGACTTGATCACCCTTGCCGGCGGCAATAAGATGACAAAGCGTGTGCTCAATAGCTAAATGTTCGGCTCGATACTTGGCTCGAATCAAGGGGACGTGGGTAATTTTCTACACAGTGTGTGTGCCAGAGATATTTGCAACAACAAAAAGTGAGGCCACAAAAATAAATATAATATCATCGCAAAACAAGCCCAAACGAAATCCCATTTGTTTCTAAAAAACGTACCTCATCACAAAAGGTAACTCCTTTTGCGTAGTCTTCTCCCAGCCACTTCTTTTTAAAATCATCTTCAAAGCCCGATTGGAGAATCGAGTTTCTGGCCAATTCCATTAGATCTGTCATTTGAAGATCAAAGCTGGCCCGGGCAACAGAATATTCTTCCAAAAGTGCATCGTCTGACATGTGAAATAGAAGAGGATCATCTGTAGACAGAGTCACATTCAGGCCACGCCGAAAGAATTTGGGAAACGGATTGTCGCGAATCTTTCGAAACAGAAAATTATTGGAAAGAGGACTGATGGACAGTCCAATCTGTAGTATACAGGTTGAGTACACGAAAAAGCTGTTAGACACGCTTTCCAATCAAAGACCAAACAAAACCGAAGAAACATACCTGATCCAGATAGTAGAGGTACTGGAGACTAACTTGGTGCTCCAAGTTAATGCCATGGTTTATCGACTCGCAAAGCATGTACGTTGCACAGAGGTGCATTGGGTCCCCAGTCTCTCCAGCATGTGGACGAAACGTAATAATATTCAGATCCTTTGCCTTGCGCAGCTTATTCAAGACACACAGATTTGCCCACAAGTGATAAACTTGCCATGCATACGACGGGTTCTTCTGAGTTTTCCATTCTCCTGGTTTTTGCGACGATAGCGATTCCTTTGTGATACCCAATTTAATTTTGTTGTTGTGTTAGCGCAGTGAATATTTTTTTAAAGTTTCGCACACCACGCATACAAATTTACAGTTGCATTTTTACTTACCTCAGCTGCTCCTTCATCGTCAACGGAGTCAATGGCAACAATGTGCTTCAAGGCCTCGGCAACCTCAGGGTGTTGCTCGGGGTGAAGCGTCGCTTCAAACATGGGAGTAAAAATATTCTCCAACATTTCTAAAAAAGTTGGCTCCCTGGCTTCGTGCTTTTTGCTGTAGATTCGCCACAGTCTCGGAATCTGAATCACCCAACGATTGTCAGTTGAAATCATATTTCCGGGAAAGTTTTTAAACTTCCAATCCGTCAAGAGCCACTTGGCCAGATCCAACCATTCGTGTCGCTCCATACCGTAAATGCTTAATCTCATTTCCGCTGCCGAATTGTGGCCCTTGTTTGTCTCGAATCGACTGAGTACAATTTTAAGCAACTCGGCAAAGTACCGACCATCGATTTGATTCTTACTTTTGAGAAAGATGCGCCTCATATCGGCCATCTTAAAAGGACTGAAGGTTTGATTGAAATTGTCAAATCGTTGATAGACGGAGTAATCTGCCAAAACACTGAAGGCGTCAATTGTCAAGTGGTCTTTTTCTAACCCTGCGTCATCAAAAACTTCGCGCAGCGTTTTACCATTGGCCAAGACGACCGTGTCACCTTCTGTTTCCAATTTGTTGGTGACAAATGTTACAAACTGCTTGGCACTGTTGGCGGCAGCTGCGTGGATATGATTATCAATTTTCATCGTGCGATAAAAATCTGTCCCCAAGAGATTGCTTTGTTCCTCCGTCTCTACAATTGTGTTCATAGTGGTGTGCATCTTGAACGAGGTTGACAAGAGCTGAAGTCGCTGAAAGCAAAAAGATCGCATTGCACCTTCACTAACCATTTCCTCGACGTGCCGGTAGTCCTCATGAAATTCCTGAATGTTAGGTACTTGGCACAGATTCTGACTGGGATCCGAAGCGTGGAAGATCTCCGCAATGCCATTGGATTCAAATCGAAAGGTTAACTTGGTAGGGTCATCCTCTCTTAAGAGAGGCAAATTCACCTTGACACTATCCGTACCGCAGTACTTTTTGCGAAAGGAACGACAGGTCCGAATGCTTTCACAAGCTCGTTTGTTCTCGAGGGTCATCGCTCCCGCGCCGTAAAACACAAGAGAGCGAGTAAAGGAGAGAGTATCGCGATAGGGCCAAGGCTGTCCGTCAGTGGGCCTTTCACGGGCCGGAGGTTCCTGCTTGCGCCGCTTGGGATACGGAGATCGTGTATCGTCGCGGCTGGACATGGCAGCGGATGCCTCTTGCAAGCGAGACATCTCTACGTCATCGACCGAATCGAACAAGTTCTTGGCGGCAGATGCTTCACTTTTGGCCAGGAGAGAAATGGGCTCCGGCGGGCCGCCGCTAGAAGGGATGGAGTATCGACGAGCCATGGTGCTGACGAAAGTGGATAAGGCAGTCAAGTTAGTGTACAAATTTTGAGATTGATCTATGACACTGATTTACTGTTTACCAGTACAAACTTCCGAGAATATCGAAGAGGAACGATAGACATCAAAGATTCATTTTTAGTAGACAACTCTAGGTAGACTACTAACTAGTACTCGAAATATCTACAACTCTAGTAGAGCGCTACTACTACTAGCTAGAGTAGTAGTAGTAGTAGTACTACTACTCTAGTAGCAGCAGACAAGATCCTACTTTAAACTCAGACGCGCATTTGACCTTCCTGTGAAGAGTGATTTTTGATCAGGCAAATTTAGGCATTTACCTGCAAGGGAAGTCTATCAGAATTTCCGGGAGGAATAATAATGCACTAATGTAAACTCAATATATATTCCATAGGTTTGTATGATCCGTGTCAAACATGCATTCAAATAAAGTTGTGCATGCTCCTGCTTTGTGCGTCTCTATCTTTCACTTTTATTATTGCATCCAGCCCTAAAAGTTGCAAATAATTGTTTCGAGTCAGGTCACTCGAAGTTTTCCTTTCTCCTTTCCAATCTCCCCGTGCATCTCGCCATAGTTATTAGTAAACGGCAATTCACATTTAAATAAGCTCCGTGTCACCATCATCTTTGTATTCTGCACGGTTGTCCGGATTGGCCCACTGGGCATGGTCCTCCTGAGCCAAAAGTTTGGATCCTTCGGCCTCGACGACACTTGCTCGGTTGGCTCCACGGACCATGCAACAACCTCGGCAGCCAAGCAGGATTCCAACCACACAAAACATAGCGCCCCAAACAGGTCCAGGATTATACTTGTGAGCCGAGCAAATATCGTCAGGATCATCACCAGGACAGTTGCAAGTGGGTACGAAAAAAGACGCTAACAGAGCACCCATAATTAAATGTACCACGGCCATCATTTCATACCATCGACCCGCACAGCGTTTGGAACAACAGGAAAAAAAAAATGCCATCAGAAGAGTAAACGCGAGCACTCCGAACATCCCCAAAACAGCGTTCCAATACAGTGTCACGAGATCCTCATCGACGCACGCCTCCGCGTCCTCGTCGACCTGAATTAATCCACCGAGTGCCTCTTGAAAACTCTCGCCAGCATGTGTGCTGTTACTGCCGTACATGTACTCCTCCGCATCGTTCAAACCTTCCTCGTAAATTCCAGTAATCTCATTTTTAATTCCGTCGTTATCCGACATGTTTGTCGTTGCTTTAGTTGTTGGGAGATGGGGTGATTCTTATTCAAGCTACAGGCAGGAAGTAGAGGAAATACAGAATACCAGTAAGACAATTCTGTGTTAGGTTAGGTAGTGTACCATTGATAGCAAACCAAGCACTAAGACCCCGTCGCACAGCAACTTCACTGTATAGCCGTAAGCCGTAAAGCCGGGCCATGATAACTTACATAGTAATGATATACTTTCTTGTGGAAACAAATATACATACGATTCGTTTGTGAACCTTCTTTTACTGGTGATGGTATGAGGCATGAGGCACTATCGCTCTATCTGTCCAGAGTTCAGAGCAACAGAGCAATCAAACGCGATTGTTTGCCAGATCTTGTTTGTGCTGGCATAGTCGAGAGAACGCGGTAGCGTTCGCTCGTCAGAGCCAGCCGAAGGGAACGTGAGACAAGGAGACCCGAATCCGACGTCACCGGAATGACCCGAAATGCCCCATCCCGTCTCCCACTC